>JAABUT010002200.1_pt1 | contig 19465 bp, 23 predicted proteins | sample 5559281 | NCBI WGS metagenome assembly JAABUT01 (sample SAMN10711880, study PRJNA513359) | rock metagenome | isolation source: Antarctica rocks | place: Antarctica: Victoria Land, Ricker Hills nord | collected 2016-01-04
TGGCCCGGAGCACCGGCGATCCGCAGCGCCGACGGACAGTCACGCCCAGACGCGGCCACCATCGCGAAGCCGCAGACCAGCACAAACGCACTCGCTACGACCGCCCAGATGAAAGATCGAGGCTAGTGCCCCAGAGGATGATCCGCATCTGCGCAACACCGGCTGCTTCATCGGCGGTGGAGGTTTGATCAGCCTCTTGAGCGGCCGATTACGGACTGTCGGAACGGCAGTCTCCTCAGAAGAATCGCCGCCGGTCAGGTCAGTCAGGGAGGGCGCCGAGCTGGCGCATCATCCGCAGGTCGTCGGAGACGAAGTCGGCCTCCGTGATGAGGTGGCCAGCCAGCCGGTACATCGCGACGATGGGGTATTGGACGCGCCGACCGGTCGGCTCGATACCGCGTATGCGCCCGAGATGGGTGCCGGTCATCGTGTAGAGCGCCCACAGGTGTTCCTCGTCGGTGACGACCTTATCGATGTGGTGGTGGACGTCGGGGAAAGCGTCGATGAATGTCGTCATGAACGTCTTGTACTTATCCCAGGTCGGGTCGATGCCGAACCGTTCGAGGACGGGGAATCGGCAGTCCTGGCTGTAGAAGCTGCAGAGCCCGTCGAGGTCGTGGGCCTCATAGGTGTCGAGGAAGCGGCGAAGAAACTGCCCGGGCGTTTCGGTTGGTGTCATGATGTTCGTTCTACCGCACGACCGGGTGCAGATCGGCACCTCGGTGATGACGCCGTGCTTGACACCGTGTCCGGTGAACGACGCCGCTGCGGCGACACCGCCCCGTGGTTGAAGCGACTTGCGGTTGGGAGCCGAGTGTCAGCGCTTTGGTGGGATCGGCGTACGCCTGCATCAGTTCGACTCGACCATCCCTGAGTGAGAACGGGCCGCTGCCGAGAAGATCAGCGGATGAGCTGCTGCCGTGCTTCGTCGATCTGATGGGTGATACCGGCGGCGGCGCTCTGCCGGGCCAACGCGTCGGCCTCGTCGAGTATCGCCGGCACCTCGTCGCGGCGCCCGTCGCCGGCAGCGAGGTAGGCCAGACCCACGAGGTTGGCGGCGACACCGGCCTCAAACCCGAGCTGCCGGCGCAGTCGCGTCGACTCCTCCAGGTAGCTGCGTGCTTCCTCGGGTTCGCCGGCGCGATGTCGGGCGATTCCCAGGTGGCGCAGGGCGTAGGACAGGGTCAGGGGATCGTCGGCTTGGGTCGCGAGGGCGCGGGCCAGCTCGAGCGCAGGAACCGCGACGACATCATCGTTCCGCACCACCTGGTGAAACGTGCCGATCCAGAACTGTGCCTCGGCTTCACCCCGGACGTCGCCGAGGCCCACGTACAGCTCGCTTGCCCGCTCGAATAAGACGAGCTCATCGCCGAGGTCGTCAGGGCCCGGCAGCGTTCCCGACGCCGCGGCGAGGAAACGAGCGTGGGCGACTCGACCGCGAGCCAAAGCCAGGTCGGCCTCGAGCCCGCCCAGGTGTCGCTCGGCGTCAGCAAGCCCGCTCGCGTCGCCGCCGAAGACCGCCCGCTCGTAGAGCCGTTGTGTCTGCTTAAGACGGTCATCTACAGGCATCAGCTGATCGTTCCAAATGGGATCCCCTACCGGAACGTCCACGTCTGTGTGTTGGCGCGCCGTGAGGAGAGACTGCGGGGTGACCGGAAGCTATCCGCGCAGGCACCGCGATAGGCGCCACCATGACCTGCGAGGTCATCGACACGCGCCTGGAATCAAACCAGGCTGCAGTTCATGCCCACATCGAAGATCCTCCCCGTCACAAGCCGGGGCCGCCGGAATCCGACACAAGCCGGGTCTGGCAGCGGTTCGGCGACGCTGGCGGTGCTGCTGACCGGGACGTTCATGACGTCCATGGACGTGGCGATCGTCAACGTCGCCGGTCCAGCGATCACCTCCGGCCTAGCCCTGTCCGGGGCCGCGCTACAGGCGGTGGTCTCCGGATACACCGTCTCCTACGCAGCCCTGCTGATATCCGGTGCCCGGCTGGGAGACGACCACGGGCACCGGCGGCTGTTCCTCGTCGGCTTGGCCGGATTCACCCTGGCCTCATTGGCCTGTGGGCTGGCCTGGGCCGGGCCGGTGCTGATAGGAGCCCGAGTTGTGCAGGGCCTGGCCGCAGCGGCAATGGTCCCGCAGGTGGTCACGGTCATCCAGCTGCGCTACACCGGGGCCGCCCGCGCCCGGGCGTTAGCCTTGTTCGCCACCACGATTTCTTCAGCGGTCGCGGTCGGGCAAGTTCTCGGTGGAGCGCTGGTCAGCGCGAACCTGGCTGGCAGCTCTTGGCGGTCAGTGTTCTTAGTCAACGTCCCGGTCGGCGTTATTCTGCTGGCCGTCGGCGCGCGGGTACTGCCCCACACGCGCGCTGAACAGCCGCGCCGGCTCGACCTGCCCGGCGTCGCCTTGCTCACCTCGATCGTGCTACTAGTGATGGGCGCGTTGGTCTTCGGTCGCCAGGCCGGTTGGGCGTGGTGGATATGGACCGCTTTGGGGGCGGCAGCAGTGCTCGGTGCCGGCTTGGCCGGACACCTGCGCCGGCTCGCCCGCCGTGGCGGTGACCCGCTCGTCGACCTGGGACTGCTCCGGCGTGCCCCGGTGGCAATTGGGTTGGGGGTCGTCTGCGCCCAGATGGTCGCCTACGGCGGACTCCTGTTCAGCTTGAGCCTGTACCTGCAGGACGGGCTCACCTTCAGCGCGCTACGTGCGGGCCTGACCTTCGCCCCGTTCGCGCTCGCTTTCGCGGCAAGCAGTCTGACTGTTCCCCAGCTACCGGAGGCCGTGCGTCGCCGCGCCACCGGGATCGGCCTGACTGCCATGTCCGCTGGGTACGCCGGACTGGCCGCCGTGACCGGTGCTGGCAAGTGGAACCAGGCTCTGACCCTGCCACTGTTGGCTGTAGCCGGCGCCGGCTTCGGCGCCGGCTACAGCCCGGTCATCACTCGCACCCTTGCTCACGTTCCGTCAGCGAACGCGCGGGACGCCAGCGGCCTGTTCAACACCGTCAACCAGCTCAGTTATGCCTTCGGCGTCGCCACCATTGGAAGTGTCTTTCTCACGCGCACCATGTCTGGTAACGCGGCCCAGACCGGGCCGGCAATAGCCACTGCCGCCAGCACCTGCGCTGCCCTCGGACTGCTTGCCGCACTCCTCACCGTCACCCTGACCAAGGCAGAAACCACAGCTAAAACATTGCCCCCACCGACCAAACAACACTCGCCATGTCCGCACCGTTTACGACCGACCCCGACAGGCAGAAGCCCGATCCACCGGCACGGTGCGGATCAGCGGGAAGTACCGGTCCAGCTCGATGATCTTGAACGGAACGGCTAGCACGCGCTCATCCAGCGACAGCGTGCATACCCACGATCCCCGTCACGGAGCGTCTGTCGGGCGCCCGCCACAGGGATGTCTAGCTGCTGATGCCGTGTCCTGGCAAGACGGCCTGCGGCTGGGTCGTGTCGCTGCACGATCTTGCTGAGCTCAGACGGCGACCTCGTGTGGGCGGGCGTCGTCGGCGACCAGCAGTGCAACGGCGCGTGCGGTGGCGTCGTCGGCGGGCAGGAACGCCTCGATGCTCAGTTCGGCGACGGTCACGTCCACCGCGGTGCCGAACGTGGTCACTGTGCTGAGGAACGCCAGGTCGTGATGTCTGGTCCAGAGCCGTAGCGGAACCGCGACCGCCAGGTCGTCGTGCCGGCGTTCCAGTCCGCCTGGGTAGCCGAGCAGCTCCCTGTGCAGGCTGTGCAGCTGCGGGTCGGCGGTGGCTGCGGCCTCGCGGGCGAGCCGGTCCAGCACGTGCGCCCGCCACTGCCCGAGGTTGCCGATCCGTCCGGCCAGACCGTCCGGATGCAGGCTCAGGCGAAGCACGTTCACCGGCGGTTCGAGCAGGTGCGCTGCGACGCCGTCGGTCAGCACCGACACGGTGGCGTTAGCGGCGACGAGGTCCCACAGCCGGTCGACGACCAGCGCCGGGTGCGGCGCGTAGGCGGCCAGCACGAGGCCCACTGCGGCCCGGACCCGGTGCAGCTGCGGGTCGTCCAGCGCTCGGTGGCTGTAGGTGGGCGCGTACCCCGCAGCCAGCAGCAGCGCGTTGCGCTCGCGCACGGGGACGTCGAGGTGATCGCACAGTCGTAGGACCATCTCGCGCGAGGGCTGCGCTCGGCCGGTCTCAAGGAAGCTGAGGTGCCGGGCAGACACGCCGGTGCCCAGCGAAAGGTCCCACTGGCTTAGGCGCCGCCACCGCCGCCACTGCCGCAGCAGCGCGCCGTACGCCGGGTGCTCAAGCGAGCGCGTCACGGCGGCACCGTAGCTAGAGCACTGCAGGCGCCGCGCCTACCCGCCGGGTAATGGGCTCGCACCCGTCCCGCGGTTCAGGGTGCTCGCAATGCCCCCGGACGACCCGGTGGCCCCTAAAGCCCGAGGAGTGCGTGTGTCCTTCCAGCAGCTGGCCCAGCGTTACGTGGAGGCGTGGAACGAGACCGATCCGCAGGCGCGGGCGACCGGAGTCCGCGCCCTGCTCGCCGACCACGTCCGCTATGTCGACCCGTTTCTGGTCGCGGACGGCCACGCCGCCGTCGACGCGGCGCCCGCTGCGGTACAGGCCCGGTTCCCCGGCTGGCGGTTCCGGCTGACCGGGCACCACGACCAGGCCCGGTTCGCCTGGGGGCTCGGTCCGGACGGCACGGACGCCCCCGTCGCCGGTTTTGATGTGGCCTTGGTGGCCGCGGACGGCCGGCTGCAGACCGTTCTCGGTTTCCTGGACCGGGTCCCGCAGTCGTGACGCACCACCGGTCCTATGCGATGGCGCACCTCACCGACGTGGAGCCGGGGTCGGCGGTGCAGGAGTACCTGGAGCGCATCGACGCGACGCTGGCGCCCTACGACGGGCGCTTCCTGGTCCACGGCGGGAGCGCGAAGGTGGTCGAGGGAGAGTTCCGCGGCGACCTGATCGTGATCGGTTTCCCGGCTCCGGACGGAGCTGCCGGCTGGTACGCCTGCCAGGCCTACCAGCAGATCGTTCCGCTGCGGGCCGAGCACAGCCAGGGCTGGGTCGTGCTGATCGGCGCGGTGACCGAGCCCCACCGTGCCACCGACGTGCTGCGCACACCCTGACGCGGCCGCCCCCCACGAAACCCGGGCAACCTCACCGCGCTGATGGCGAGCATGCCGTTACAAGACGCCCCTGGGATAACGCTCGAGGTCGCCGCCGAAGAGCAGGTCATGTCCGGCTGCCCTGGCGCCCGCAGCCCGAGAGGCACGGCGCAGCCCTGCACGGCGCAGCCCTGCACGGCGCAGCCCTGCACGGCGCTGGCTAACACCGCCGGTACCGTCAGCGCGTTCCTGGGACTGCCCACCGGCGCGAGCACCGCGACGACCAGCTCCACCACACACCTGATCCACAGCGCACGCAGCGCAGCGGTCACCGCCTGGCCACGCGGCTGCGCGCCGCCCGCGAGGACCTCGCCGCCCTCGCCGGCCTGCGCGCCGGCCAGGTCCGACTGGCCGCCTTCCCCTCCGCCTGCGCCACCCTCGTCTCAGCCGCGCTGGCCCAGCTGCGCTCCAGCGCCCCGGACCTGGACCTGTGGCTCACGGATGCACAACCACCTCAGGCCCGCCGGCTTCTCGCCGCCGGTGACGTCGACCTCGCCGTCACCTTCGACTACGACGACTCGCCCGGCATCACAGCACCGGCGACCAGACACCTGCTGGGCGACCAGCTGCTGCTCGTGCTCCCTCCAGACCACCGCCTCACCGACCGGACCAGCGCCGACCTGGCGGACGTCGCCGCGGAGCGCTGGATCGCCAGCTGCCCCCGCTGCCGCGCGCACCTGGTCAACGCTGCAGCCCGCCGCGGGTTCGTCCCCGACATCCGCCACAGCACGGACGACTACGTCGTCACCCAGACCCTCGTCGCCACCGGCCTCGGCGTCGCGCTGCTCCCAGCCCTAGCGCGAGCAGCGGCCCGCGACCCCCGCGTGAGCACGGGCCCCCTCCAGCGGCACCCGCCCCACCGCGTCGGCGTGGCCCTGCCCGAGCACATACCCCCCGGGACCAGCCAGCCGCGCCCTCCTTCGCGAGCTCGAACGCGCGACCAGGACCTCCTGACGTTGCTCCTCCGACTGTCCGGACAACGATCGGCTACCGGGGCGCTGGCAGCCTCCGCCAAGAAGACAGCGGCGCATGGCGAGGTAAACGGAGATGGCCACGGTGAGAATCAGGATGAGGTCGATGATGGCTGTCCGAGTCATGGCGGTGGTGTAGCCGGCCGGGCCGGGGCGGCTGGTCGCGGCGGCGAAGTAGATGGTGCCGACCAGGGCGACGCCGGTGGAGGCGGCGAACTGCTGGGCAGTGTTCAGCAGGCCGGCGCCGGCTCCGGCGCGTTGGGGGGTGACGTCGGCCAGCGCGGCGCCGATCAGAGCTGGCAGTACCAGGCCGTTGCCTGCGCTCATCACCGCGGCGGCTGCGGTGACCCAGGCGACGCCGGTGGCCGTGCCGTGGGCGTGCGCCTGGGCGATGAGTCCGACCAGGCCGACGATGATGACCGCGCAGCCGGCTAGGACCACTCGTGTTCGGTGGCGGGCTACCAGCGGCCGGGCGGCCAGGGCGGTAGCGGAGTAGGCGACACCGGCCGGAGTGAAGGCCAGCCCGGCGGCGAGCGGATGCAGACCGAGCCCGCCCTGCAGGAGCAGGGTGAGGGTGAGGATGAAAGTGAAGCTGGCGAAGTAGGCAGGAACGCGGCGTTGGCGACCAGCCCGGCGCGGAAGGTGCGGGTGCGTAGCAGGGCCAGGTCGAGCACGGGGCCAGGGCGGTCCAGGTCCATGCCGGCCAGCCGGCGCTGCGTCCCAGCGTGAGGGGCACAAGCAGCAGGGCCAGGACGAGGGTGACGCCGAGCGCGCCGGCAGGGTCCAGCCCCGGGGGGCGGTCGCGCTTCGGGGTGGGCAGCATCCGCGCGGCCAGCACCGCGGCCAGCGCCCCGACGGGCACGTTGACCAAGAAGATCAGCCGCCAGCCCAGGCCGGCGAGGTCGCTGGCGACGAGCAGTTCGCCGAGGACCTGGCCGGCGACCGAACCCGCTCCGCCGCCACGCCGTACCAGGCCAGCGCGCGGCCCCCGCACCGGCGGCGGGTAGCTGGCGGTGATCAGCGCCAGGACCTGCGGCAGCATCGCCGAGGCCGCCAACCCCTGCGCCAGGCGGCCCAGGACCAGCTGGGTCGGGGTGGCCGCGAGGGCACAGCAGCGAGGTACCGGCGAAGGCGCCCATGCCGATCACGAACAGGCGCCGGTAGCCGTAGCGCTCCCCTAGGCGGCCGCCGGTCACCAGGCCGGCGGCGTAGGCGAAGGCGTAGCCGCCGACGACCATCTCCAGCGCGCCGGGACCGGCAGCCAGGTCGCGCTGCACGGTCGGGGCGGCGACGTTGACCACGAAGACGTCGAACTGGCCCATGAAGGTCGCCGACAGCAGGTCCCCATCCGCCCGGCCGGGCGGGCGACCCCCAACCGCTCCGTCAGCCGCGTCGCCGGCCGGCCCGCGCTCACCCCGGACCTCCAAGCGCGTGGTCGCGCTCAGCGCGTCCTAGTCGACCGGTTCCGCTCAGGCGTCCTGGCGGGGTCGGTACCGCTGACGGGCCGCCTCCCCCGAGGTGCCCAGCAGCGACCCGATGACCTGCCCGGAGTAGCGCTGCTCCCGGGCGCGGACAACCGCCTGCCGCAACGACCGCTCCGCGTCGGCACGCGCCACCGCCGCAGACCGCAACTCACCGATCACGCCCGGGTCCCGCTCGTCCCCGGGCTCGGGGTCGTACGCCTCGAACCGCGCAGCGAGCTCATCGCCGTGGTCGAGGATCTCCTGCACCGTGCGGGGCATCGCCATCACCTCAGGAACTTCGCCCGGGCCGCCATCGCATGGACGACGACCGGAACATCGTCGGACTCCACGACACCGACCTCCAACAACGCACCGGACAACCCGGCACCGATCAGCATCGTCAAACCGCGTCCCTCAGCCGACATTGAGCCGCTCACGAGGCCCCGCACCGTCGTCGACCGAGGGCTCGTCGTCGGCAACATCGTGAGCTTCATGGCGGCGACGAGGTGCAGGTCGGCTACTGGATCGGGCGTGAGCACTGGGGTCGCGGACACGCGACGGGCCGCGCTGACCGATTTCGTGGCTGGCTGTCGCTTCCGAGGTCTTCGGCATCGAGCGGCCAGGGATCCACCTCGGCTACGACTTCTCGCTGTGTATGGCCGTGCCGGGGTTGGTGGCGACGCTGGCGGGTTACTCGATCGTCGTCCCTGATGGCCTCGACCACCTCGAGGAGGCCGACACCGTTGTCGTGCCGGGGTGGGAGCCGACGGGTGCCGAGGTCGCGCAGGAGGTCCTGGACGCGCTGGTCGCCCGCACATGCCCGCGGGGTCAGGCTGCTGTCCATCTGCATCGGCGCGTTCGTGCTCGCTCAGACCGGCCTGCTCGACGGTCGACGGGCGACCACGCATTGGCGGCATCTGGCGCGGCTGTCAGCGCAGTTCCCGCGGGTCCTGGTGGGGACGACGCGTTGTTCGTCGACCACGGTGACGTGGTCACCAGCGCGGGCACTGCCTCGGGTTTGGACGTCTGCCTCGAGGTCGTCCGCTCCGACCGCGGCGCTGCAGTCGCCACGGCCGTGGCGCGGCACATGGTCATGTCGCCGCATCGGGGGGGGGGCGACCAACGCCAGTACGCCGTCCAGATGGCGCCGGTGGTGACGCCGGAGTCGCTTGCCAGCCTGCTGGATTGGGTGGACCGGAACCTGGCGCTGCCGTTCAGCCTCACCGACCTGGCGCGACGAACGCACTTGAGCGCCCGGACGCTGGACCGCCGGTTCCGCGACCAGCTCGGGGTCAGCCCCGGTAGGTGGCTGCTGTGTCGACGAGTTGGCGCCGCCCGCGAGCTGCTGGAGACCACGGACCTCACGGTCGACGTCATCGCCGCGCGGGTCGGCCTTTCCTCCGCGACCAATCTCCGGCGGCGCTTCGTGGACGCGGTGGGGACGACGCCCGCCGCTTATCGGCGCACCTTCCAGGTGCCGAAGCTCCACCGCCGAGCCCACCCGCCCATGCCTCACCACCCCAACGGCGTGAGCGCCGAGCGACCGTCCTCGCCCCCAGTACTGCGCACATCGCGGGTGCGCCGGTCGGCCGAGGCCCCTCAAGCAAGCCGCTCCGCCAGCTAGCGCACCCGCGACCTAGGCACAACGGCCGCGCTGGACCCGGCGGTCTCACCCGGCTCCCTGCTCTCACCCGGCTCCCTGGTCTCACGTGGCGACCGTGGTCCCAAAGGCCCGCAGCTGCCGCGTCGACACTCAGGCTCGGCTCGCGCTGAGCTCGGACAACTGCATCAACAGCCGGCGGCGGAGCGCCGGCACCCGTCCCGCTATGGCCAGCGCGGTGTTCCTGGCGGCCCGCGGGACCGGGTGGTGCAGCGTAGCCATGCGCGTCGCTCGGTCGGTGAGCCTGACGACGCCTTCGGCGATGGGGCGGCGGCGCGCCTCGTACTGGTCGAGGACGTCCTCGGGCGCCCCGCCGGACACCACGCGCGCCAGCAGGTCACCCAGGCAGACGGCGTCCTGGATGCCCGTGTTCATGCCTTGTCCGCCTGCGGGACTGTGCACGTGTGCTGCGTCCCCGGCCAGGAAGACGTGCCCGCTGCGGTACTGGTCCGCGAGGCGGTGGTGGACCTGAAACCGGGATCCCCACACCACGTCCCGGACCGTGGCCCCGCCGGGGCCTCGCTCGTCGAGAACGGTCTGGACGAGAGGCGCGGTGACGTGCTCGGGGGCATCGTCCAGCGTCGCGACCACGCGGTGGTGGCCGTCCGGCAGCGGTGCGACCACGACCAGGCCGGCCGAGGAGAAGAACAGCTGGACCTCGTCGTCCGGGAGCGGCCACTGCAGCCGGACGTCGGCGAGAACGAAGGACTGTGGGTAACGGGCGCCGGTGGAGGCGATGCCAGCGGCTTCGCGGACGGCGCTGTTCATGCCGTCGGCCCCGACGACGTACCTCGCTGTCAGGCTCGCGTTCTGTCCCTGCCGGTCGGTGGCGACCAGGTGCACCTGCTCAGGTCCCTCGGCGATCGACGTCAGCGCCCAAGGACGGGCGACCTCGGTGCCCAGCTCACGCAGTCGTCCGGTGAGGATCTCCTCGGTGCGCGACTGCGGGATCATCACCGTGTAGGGGTGTCGTGTGGGCAGAGTCGAGAAGTCCAGGCGAGCGAGGACCCGGTGTCGGTCGCGGACGGTGAAGACGGGAACGCGACGCCCGGCCGTCAGGATGCGAGGGGTGACCTCGAGGTCCTCGAGCGTTTCCAGCGTTCCCGCGTGCACCACTGCCGCGCGCGAGGTGTTGGTCCCCTCGGTCGCGCGGTCCACGACCACCACGTCGATGCCCGCCCTTCGCAGGGTGCATGCCAGGGCGAGCCCGGTGGGACCGGCCCCCACCACCACGACGTCTGCTGCCGTCGGCACCATGTGACCCCTCTCTTGTCAACGGTTGTTGGCCTACGCGCGTTGACTATGACACCGGCCAACAGGGAAGTCAACGCCTGTTGGCTACCATGGGGTGGTGCGGGAGAGTGGAGGACCGCGGTCCCGCAGGACGCGGGAGGCGATCCTCGATGCCGCGAGGGAACGGTTTGCTGCCGATGGCTTCGAGCGCACCACGGTCCGCGCCGTGGCTGCCGGTGCGGGCATCGACCCGTCGATGGTCATGCGCTACTTCGGCAACAAGCAGGGTCTGTTCGCGGCCGCCTCGTCGTTGGACCTGTCATTGCCCGACCTCCTGGATGTGCCGCGTGGGGAGCTCGGCCGCGCCGCCGTCGAGCACTTCCTGGTGCGGTGGGAGGAGGCAGGTAGCGGCGAGGCCCTGCGGATACTGCTGGCCACGGCGGTCACCGACCGCGCGGCGGCTGGCAAGGTCCAGGAGATCTTCAGCGTGCAGCTGCAGCCCTTCGTGGCGGCGGCAGGTCAGCACGGGGGTGGTGAAGCTGCCCGCCGGGCGGCCCTGGTGGCGACCCAGGTGCTGGGCCTGGCCCTGTGCCGTTACGTGCTGCGCCTGCCCCCGGTTGTCGCCATGGACCACAGCGCTCTCGTGGCCTGGATGGGCCCCGTGATCCAGCGCTACCTCACCGGCCCGCAGGTGTGAGCCGGCGGGCACGGCGCTCCCATGGATCTCGCCTAGTCAGGGGCTCCTGTGATCCGGTTCGTCGCGTTTGGACCGTCGAGGGTCCTCGCCGCAGGGATGGGACATTGCCTGGAAGCCGGTTCGCCAGGATCGGTGGCTGGGCGCCCAGCCGAGGTCCTCGCGCACGTGCCGGTTGCTCGCGCCCCGAGCCCACGGCGTCCGTGGTCGAGTTGAGGTGGCGGGCGGCGGGGCTCCCACGGCGGCGCAGAACGCGGGGAGCCAGTCATGCCCCGCCGCCGGCTCGTCGTCACAGACGGTGGCTACTCCGCTGGGCCAGTGCAGCGCGTCGACCGCCGCTGCGGCTGCGTCGTCCACCTTGACGAAGCTGCTGATGTCGGCATCGGCGACCAGTCGGCCGGCCCGAGCATCCACTCCCCGGGCACCCGCAGGCGGGTACCACGTGCCGTTTCCGTACAGCAGCCCGTACCGGAGCACCACCCACTCAGGTGCCTCCCGCGTCGCCTGCTCCAGCGCGTTGATGCCGTTGACGGTCATCCGGCGGGCCGGTTCGGCGTAGACGTCGAGGCTGGTCGCCTCATCAGCGGGCTCGCTGCCCGGTTCGCTGGCCCACGCGATGCTCTGGGCGATCACCCGCTGGACGCCCGCGGCAAGCGCGGCGTCCACCAGGCTGCGCGTGGCGCTGATCCGCAGCGCCGCGTTCGAGGCGCTGGTACCGCTGGCCAGGTCGGTCAGCTGCTGCATGACCACGTCCGGCCGCGCGGCCGCGACCGCAGCGGCGACGGCTCCACGATCTCGGGCGTCGGCCACGGCGGTGCCCGCGCCCAGAGCAGCGATCTGCGGTGCCTGCCGCGGATCCCGGATGAGGGCGGTGACCTGGTGGCCACCGTCCAGGAGCAACGGCAGGACCCGCCGCCCCAGCACGCTGGTCGAACCAGCCAGGAAGACGTGCACCAGTTCCTCCTCGGGAGACAGGGGATCGACGTGCGGGGAAGTTTGGGAGGAAGGACGCGCGGGCCTGTTCGATGCAGCGTCGGCCGACTTGGCACAGACAACAGGCTGGATGACGAGGCGGTTGCTCCGAAGCCCGAGGTAGGGCTCAGAGCAGAAGCTTCGGTCCGTCGCGGGAGGCGAGGAAGCCCAGGGGTTCGTAGAACCGGTGCGTCGTGGCGCTCCGTGTCCGTCGTCAGCTGTACGAGACTCCAGCCGCGTCACCGTGACTCGGTGATCGCCCACTGGAACATCGCGGCGCCCAGGCCGGCGCCCCGGTGATACTCCCTCACCCGAACCGCCTCGATCTGCGCGCGCAGCGCCCTGCGTCGGGCGAGGCCGGGATGAACGTCAGCCGGAAGGTGCCGACCTGCTCACCGGCGGTGGCCGAGACCAGCAGCTGGGCCGGGTCGGCGTCGATGGCCCGGAATGCCGTTCGGTACGGCTCCAGGTCGGCGCGGTCACCGCTCTCCTTGCTGTGACCGAGTTGGTCGGCGGCCAGCAGCGACACGATCGCGGGCAGGTCGTCGGGTGTGGCGTGCCGGAACTCGATCACCGAGGTACCCGCCGTCAGCCGGGCGAGGGTCGTGGTCATCCCCTCACTCGTCTCAGGTCGGCTCGCGGGTGACCGTCCGGTGGCCACTCGCGGTGCTCTCCGACCTGGACGGCGGGCTCGTGGTGCACCGGGAAGTTGACTGACCGGGCAACGAAGCACACGGTCCCGACATCGTCGTGGACCCGGCGTGCGGTCTCCAGCATCGCCGGGTCGGTGACGATCACGTGTGGGCGGAGAGTCACCTCGGCGAACTGTCCACCACCGGCAGAGTCCGAGTCCTCCACCATCGTCCCGGTCGGCCGGTCCCGGTAGGCAGTCACGACAACACCGGCCGACGCGGCCAGATGCAAATACCAGAGCATGTGGCACTGGGCCAGGGAAGCCACCAACAGCTCTTCCGGGTTCCAGCGCGCACGAGCACCTCGGAATGCCGGATCGGCGGACCCCGCAATGGGGTCCTTGCCCGGTGCGTCGATCACGTGGTCCCGATCATACGCCCGGTAACCGCTGGTCCCGGCGCCCCGATTGCCGGTCCACTCCACATCGAGCTCATAGGTGTGTGTCCCACCGGCCACGGTTCGGCCCCTCCCGTCGACGATCCGTCAGGCGCCTCGAAGCGACCGCGTCGACGACACCACTCACCCCTCGGAAAGCCCTCACGCCCGGAACGGCGAGTGAGTCGATGCGGCCGCCACGATTGCCGATCGGTCAGTGGCCCACCAGTAGCTGGATGGACGGCTCAGGCAACTTTTCGGCCACAGGGGTGAGATCGGAGGTGCGGACGGGGCACTGATCGCGCCGTGACCCGGACGCCGGGGTCTCCACCAGCTGATCACAGTCCCTATGTGGCTGTTGCCCGCCGGAGCCGGGCCCCGGGCGACGTGGTCGTCCTCCGACCCCCTTCAGGACTCACAGGCCATGCCCGAGCTCAGGCGGAGCCACCAGCCGTCCAGCTCATGTTGGAGGCGGGCGCCGTGCCAGCGCCGACCTGGCCGAGCTCGACCCGCCGTTCAGCACCACGACGCGGGAAGGGTCCGCCGTGCCGGTCACGCCCGCACGCCATCCTTCGCACGGCCTGCGGTCGATCGAGCAAAGTCGGCCTCGCGTACCGTCCCCGTGCACGACCGGCACGGTTCGGCCGGTGAGGTCACGGAGACAGGGATGTCCGTCATGCAAGCCCCGCCGGCTGCACAGCCCTCCTAGCCGCTGCCGGCTGCCGTGGACAACAACGCGGCGTGGTGCGCGGCGTCCCACTTCGACGGCGTCCCGGGTCACCGGGATCGACGCGGCGGTGGTCGGGGGCACCCGGTCGGTGTGTGCCCGGCGAGTCCGAGCCGTCGAGGGCGGCCGGGAGGCTGTCGAGCAAAGGCTGCAGGTGGTCTGTCGCGTTGGTGACAGGGTCGCCGGCGCGTTGTCGGCGTCGGTGAGGGCGAGGGTCATGGCGGCGGGCTGCGGGCGCCGTTTCGCCGCCTGCATCGTGTGGTTGGAAGAGCAAAGAGGACCTGCCTAGGACTTGTCGATCGACTGGTTGATGGACCTGGTCTGCGACGAGAACGGGTAGAGGGGACCGCGGTCTCGGCACGCCGTGAGCCGTTGCCCCCCGACCGCCCAGTCGACCCGGACCCGATCGTGCCGCTCTCGGCCACCCGCTCCGCCGCCACCGGCGAAGTCGAGACCCGGGAACCCGCCCAATTTCTCCGGACCCGGGCGCTCGACCGGATCCCCGCCCTGGTTCGCGGGGCGTAGCTCCACACGCGTCCGGACAACACCCGCTGTGCGGCACGGACCGGCGGTCGCATAACGGCCTCCTAGCGGTGGAGCGGATGGAGTCCGGCGCCGTGCCTGTCGGGTCCGCCCCCTGTCGGTGGCATCCACGCCCGCCGCCAGCGTGGGCGCCGAGCATGGCCAGCGCGGTGCCCTGGCCTCGGAGCTGCCGGCATCTGGCCCCGCGTTGCCTTTTGTACCTACTAGTGTGTACGGTACGACTGTGAACGCTCGAGAACGGTTGATCGCAAGTGCGCAGGAACTGCTGTGGCAGCGCGGCTACAGCGGTACCAGCCCGCGCATGATTCAGGATCACGCCGCGGCTGGTCAGGGCAGCATGTACCACCACTTCGCCGGCAAAGCCGATCTTGCCGCGGCCGCACTCAGCCGCACCGCGGACGTGGAACGCGGTCGAGCTGATGCCCTACTGAGCGAGCCGGGCACCGCACTGGAACGCGTCGTTGGATACCTGACCCGGGAGCGAGAAGTCCTGCGCGGCTGCCCGATCGGGCGTCATGCCCATGATTCTGAGGTGGTCGCCGATCCAATACTGCGTGCCCCCATCGAAGAGACGTTCACCTGGCTGCGAGACCGCATCAGGCAGGTGCTCGAGCAGGGGCAAAGCGACGAGCAGGTCCGCGCCGATCTAGACGTTGAGGGTGTGGCGGCGGCTGTAGTCGCCATCATCCAAGGTGGTTACGTCCTTGCTCGCGCAAGCGCATCATCTGATCCGTTTGACCAGGCCGTCGAAGGCGCAGTGCAGCTCGTTAGCGCGATCGGTGTTTGATGTAAATAAGCCGCCATCCTTGAAGGGTAGTAATGAACATGCACGTAATGCAGTACGAGATCACCTTGCCTGCCGACTACGACATGAAGATCATCGAGCAGCGCGTCGCAACCCGCGGACGGATGACAGACGCGTTCCCGCACCTCGGCCTCAAAGCGTATGCGGTTCGCAGGAGGGGCCGTCACGACTCCACAGTGAACGCCTACGCGCCCTTCTATTACTGGCGCGACCCCCGGGGGATGATCGCGTTCCTGCACCAACCCTTCGCCGCCATCGTCCAAGATTTCAGCCGACCGCGGGTGCAGCACTGGATCGCCACCGCGTTCCACCGCGGTCCAGACTTCGCCGCGGTGCCGGTGTTCGCGACCAAGCGTACGCAGTACCTATCCGACCAGCTACCCCCGAGCCCAGCGATGGGAGAATCAGCTGCCGTCGTGATATCGCAGGCCGGAGTCCACAGTCACGCAGTCGCCCTAGACCCTAATCACTGGAATTTGGTCCACTTCACGCTCTGGACACAACTGCCTGACATTTCGGTACAAGCGGGTACTACGGTTTACGACGTGCTTCACGCATCGACGCCCGAGTGTGGGGAGCTGGCGGTCGGGTGGCTAGGCTGAGTCAGCACGCGCCCTCGCTGGCTCCGCGGGCGATTGAACACCTCGTGCCAATTACGCCGACCATTTGGCAGAGCCAAGACTCCGCTGGCGACGACGCCCCAAGGCGGACCTCAATCCCACGGCGTGATCCACCACCCCCCTCCCCGAGGCGCTGATGTTGACGCCTCGAACGGAAAGGCCGACCAATCGGAGACCGGCGACAGATCGCACCAGCTCGAGCTCCGTGCGCCGCTCGACGACCCGCTGCGGTTAGTTAAACGGGAAGGTCAACGGGGCATCGTTACGCCCCGGCGGAACGGCGCAGGGCCCTGATCGCTTGAGTGTCGGCAACGGTGGCCATCACCATGGCCGCCGCTGCGACCACAGCCCCGCGAGCTTGCTCCCGCCGCACCAGGCGCAGGCAGTAAGTTGCGATCCCTACATTGAGCCCGGCGCGGGCTGTCAGCCACTGCCATCTTCCGCCGTTCAGGAGCAGTCCGGGAACGAGAGCGAGGTCGAGAACTCCCATGACCCGCAGCGCTACCGGATGCTCGCCGACACGTAGCAACCGGCCGGCTCGAGCAGGAGCAGCCACGAGAGCGAGCCCAAGGGGCAGCGTGACCAGTCCGACACGATTCGCTGATCGTTGCCCAGTTTCGGGATCCATAGACGCAGTCTTCCACCTTCTTCGCCGACGACCGACCCCGCGGTCGTGGCCGAAACGGTCAGTCGCAGCACGCCACGACGTTGGCGACCCGACATTACGAGCTGTCATCGGTGTGCTCTTGCGGGGAGGGCTCACGCATCTGATCAACCAGCCCCAGCCAGCGATCGGCGGTCGGACGCCCGCCGAGCCCCGTGTCCGGCCTCGCGTACCACTGCGGGACCCAGCGGCCGGCCGTCGGAGTGGGCGCCGCTGGTGACCGGCCGCCGCTCGTTACCAAACGGTGGAGCTGACCCGTCACGCGGAGCCTCGCTTCGTCCCGCCCGTACCGGGCACGCTGGGCCCCATAACCGCCGGGGTGTTGCCACCCGGACAGAACGCTACGGGGTCGGAGCGATGTGGACTGCCCCAGTTCGCCGCTCGACGCGTGGTCCCACCCGTGCATCCAGCCCTCTGGGTCACCGGTTAGGTCCGTCGTCCCGCTCAACTCGACGTCGCAGACCTGCTGGCGAAACTGCCGCGCCGCCAGCAGCGCAGCGACCTGCATTGCGTGACGACGTGGAGCGCGGTGGACCTGGTCCGGTCACGAGTGGCTTTCCGGGATGTCCCCGGCGGCTCTCGGACGTCGTGAAGCGCACGCTGGCTGTCGGCCTGCGCCCTGGACGGCTTCGAGGTGGCGTCGTCGTCGACACCGGCTTCTACGTACGGCCCGTGCTGGAGCGGTGCGGGGTGGCCGGTTCGATCGAGGTGGTGGTGTTCTGCCGCGAACACGGCGGGAAAACAGGGCGCCGACCTGCCGGTGGGGCCGTCCTGACCGAGCCGCGTCAGGACGATCGGAGAAGCTCGAGGAGGCGTCGGGGGCCGTCGTGCAAGACGTTGTGCCGAGTCGGCCATTCGAGGTGGGTCCAAGCGGGATCGGCGGCGATGCGCCGCAGCAGTGGGCGCGAACGGGGACGCGGCGAGGCCGCCGGGCCAGCCGATTGCGGCGACGTAGGTCTTGGCGGGAACCTGGCTCCAGGCGCCTACGAGGTGGGCTCGCTGCAGGCGGGTCGCAAGCGGCTGCGGCCGGGCCCGCTGGTCGAAGAACGGCAGTGGGTCGACAGCCAGGCCGTCGCGCCCGGCGCCCCTGATGTACCAGGCCCGCTGTTCGTCGTTGGTCATCGACCAGTATGAGTCGCCGTCGTCCGGGACGAACGCGTCGAGATAGACCAACGCGCGGACCTGTCCAGGAGCGCGGTCGGCGACACCGGTGATGACTCTGCCGCCATAGCTGTGCCCGACCAGCACCACCGGCTCACCAGCGGTCTCCGCGGCGGAGGCGAGTGCGCTCGCGACCTGGTCGACGTGGCTGTCAAGGTTGACTTGACCGGCGCCGGTCAGGCCCTCGGGTCCGAGCCCGCCAGGGTCAGCGCGTCCGCGAAGTGCCCCTCGCTTTCCAGCGCAGCCACGAGCGGGGCGTACCACCACCCGCCGTGGCATGCACCGGGCACGAGCACGAACGTGGTCACGCTGACGTCCCGTCAGCGGGCTGCTTGGTCGGCTGGTGGGCGGCGCGGCACAGGCTGTCGAGCTGGGCGCGCGGGTCGAACGTCGCCCGGATCACGGTGGTCTTGCCCGTCCGGATGCGGCTCCGGTTCGCGGTGGGCACCCGCGGTGGGACCGTGGTGATCAGGTCGAACCACGTGATCATGTCGTGGACGGTCTCGCCCTGCCCTGTGCTCGTCGTCGCGCTGGCGCAGGAGTTGACGTCGTCGATCAGCGCTGCACGCAGCCGGGACCAGTCGCGGGCCGGCCAGGCCGCGGTACACGTGGGGGTGAGCGTTCCGGTTCCATCGGCGCCGGCGGGTGGCGCTGGCTGCTCGGTCATCGAGTCCCTTCTGCGCTGGTGCGCGGGCCGGTGCATCGTGCAGGGCAGAAGTGCTTACGGGGCGGAACGCGGCGGCGTGTCAGCTCGGCCAACACCGCGTCGGCCGCGAGCAGCCCACTCAGCAGTCACCCGCGGTTGATCGGGGTGTGTACGACGCGACGGGCGCGGTTGTTCCCGCAGCACGGGCTGCTCCGGCCATGGCGACCCGGTCGTCGAAGGTGCGTCTGCCGCGCTGCGACGGGCCGGCGATCCCCTGGCGTGACATCACGGACCTGTCGGTCGTTACACGAGGACTTGACCCTCGTCCAGGATGGGCTACCGACCCGGCGGGTGCTTCCGGGCTCACACAAGCGTTGCTCTCGCTTGTGACGCGCGCAACGCTCTGACCAGCAACGATGCGTGATCTTCCTGTCCCGAAGTCTGTGAGACTTAGTCTCACCAAAGAGACCGGGCGCTGTCGGTCGGCTGAGCCGACAGAGACGAGACCAGCCAGGGGTTCGGTGCTTGTAGCCGGCCACCAGCGACGGCCGGCTCTGGCATCCGGACCCGGAGCTGACCGGGCCGCTCGCGCCGCGGGCGGATAGTCGCTGGTCGGCGTCGCCCGCGCCTGCTATTGCCGACCCGTTCGGTTCGCCGGGTCACGCCGGGGCGTAAACCAGTTCGAGGATACCGCCGGGATAGGCGGTGCTCTGGTCCAGGCGCAGCCGGCCGGGGTGCGCGTCCGCGGTGAACAGCAGCACGCCCGCGCCCGCCGCGAAGGGGACCACATAGAAGCGGTACCGGGTCGACCAGGCCGAGAGGCGGATGGCCTAACCGCGGACCGCACCGCCGCGTCCACGAGGTCGTCCACCGGGGAGCGCGGCATGCGCTTGTCGGCGGGCGATGATGGCGATCCGGGCGCGGGTGAACCCGACCGGTGTGCAGCTGCGACTAGCTGTTCTGCTTCATGACGTTGGTGACAGTGGTGGGGGCGAGGGTGGCCGGGGGCAGGTTGCCGATGGCGGTGTGGGCTCGGTGATAGTTGTAGTGGATGAGCCACCGCTGAAGGTAGTCGGTG
>JAABUT010002201.1_pt1 | contig 19460 bp, 21 predicted proteins | sample 5559281 | NCBI WGS metagenome assembly JAABUT01 (sample SAMN10711880, study PRJNA513359) | rock metagenome | isolation source: Antarctica rocks | place: Antarctica: Victoria Land, Ricker Hills nord | collected 2016-01-04
AATTGTTCACTCTGTTACAATTATATGTCGACATCAGTGCCTGTATCTATGTATCAGACTTTCCCAGCGGCCGGCTTCCATCTTTCGGCAGGACAACATGAGCGATTTGACCCCACCACGTCACATTATGGATCTCACGGCACAGATCGTATCGGCGCATGTCGCCCATAACGCCGTCCAGCCGGCAGCATTGATGCAACTGATCCAGGCTGTCTATGCAACGTTGAGCGAAGCCGGCAAGGCGCCGGTGCAAACAGTGCTGCCGCAGCCAGCGGTTCCGATCAAGAAATCGGTGTTCGCCGAATATATCGTCTGCCTGGAGGACGGAAAGCAGCTGAAGATGCTGAAGCGTCACCTGCACACCTCCTTCCAGATGACCCCGGAGCAGTATCGCACGCGCTGGGGCTTGCCGCATGACTACCCGATGGTCGCGCCGCAATACGCCGCTCATCGTTCCGCGCTGGCCAAGAAGATCGGCCTGGGCAGCAGCCGCAAGACGCTGGCGGCCAAACCGGAACCGGTTGTTGCCCGCGAGCGCAAGGCCGTTCGCCCCGCTGCTGCCAAGAAGCCGTCCAAGACCAGAATCCCTGCTGAAGCCATGTGAAACCGGCCTTCTATCCGGCGAGCACGACCTTGCCGAAATGTCTGTTGGCCTGCATGTGCGCCAGCGCCTCGGCTGCCTGGTCAAGCGGGAAAACACGGTCGATCGGCAGCGTCAGCCGGCCCTGTTCCAGCGCCGGCCACAAATCCGACCGCATGCGTTTCACAATCTCGCGCACCTCGTCCAGGCTGCGGGTGCGGAAAGTGACGCCGATATAGCTGATGCGCCTCATCGCATGCAGGTCGAAGTCGAATTCGCCCCTGCTGCCGCCAAGCCGGCCGACATTGACGATGCGGCCCAGAACCCGGGCCGCACGCAGGTTCTGGTTGGCGACACTTGCCGAAATCTGGTCGATGATCAGGTCGACGCCGCCGTCGGTCGCCTCGACCACGCGGTCCACCCAATCCGCAGCGCCGGTGTCCAGCGCCAGGTCGGCGCCGTATTCGGCCAGGCGGGCGCGGCGGCCCGGGTCGGTTGAAGTACCGATCACCATGCGCGCACCCATGAACTTCGCAATTTGCATGCCCATCAAACCAACGCCGGAACTGGCGCCTTGGATCAGCACCGCTTCGCCCTTCGCCAGCCGGCCGTTGGTCACCAGCGCGTCGTGCATCGTCTGCAACGCCACCGGCAACGTGGCCGCCTGCTCGAAGCTCATGTTGGTGTCCGGGATCGGGCTGACCCGGCCGTGATCGGCAATCGCGTATTCGGCATACGCACCCGCTCCGGAGCACATCACCCGGTCGCCGGCGCGGATGCCGCGAACCGCGCTGCCGACCTCCTCCACCTCGCCGGCGAACTCCATGCCGACGATGGTGCCTGTCCCGCCGATGGCTCCATGGCTGTGCCCGGCGGCAACAGCCAGATCGGCACGGTTCAAGCCGCTGGCCCGCACCCGAACCAACACATCATCCGGCTTCGGCACCGGCCTCGGCACATCCTCGATCCGCACGCCATCCGACCTGACCACAGCAGCCCTCATGACAAATCCCTCCAATCTCCCGAGAACTGGACGCATCGGGCGGGCAAGGCAAGGAAGGTCAAGGCTCTGCCCCGGCCCCTCAGGGCGCCCAGCGTCGTCGCTTGAAGGCGCGCAACGGACCTGGTGGGTTCCGGGGCAAAGCTTCAGCCTTGCTGGCTTGCGGCCGGTGCGACCCCGTGCTTTCGTTTGGATGAACGGGCGGGATTGTCGTGTGGCGTATGCGTTGCAGCAGCTGATCAACGGGCTGACGTTGGGCATGATCTACGGCCTGATCGCGGTCGGCTACACCATGGTTTACGGCATCATCGGCATGATCAACTTTGCGCATGGCGATGTTTTCATGGTGGGTGCGTTCCTGTCGCTGATCTCGTTGCTGGGGCTTGCGGCCATCGGCATCACGTCGGTGCCGTTGGCGTTGGTGTTGACCTTGCTGCTGGCTGCGGCGATTGCGGCGTTGTATGGCTGGACGGTGGAGCGGATCGCCTACCGGCCGTTGCGGGGTTCGTTCCGCCTGGCGCCTTTAATTAGTGCGATCGGCATGTCCATCGTGCTGCAGAACTTCGTGCAGGTCAGCCAGGGGGCGCGGGTGAAGCCGATGCCGGCGTTGATTCCGGGCGGGTTTGGGGTGACCATCGAGGGGTTCACCGTGCAGCTGTCGTACATGCAGATCTTCATCGTCGCGGTGACGCTGTCGTTGTTGGCGGTGTTCACCTGGCTGGTGACCAGCACGTCGCTCGGCCGTTCGATGCGCGCGTGCGAGCAGGATTTGAAGATGGCGGGGCTGCTGGGCATCGATACCGAGCGCACCATCAGCCTGACCTTCGTGATCGGCGCCGTGCTGGCGGCCGTGGCCGGGCTGATGTTCCTGCTGTACTACGGCGTCATCGACTTCTTCATCGGCTTCGTGGCGGGGGTGAAGGCGTTCACCGCGGCGGTGCTGGGCGGCATCGGGTCGCTCCCCGGGGCGGTGCTCGGCGGGTTGGCGATCGGGCTGATCGAGACGTTCTGGTCGGCGTATTTCAGCACCCAGTACAAGGATGTCGCCGCGTTCTCGATCCTGATCGTCGTGCTCATTCTGATGCCGACCGGCATTCTCGGGCGCGGCGACGTGGAAAAAGTATGACGCCGGTGCGCTCGTCGGGCGCGCGTTCGCCGTTCGCGGTCGCGTTTCGCGACGCTTTTCTGTCCGCGTTGGTGGCGCTCGGCATCTTCGGCGTGATGATCGGGCTGAAGACCGATCCCGGTCCGCGCTCGCTGGTGCTGACGCCGCACTGGCTGGCAGTGGCGGTTGCCGTGGGCGCGGTGTTCGTCGGGCGCCTGGCGATGCGGGCTTGGCAGATCGTGCGGCCGGTGGGAACGCCATTGCCGCGAGGGCTTGCCGCCGGCCTGGCCCGCGGCGGCCGCTGGGTGGCGCCGGTGCTGCTGGTGCTTGCAATCACGATGCCGCTGTATGCCGGGCGCTATTACCTCGACCTCGGCATTCTTGTGCTGACCTATGTGATGCTCGGCTGGGGGCTGAACATCGTCGTCGGCCTGGCCGGGCTGCTCGACCTCGGCTACGTCGCATTCTACGCGGTCGGCGCGTATTCCTTTGCCATCGCATCGACAACCTTCGGGCTGGGCTTCTGGACCTGCCTGCCAATCGCCGGACTGTTCGCGGCGCTGTTCGGCGTGCTGCTGGGCTTTCCGGTGCTGCGGCTGCGCGGCGACTACCTCGCCATCGTCACGCTGGCTTTCGGCGAGATCGTGCGGGTGGTCATCCTGAACTGGGTGTCGCTGACCGGCGGGCCCAACGGCCTGTCGGGCATTCCGCGCCCGACGCTGTTCGGCCTGACCTTCTCGGCCGCAGGCGGCGAAGGCAGCGTCGCCGGATTCTTCGGCATCGAACCCAACATCACCCAGCGTGTGATCTTTTTGTTCTACGTCATCCTCGGCCTCGCCCTGCTCACCAACTGGGTGTCGCTGCGCCTGCGCCGCCTGCCGCTGGGCCGCGCGTGGGAGGCGTTGCGCGAGGACGAGATCGCCTGCCGGTCGCTGGGCATCAACGTCACCGTGACCAAGCTGACGGCGTTCGCGATCGGCGCCATGTTCGGCGGTTTCGCCGGCGCGTTCTTCGCCACGCGGCAGGCGTTCATCAGCCCGGAAAGCTTCACCTTCATCGAGAGCGCCACCGTGCTGGCCATCGTGGTGCTGGGCGGGCTGGGCAGCCAGCTCGGCGTGGCGCTGGCCGCCATCGTGATGATCGGCGGGTCGGAGCTTTTGCGCGGCATCACCGTGGCCGGGGTGGACCTGGTCGAATACCGGATGCTGTTCTTTGGCATCGCGTTGGTGGCGGTGATGGTGCTGCGCCCGCGCGGGCTGGTGTCCGGTCGCACCCCGTCGGTGTCGCTCGGCCGTGCCAGGGAGATCGCGCCGGAGCTGGTGGCGCAGGCGCGTGCCTGACACGCTTGCGCCAGACACGGGCGTGTCTGACATCCTGGCGGTCGAAGGCCTGACGATGCGCTTCGGCGGGCTGGTCGCGGTGAACGCGCTGTCCTTCACCGTGCGCACGAGGGAGATCACCGCGGTGATCGGCCCGAACGGCGCTGGCAAGACCACCGTGTTCAACTGCATCACCGGCTTCTACCGCCCGAGTTCCGGCAGCCTGGCGCTGTCCCATGCCGATGGGTCGCGCTACGCGTTGGAACGGCTGGCCGGCCACCGCATCGCGCGGCGGGCGCGGGTGGCGCGCACCTTCCAGAACATCCGATTGTTCGCCGGCATGACCGCGCTGGAGAACCTGATGGTGGCGCAGCACAACACGCTGATGCCGAACGTGGCCGGCGGCCTGCTGGCGGTGTTCGGCCTCGGGGCCTACCGCCCGGCGCAGCAGGCCGGCATCGAGAAGGCGCGGCTGTGGCTGGACGCGATCGGCCTGGGGTCACGCGCCGACGACCCGGCGGGGGCGCTGCCGTACGGGGCGCAGCGCCGGCTGGAGATCGCGCGCGCCATGTGCATCGACCCGGTGCTGCTGTGCCTGGACGAACCCGCCGCCGGGCTGAACCCGCGCGAAAGCGAGGAGCTGTCGGCGCTGCTGCTGCGCATCCGTGCTGGAGAGATTGGCGGCGGCTGCTCGATCCTGTTGATCGAGCACGACATGGGCGTGGTGATGCGCATCTCCGACCACGTCGTCGTGCTGGACCACGGCCGCAAGATCAGCGACGGCACGCCCGACCACGTCCGCAACGACCCGCACGTCATCGCGGCCTATCTGGGCGAGGGCGACGAAGGTGACGAACAGGCGTCCGACGCGGCATGACCCCCTTGCTGCGGCTTGAGGGCGTCACCGCCTATTACGGCGCAATCCAGGCGCTGCGCGGCGTGAACATCGAGGTGCATCCCGGGGAGATCGTGACTCTGATCGGCGCCAACGGGGCCGGCAAGTCCACGCTGATGATGACGATCTGCGGCACGCCGCGGGCGCGCGACGGCCGCATCACTTACGACGGCCAGGACATCACGCAGCTTCCGACGCATCTGATCATGCGTCGCGCCATCGCCCAGTCGCCCGAGGGACGGCGCATCTTCCCGCGCATGACGGTGCACGAGAACCTGCTGATGGGCGTCCAGGGCAGACCCACGGCGGAGGCCGGTGAGACCATGGAGCAGGTGTTCGCCCTGTTCCCGCTGCTGAAGGAGCGCCGCATCCAGGCAGGCGGCACGCTGTCCGGCGGCGAGCAGCAGATGCTGGCCATCGGCCGGGCGCTGATGAGCCGCCCGCGGCTGCTGATGCTGGACGAGCCGAGCCTGGGCCTGGCGCCGTTGATCGTGCGCCAGATCTTCGGCGCCATCCGCGAGCTGAACCGCAGCACCGGCCTGACCGTGCTGCTGGTGGAGCAGAACGCCTTCCAGGCTTTGCGCATGGCCCATCGCGGCTACGTGCTGGTGAACGGCGCCATCACCATGGCCGGCACCGGCGCCGAGCTGCTGGCGCGGCCGGAGATCAGGGCGGCGTATCTTGAAGGCGGCCACTGAACGGGGCGCGGCATCGCGCTTCCTGTCGCCTGCGATCCCGCATAGGCTTGCCGGCAGGCGGTGCATTCTGCACAGGCCGCAATGAGTTCCTTGGGGGGCAACATGCTTAAACGAACTTTGCTGGCGGGCGGCGCCTCGCTCGGCCTGGCGCTGCTGGTTGCCGCCGCACCGGCGCAGGCGCAGATCAAGATCGCCACCGCCGGCCCGATCACCGGCTCCAACGCCAGCTTCGGCGCGCAGCTGAAGGCGGGCGCCGAGCAGGCGGTGACGGACATCAACGCCAAGGGCGGCGTGCTCGGCAAGAAGCTGGAGCTGGTGGTGGGCGATGACGCCTGCGACCCCAAACAGGCGGTGTCGGTGGCCAACAACTTCGCCAGCAACAAGGTGGTGTTCGTCGCCGGGCACTTCTGCTCGTCAAGCTCCATCCCGGCCAGCAAAGTCTATATGGAGGAGGGGATATTGCAGATCACCCCGGCCTCGACAAACCCGGCCTTCACCGACAAGGGCGGCTGGAACACGTTCCGTACCTGCGGGCGCGATGATCAGCAGGGCAAGGTCGCCGGCGAGTACATGGCGAAAACGTTCAAGAACAACAAGATCGCCGTGCTGCACGACAACTCCGCCTACGGCAAGGGCCTCGCCGACGAGACCAAGAAGAACCTGAATGCCAACGGCAAGCAGGAAACCATGTATGCGCCATACGTGCCGGGCGAAAAGGACTATGCGGCGCTGGTGTCGCGCATGAAGTCCGAGGGCATCGATGTCATCTACATCGGCGGCTACCAGACCGAGGCAGGGCTGATCATCCGCCAGGCCAAGGAGCAGGGCATGAAGGTGACCCTAATCGGTGGCGACGCGCTGGTGACCAACGAGTTCTGGCAGATCACCGGCGAAAGCGGCGAGGGCACCTTGATGACCTTCCCGTCCGACCCGCGCAAGCGCCCGACAGCGGCGGCCGTGGTCAAGGAGTTCCAGGACCGCAAGATCGATCCCGAGGGCTATGTGCTGTACACCTATGCGGCCATCGAGATCTGGGCGCAGGCCGCCACCAAGGCCGCCAGCACCGATCCAAAGAAGGTGGCCGAGGTGCTGCGCGCCGGCACCTGGAACAGCGTGCTCGGCCCGATCTCGTTCGACGGCAAGGGTGACGTGAAGGTCAGCGACTACGTGTTCTATGTGTGGCGTTCGGGCAAATACGCCGAGATGTAGGCCGCCAGGACGTGAAAGGGCCGGCCCGGGGGCATGCGCTTCCGGGCCAGCCGGTCACATCAGCCTACCATGAAGCTGTTGACACGAGCCCTGACGGCAGTCCTAAATCGTTTTAGACTTAGGGACGGAATGCCTCAGGTGCTGCCGACAGGCGAAACGCCACATGCCACATCGCGCCGAAAGACCGGCCGGCACGTCGCCGCGCTGGCGGGCGTGTCGGCGTCGACGGTCTCGCTGGTGCTGAGCGGCGGGGCCAGCCGGCACGGGCTGTCACAGGCCACCCAGGCCCGGGTCCGGTCGGCCGCGCAGGCGTTGGGCTATACGCCGAACCATGCGGCGAGCTGCCTGCGGCGGCAGCGCACGGACATCATCACCTTCATCACCGCCGATTTCGGCAACCGGTATTTCGCCGATGTCGTCACCGCCGCCGAGGCCGTGGCGCGCGATCGCGGCTACACCCTGAACATCGTCGCGGCCCGGACCGGCGAGGCCGAGGCGGAGGCGATCGGCCGCCTGTGCAACGGCGCCTCCGACGGGCTGATCATCCATGGCGGCGCCCGCCGGCTACCTGGCTTGCTCGACCGGATCGCCGCATCCGGCCTGGCCTGCGTGCTGCTGCAGGACCCGGGCGCGGACGGTCTGATGCCCTGCGTGGGCGCCGACATCGAGGCGGGCGGCTTTCTAGCGACGCGGCACCTGCTGTCGCTCGGCCACGTCCGCGTGGCGCACGTCACTGATCGGCGGATGCTGGGGCAAGGGGCGAACGAACGCCTGAGCGGCTACCGGCGCGCGCTCGCCGCCGCCGGGCTGGCGTTCGATCCGGCCATGGTGATCGCCGGCGACAACAGTCCCGCCGGCGGCGCCCGGGCGATGCGCGCCCTGATGGGCCTCGACGGCAGCCGCCCGACCGCGATATTCGCGTTCAACGACCAGATGGCGTTCGGCGCCATGCACGAACTGGCGGCACTTGGCCTGCGCGTGCCGCAGGATGTGGCGGTGGTGGGTTTCGACGGCACCGACCTGGGCGCGTTCAGCATGCCCGGGTTGACCACGATCGACCACCCGCGCCACGACCTTGGGCGGCTTGCCGCTACCGCCGTGCTGGATCAGATCGAAGGATGCGCCGCAAAGCAGGACCGCACCCAGGTGCTGCCGGTCCGCCTGGTTGTGCGGCAGTCCTGCGGCAGCCTACCGACAAACTGAAGCCCCATGCAGAGGGCACGAAAAGGGAGATAATAATGAAATATCTAAATGCCGGTCATCCATACAGGCGCATGCAGCTTGGCCGCCGCGCCCTTGTCGGCGCCGCCGCCGCCGGGATTGTCGCGAGCCGCGGTGCGCGTGCGCAGGCGCCAAAAACCCTGACGATGTCGGTTTGGGGCGGCGAGGCGGAAGATGCCGCATTCCGGGCGGTGCTGGCGAAATACGCCGCGCTGCATCCGGACGTGACCGTTCGCCTTGAGATCGGCGGCGGCGGCATGCAGTTCTACCAGCAGATCGACACCCGCCTGGCCGGCCGGCAGGCGCCGGACATCTTCCGCGTGCAGTATCAGCAGGTCGGCCGCTACGCCAGCAGCCGTGCGTTGGCCGACCTGGGCAACAACCTGGACGCGGCCGACATCGCGCCGGCCTTCGTGCAGGCGGTGACCTTCAAGGGCCGCGCCTATGCGATGCCGCACCACACCGACACCTTCGCGCTGTACTACAACCGTGACATGATGCAGAAGATCGGCGTCCAGCCGCCGACCAGCCTGGAGCAAAGCTGGACCTGGGCGGAGTTCCTGCAGGTCGCCCGGCAGCTGAAGCAGACCGGCACCGCGCCGTTCGGGTTCGCCATGAGCTGGCAGAACGGCACCGCCTACCGCTGGCTGCCGTTCCTGTACCAGCACGGCGGCAGGCTGCTGAACGACGACTTCACGCAGTCGCAGCTTTCAACCCCAGCTGGCATCGAGACGATCGCCTGGACCCAGTCCTGGTTCAAGGACAAGCTGGTGCCGCCGAGCACGTCGATCAAAAGCAACGAGCAGTCGCAGAACCTGTTCGCCAACGGCACCGTCGGCATGCTGATGGGTGGCGACTGGCAGATCCCGTTCCTGGACAAGAACATGACCGCGGCCTGGGGCGTGACCTACATGCCGCGTGATGTGGCGATGGCGTCCGACCTGGGCGGCAACTGCCTGGCGGTGTCGCGCGACTGCAAGAACCCGGAGCTTGCGGCAGACCTGGTGAAGTTCATGGCGGATAAGGCCAACATGCAGGATTTCGTCACCCGCGCGCAGTTCCTGCCGGTCCGCAAATCCCTGATGTCCGCACCGCTGCCCTACGCGCTGCGACCGGAAGCGATGGAGGTGTTTGTCAAGCAGGCCACCACCATCCCGCCGCACATGGTCAGCACCGTGACCCTGCCGATTTCCAGCAAGATCAACGCGGCCCTGGTGGACCACCTCGACCTCGCCTTCACCGGCGACCGCGACCCGGCCGCAACCGCCAAGGCGATCGATGTGCAGGTCCAGGCACTGCTGGTCACCTGATGCCGAGTGATCGCATGAAGGCAAGGAAGGCCAGGGCGCTGCCCTGGATTCGCCAGGCCCGGTGCGCGCCTTCGCGCGACGACGCGGGGCGCCCTGGACCCAATTGTCCAAGGAAAGGACAGTGGCCTGCGGCAAAGGGGGGCCATTCTCTTGCTTTGAAAACGGGCCCAGGGCGTTTAGCGCCTTCGCGCGAAGGCGCGCAACGGACCTGCTGGGGTGGAGTGACAAAGCCCACGCCTTCCTTGCCTTCACGCGATTGTCTTGGCGCCTGATGTCGGGCGTGGTGCGGGCGCGGCCTTATCGATGGGTGACATTGCGGGCGCGGTTGGTGCCGTATGCCTTTATCGCGCCCAACGTCGTGTTGTTCAGCGTGTTCAGCTTCGCGCCGCTGCTGTACGCCGTGTATATCAGCTTCCATGACTGGAGCCTGATCGGCGATCCGGAGTGGCTCGGGGGCCGCAACTACCGGCGGCTGATGCAGGACCCGCTGTTTTGGCAGTCGCTTGCCAACACCGGGGTGTATGCGCTGGGTACGGTGCCGACCAGCATGGCGCTGGGGCTGTTGCTGGCGTTGGGGCTGAACCGGCAGCTGCCGGGGCGGACGTTCCTGCGCAGCGTGTATTTTCTGCCGGTGGTGATTTCGGCGGTGGCAACGGGCACCATCGCCGCCTGGTTGTTCAACGACAACTACGGCGTCATCAACGCGGCGCTGGTGCGGCTTGGGGTCGGGCGGGTGGCGTGGCTGTCGTCGCCGGGCTGGGCGCTGCCGTCGCTGGTGGCGGCGACGCTGTGGGTGCGGGTCGGGTTCAACATGATCGTTTATCTGGCCGCGTTGCAGTCAATCCCGCTGGTGTACTATGAGGCGGCACGCATCGATGGCGCCTCGGCGCTCAGCCAGTTCCGCCACATCACCGTGCCGCTGCTGGCGCCGGCGACGTTTCTGCTGCTGGTGCTGGATGTGATTCATTCATTTCAGGTGTTCGACCTGATCTATGTGATGACCGGCGGCGGCCCGGGCTTTTCGACGACGATGGTGGTGCAGTACATCTTCAACTCCGCTTTCGTCACGTCGGAGATGGGCTATGCCAGCGCCATGGGCGTCGCGCTGTATGCGCTTATCCTGATCTTCACTGTGCTGCAGTGGCGCGCCGGACGGCAGGCGGAGAACGTGCTGTGAGGCGCCACCTGTCCAGTCCAGCGGTCTGGCTTGCCCTTGCCGTGGGTGCGGCGCTGATGGTGTTTCCGATCTACTGGATGTTCGTGACCGCCGTCCGCCCGCGCGCCGAGGTGTTCAACGCGCTGCCGGCGCTGTTCCCGGCGCAGCCGAGCTGGGGCAACTTCTCCACCATCTTCCGCCGCTTTCCGCTGCTGAACTGGCTGACGAACTCGCTGGTGATCGCGGTGGGCGGCGTCGTCATCACCGTGCTCGTCAACCTGCTGTGCGGCTACACCTTCGCCAAATTCCGCTTTCCGGGCCGCCAGGTGCTGTTCTTCGCCATCCTCGGCTCGCTGATGGTGCCGATCCAGGTGATCCTGGTGCCGGAATTTCTCATCACATCGTGGCTTGGCCTGCTGAACACGCCGTGGGGCGTCATCCTGCCGCGGGCGGCCGAGGCGTTCGGCATCTTCATGGTGCGGCAGTTCATGGTCAGCATCCCCGACGAGCTGCTCGAGGCGGCGCGGCTGGACGGCGCCGGAGAGTTCCGGATTTTCTGGCGCGTGGTGCTGCCGCTGTCGCGGCCGGTCATCGCCGTGCTGATCATCTTCACCTTCATGTGGCGCTGGAACGACTTTGCCTGGCCGCTGGTGGTGCTGACCAGCCAGGACAACTTCACCCTGCCACTCGGGCTGAACCTGCTGCGCAGCGAGGTCAATCCGGAGTGGGGGCAGGTGATGGCGATGGCGCTGATCAGCCTGGCGCCGATGCTGCTTATCTTCCTGGTGTTCCAGCGTCAGCTCGTGCAGGGCATCGCCAGCACCGGTCTCAAATAGCCAAAGGACCATAGCCATGACCAAGATCGCCATGATCGGCGCCGGCAGCGTCGTGTTCGTCAAGAACCTGCTGACCGACATCCTGAGCCTGCCGGAGTTGCAGGATTGCACCATCGCGCTGCACGACATCGACGCGGAGCGGCTGGAAACGGCCGGTATGATGGCGCGCTGGACGGCGAAGCAGTTCAACGCGCCGGCAATCGTCGAGGAGCACGCCGACCGCCGCGCCTGCGTGGCCGGTGCCGACTTCGTGATCAACATGGTCCAGATCGGCATGCACGAGGCGACCCTGCTGGATTTCCGCATCCCAACCAAATACGGCCTGAAGCAAACCATCGCCGACACGGTCGGCGTCGGCGGCATCTTCCGCGGGCTGCGCACCATCCCGTTCATGCTGGAGCTGGTGGAGGACATGCAGGTGGTGTGCCCCGACGCGTTGCTGATGAACTATACCAATCCGATGAGCATCCTGACCTGGGCGGTCTATCAGGCTTTCCCGCAGCAGCGCGTGGTTGGGCTGTGCCACAACATCCAGTTCACCGCGCGCGACCTAGCCGGCTACCTAGGCGTGGACCAGCAGCGGCTGTCGTATGACTGCGCCGGCATCAACCACATGACCTGGTTCATGCGCCTGATGATCGACGGCAAGGACGCCTATCCGGCCCTGTTCGAAGCGGGACGCGACCCGGCGGTGTTCGCTCAGGACAAGATACGGTTCGAGCTGATGCGCAGCCTCGGCTGGTTCGTCAGCGAGTCGAGCGAGCACACCGCGGAATACACGCCGTATTTCCTGCGCCGCGACGACCAGATCGCCGAATACGACGTGCCGGTCGATGACTACATCCGCCGCAGCGAGCGCAACCTGCGACGCTACGCCGAAACCCGGGCCAAGCTGCTCGCCGGCGAAAGCTTCCCGCTGGAACGCAGCGCGGAGTACGGCGCGACCATCATCCACGCCATGGTGACCGGCAAGGCGGCGGTGATCTACGGCAACGTGCGCAACACCCGGCTGATCGAGAACCTGCCGGAAGGCTGCTGCGTCGAGGTGCCGGTGGTGGTGGACCACAACGGGCTGCGTCCGGTGCACTACGGCAACCTGCCGCCGGAACTTGCGGCCCACTGCGCGCCGCACGTGTTCGTGCAGGACCTCACGGTGCGGGCGGCGTTGGAAGGCAGCCGCGACCGCGTCTACCGCGCCGTCATGCTTGACCGTCATGCGGCGAGCGTGCTGTCGCTGGGTGAGATGCACGCGATGACGGACGAGCTGATCGAGGCACATGGGGATGCCTTGCCTGTCGGCATCCGCTCGCGGACCAACAGCCAGGGCCTGGTTCACGGCGCGGCCCATCAGACGTAGGGGCCGACCTGTCCGGGGCGCCGTGGAACCGGGGACGACACTCGAACGTATTAACCTCCGGTTCGTATGAACGCGGCACGGCTGGGAGCTATGGATGACTGAGTCTGATTACGCGCTCAAAGTTGCCTACGCCGACCGATTGGTGAACGATCTGGAAGTTGCGATGGATGCGGCATTGGTCTGGCGCCTGATGGACGAGATTTCTGGCACGCGGTTCAAGCCTGAAGCACATGGCCAGAATATTCACGCTGGCGATTGATTGCCCTTAATTGTTATGATCGCACATCGCAACCAAAATCAATTGAGAGCGTTGACGCGCGATCGCATGCCGTTGCACGCGAAGTGAATGGAGTATCTGCTGATATGAAAACCCCTAAATACGTCGTCGGTGTTTTGATCGCCATCGCAGCGACCGGCCTGTCAGGTTGCACATCCTATGATCGCGCGGCCGGCACCAACACCAGCGGCGCGTACCCGGCACAGTCCGACGGCCGTCCTGGAAATCCGGCTGGCACGGAGGCGACACGCGCCCTTGATCGCGCAGCGGGCACCGATGTGAGCGGCGCCTATCCGGGCCAGCGCGACGGCACCGCGGCGAACCCGCCAGGCACCGCGGCCCAGCGCCTGTATGACCGCTCCACCGGCACCAACACCAGCGGCGCGTATCCGCAGAACGTCCGTCCGGGCGCACCGGTTCGCTGATCCCGCCGGCTTCCGCCTGACCGATATGAAGAACCCGGCATGGGTCCCATGCCGGGTTTTTTCGTTTTCATGCGGATCGCCGGGTCACGATATCAAAACAGGCCGTCGATCCCGACCGGCGACGGAGCTATGCCTTCGGCTGTTCGATCTTGGCCTGATCGACCAGCGTCCTGACCTCGTCCATCGCTTCCGCCACGCGCTTGTTCAGCAGACCGACCGCCTCGCCGTTGGACCGCTGGATCAGGTCGGCAAGCTCGTGCGTGTTGGCCACCGCACGTTCGTAGGCACGCTTCAGCAGATCGGTCTGCTGCGCGGCTCGGGCCTGCGGCGCTTCCGGGGCAGCCAGGGTGCGCATGGTGTCGGTCAACTCGGACATGGTCTGCTGCATGATCTCCATATGCCGCTTGGCCACTGCCTGAGCGCCTTCCAGGGCGATCCGGTTGGCCGCCGACAGCGCCTCCATGTTGCGGCGATGGGCAGCCAGCAAGGCCTCGCTGCCGGGCAGCCCGGGGATCTTCATGTCGGTGAAGTTCTTGGTGAACTCCTCGGCGGCCGTCTTGGCCTGGCCCATGGCTTGGGTGAACGGGTTGTTGGCACTCATCCAGTTGGTGTCACTCGGCATCGAAGTCTCCTCCAGGAGCGGTGGGTGGCACGTCAGGCGTCAGCGGGGCGGGCGGCGGCACGTCGGAAACTGGCTCAAACGCGGGCGGCGGAACCTCGGCCTGCGGCGGTCGGCGAAAGAACCCGGACAGCGAGGCCTCGGCCTGTTCCGCGCGGTCCAGCGCCCGGTCCAGCGCCGCCATCGTGGCCGGCAGGTCGTCGCTTTCGTCGTCGCGCCAGGCCCGGACCGTCCACAGCCAGACTGCCAGCATGCCCTCGGCGCGCAGAACCCCGAGTAGACCGGTCGCCGGAACGCCCGCCGCCTCCAACATCCACGCCATGCTGCGCAAATTGGCCGCACTCAGCAGCGCGGCCGTCACCGGCCGCGTTGGCAGCCATCGCAGCAGCGCCAGCACGCCCGCACGATGCGCCTGCAACACATCGACCCGCCGCATCACCATGTCGAACAGCCGGTCACGCTCTGACCCGTCCATGGACACCCCGGACAAGGCCGCCTGATCGGCCATCAGCCCGAAACGCATCAACACGGCGGCCGTCCCGGGAAAACGCGCCCGCGCCCGGTCCAACGGCAAGCCAACATCGCGCGCTACCTGCACAACACTCAACCGACGCCATCCATGCTGACCCGCCCGCGCAAAGGCCGCGGCAATCAACACCCGATCAAACTCGGTATCGTCCATACCAACCATAATGCCCTGCTCCCTCACACCTCGCAAGACTGGAGAACCTGAAGACAAGAAAGGCCAGAACTCTGCCTTGGACCTGCCGGTGCGCCCGCGTCGTCGCGCGAAGGCGCGCAACGGACCTGGCGGGGCCGAAGGGCAAAACCTCCGCCTTGCCTGCCTTTCAGCGGCGGTCCAGCGCCGCCCTCAGCAGGGCGGCGAGGCGGTAGGGGCCGTGGACGAAGCGGCTGTAGGGAGCGATGACGAACAGGGCGAGGATGCAGCCGAGATGGATGGCCAGCAGCGTGCCCATGGCACCGGTGGCGCGCAGGGCGAGCAGCAACAATCCGGTGGCGGCGACCAACAGCAGCAGCGTCAGCAGCGCGTAGTCGGCCCCCATCAGCCGGCGGGCGATCGGCGCGGTGTCGCCGGTGATCTTCAGCCAGATCAGGCCGGATGTGCCGACGACCATGCCGATGCCGCCGACGGTGCCGAGCAGCACCGGCAGGCTGGTCAGGGAGTAGGGCGCGATCCAGCCGAAACCGTGGGCGTAGATGGTGGCGGTCGAGGTCGAGGCGAAGCACAGCAGGAAGCCGTAGAACATCAGGTGGTGCAGCCAACGGCGGGTGCCGGAGAAGGCGCCGCTGCTGTCGTTGCAGCCGTGGCCGCCGCCGCCGAGGTTCTTCAGGGTCATCCCGTCGCGCAGCGCGTCCCAGGCGGCGGCGGGGGTGGGGCGGGCGTTGTATGCATCGTGCCAGAAACGCCAAGTGGCGATGCCGATGGCGAGTATGGCGTACAGGAAGGTCACGCTGGCGACGGCGGCCATGGCCGCGAAGGGAATGACCACGTAGAAGGCGCCGGGCCCGGTGTGGGTGCCGAACACCAGGTCGGGCGTGCGCAACGCGCCGACCAGAATCAGCAAAAGCGCCACGCCGACGGCAACCGCGAGGGACACCACGGTGCCGTTGGAGCGGAACAGCCGCGCCAGCGGGGTGGGCCAGGCGTAGTGCTCGTAGGTTTCGGCGCGGACCTCGGCGAAGGTCTTGGGCAGGTTGATGCCGAACTCGTGCGGCGGCGCGTACTGGCAGGCGTAGAAGCAGCCGCGGCAGCCGTGGCACAGGTTGGCGAGGTAGCCGAGATCGGCGGCGGCGAACTCGCGCTTCAGCTCCATTGCCGGAAACACCGCGCAGTAGCCTTCGCAGTAGCGGCAGGCGTTGCAGACCTCCATCGCGCGGCGGGCGTCGCCGACGGCGCTGGTTTCCGGAAGCGTGTCAGTTGCGAGCATATCTTGCGGCCTCCTGGCCGGCGATGCGGCCGAACACCGTGCCGATGGTCATTCCGAACCCCGCCAGGTAACCCTTGCCGAGGATGTTGCCGGCCATGATCTCGCCGGACGCGAACAGGTTGGCGGCGGGCTTGCCGTCGTCCATCAGGACCTGGGCACGCTCGTTCACCTTGACGCCGAGATAGGTGAAGGTGATGCCGGGGCGCAGCGGGTAGCCGATGAAGGGCGGCGTGTCGATCCGCCGCGCCCAATGGGTTTTCGGCGGCGTCAGGCCCTCGGTGCGGCAGTCGTCCAGCGCGCGGTCGTTGAAGGTGCCGGGCTGAACCGCCTCGTTGTAGGCAGCGACGGTGGCCTCCAGCGCGGCCGCGTCCAGGCCGAACTTGCCGGCCAGCTCGCCGATGGAGTTCGCGGTGACGGCGGGAAACACCGACGGCATGAACAGCTTTGCCGAGTTGGCGTCACAGATTGAATAAGCGGTCTGGCCCGGCTGTTGGGCGATCAGCCGGCCCCAGATGGCGTAGCGTTTCGGCCACACGTCCTCGCCTTCGTCATAGAAGCGCTGGGCGTCACGGTTGACGACGATGCTGAAGGGAACGGAGTCCAACCTGGTGACGATGCCGCCGTCGAACTTGGGAGCACGGGCATCCAGCGCCACGGCGTGGAACTGGGTGGGATCGCCGATCTGCGCCACACCCTGCGCCAGCAGGTCCTTCAGCACGCGGCCCTTCGCGTAAGGCGTGCCCCGGATGACGAAGTTATCCACCGCGTCACCCCAGTGCTCGCGCATCCAGTCCAGGTTGCCCTGGAACCCACCGGACGCGGCGATGACGCAGCGCGCTTGCACGGTTTCCGGAAAGCCGCGCGCGGTGATGGTGGCGGAGCGGACGAAGCCGTCGTCGACATGCAGCGACTGCACCTCGGCGTCGTATAATATGTCGACGCCCAGCCGTTCGGCGGTGGCGTAGTAGGCGTTCAGCAGCGCCTTGCCGCCACCTAGGAAGAACGCGTTGGTGCGCGACAGCGACAGCGTTCCGGTCAACGACGGCTGGAAGGTGACGCCGCAGGCCGCCATGAAGGGCAGGGCGGCCTGGGACGCGCGGATGGTCATTCGCGCCAGGCCCTCGTCGGTGTTGCCGCCGGTCACGCGCAGCAGATCGTCCCAGTATTCATCCTCCAAGTACGACTCGGTCAGCACGGAGGTGGGCGCGGTGTGCATCGCGCGCAGGTTGCGGGTGTGGCGGCTGTTGCCGCCGCGCATGGCGCGCGGCGCGTGTTCCAGCACCAGCACGCTGGCGCCGGCCTGGCGCGCGGTGACGGCGGCGTTCAGCGCGGCGTTGCCGCCGCCGATCACCAGCACGTCATAGGGTCGAGAAAGGTCGATCATCCGGGTGGATTGCCTCGCTGTGCCGTTGCAAGATGAAGTGCGGTGCCGCAGCGGGCAAGGCTGAGGTGACATGTCAGAGATGGGGGTTCGGATGGCGATCGTCTATGTGTCCTGTGCGGGCGACCATGCCATTCATGTGCTTGAACTTGCGGCGGATGGCGGGTTGCGCACGGTCGAGGTCACGACGGTTCCGGCGCCCGACGGCGAGTCGTCCAGCATGCCGCTGGCGCTGGACGGGCGGCATCTGTTCGCGGCGGTGCGGGCGGCGCCGTATCCCGCGTCCAGCTTCTCCGTCGCGGCCGATGGCCGGCTGCGGTGGCTGGGCAGCGCCGACCTGCCCGCGGCGATGGCCTATATCACGACCGACGGCGCCAGCCGTGTTCTGCTGGGTGCGTCATACCATGGCAGCGTGCTGATGCGCATGGCGATCGGGGCGGATGGGGTGCCGCGCGGGCCGGCGCAGGTGATCGTCACGCCGCCCAAGGCGCACTCGATCATCACCGACCCCGCCGGGCGGTGGATCTATGCCGCGGTGCTGGGCGGCGATGCGATCCTGCGGCTGGACATCGACCCGGCCAGCGGCGAGATGGTGCTGCGCGACCGGACCGCGGTGCGTGCGGGCGCCGGGCCGCGGCATCTGCGGTTCCGGCCGGACGGGCGGTTCCTGTATGCGATCAACGAGCTGGATGCGACGGTGGACGCCTTCGCGGTGAAGGACGGAGCCTTGGCCCATGTGCAGACGGTGGCGCTGCTGCCGCCCGGCACGACCGGCGCGATCGCCGCGGCCGACATCCACCTGACGCCTGACGGCGCCCTGCTGTTCGCCAGCGAAAGGCTGAGCAACACGTTGAGCAGCTTCCGGGTGGACACGGCCAGCGGCTTGCTGTCACCGGCCGGGGTAGTGCCTGCCGAAGCTTCACCGCGAGGTTTTGCGATCGATCCTGCCGGCCGGTTCCTGCTGTGCGCCGGCCAGACCTCGAACCACGTCACGGTCCATGCCATCAGCGCCGACGGCACGCTGCGGATGATCGTGCGGCATGCGGTGGGGGACAATCCGAACTGGGTGACGTTCCTGGGCGAGTGCCCGGCTTGAGAAATCCACCGGCGAATTTCCAGGGCGTTGGGGCGGAACGAATTTTCTGGCTGTCTATCGCAAAAATGCTATAGTCCGGCCATGGATTGGCGAGTCGAGTTTATGAATGATGACGTGCGGGCGGCGCTCGATGCCATGCCCGACGAGATCGGTGCGGCGTTTTTGCGCACCGCCGAGATGATCCAGGGCAATGGCCTGGAACAGATGCGCGAACCCTACCTGAAGCACCTGCAAGGACCGCTCTGGGAAGTACGGCTGAAGGGCAAGGACGGCATCGCACGCGCTGTCTACGTCACCGTCACGGGCCACCGTGTCGTCGTCGTGCATGTGCTCTCGAAGAAGACGTGGATAACACCCGGTCGCGACATCGAAACCGTCCTGCGGAAGGTCAGGGAGGTGAAATGACCCGCCACTACATACCGGTTGATGAATGGGCCGAAGGAAGGCTGAAAGACCCTGCGTTTAAGGCTGCCTACGATGCCTTGGGGGACGGGTTTGTTCTTGCAGGCGTGCTGATCGAGGCTCGCGGCAAAGCCGGTATGACGCAGGAGCAGGTTGCGGCGGCCGTAGGGACAACGCAAACCGTCATCGCGCGTTTGGAAAGCGGGCGCATCAGTCCCTCCACCCGCACCCTTGAGCGCTTTGCCAAGGCGACCAGAACCCGCCTGCGCATCAGCTTTGAGCCGGAGAAACCTGGATTGAGCCCGGCGCGTCGGTGAACGGACCCGTCTGGCGGGTCGGGATCGGAATCCCCGACATTTCCGCCATCGCGTCCGCGACGCCCGGCGCCGCAGCCAGGATCGGGTTGCCGTCAAGCATGCCATTCCTGCCCAGGAAATCCGATGTTGCCGCACCCGCCTCGGACAGGATCGCCAGCGCGGCGGCCACGTCCCACAGGTTGATGTGCACCTCGACATAGGCGTCCATCCGTCCCGCCGCGACATCGGCCAGGCCCATGGCGCCCGACCCGCCGGCGCGCAGCATGGCGCCGGCCGCCATCACCTTCTGCGCCAGGTCATGGAATGGC
>JAABUT010002202.1_pt1 | contig 19455 bp, 23 predicted proteins | sample 5559281 | NCBI WGS metagenome assembly JAABUT01 (sample SAMN10711880, study PRJNA513359) | rock metagenome | isolation source: Antarctica rocks | place: Antarctica: Victoria Land, Ricker Hills nord | collected 2016-01-04
GTCCAGGTCCGGACGCAGTGCCGACGGCGGGATCTCCGTGGCCGCGGCCCGGAGCGCGGCGTCCGCTTGCGACTGCACGGCGAGCCAGTCCTCGGCCAGGGTCGGTTCGACCGCCACCGCCTCGCGGTAGAGGCGGCGGTAGGGCGTCGTCCGCGTGGTCACCGCGACGAACACCCGCGCCACCGCCCGCAGGTAGGCGGTGATGTCCGGGTCAGTGCCGACGGCGGCCGTCAACTCGACGCGGACCGCCGCTGCCCAGTCCTCCGAATCGGGCCCACCAGCGGCTGCGGTCGCCGCTGCTCGGAAGACGTCCCGCTTGCTGCCGCACACCAGGTAGAGCGTCTGCAGCGAGACCCCGGCCTGATCGGTGATCGCGGACACCGTGGTGGCGGCATAGCCGCGCTCCCGGAACAACCGGTCCGCCGCTTCAACCAGCCGGACCCGAGTGCGGCGTCGGCTCTCCTCGCCGGCCTCGCGCCGCCGCCGGTACCGGTCCTCGACCTCCTCGGGATTCACCGAGCCAATCTATCTCATCACAGTCCCACTCAAGTGGAGCTACGCTCCAATGGAGCGATGCTCTAATGAGCATCGTCGAAACCGCGGAGGAGATGGCATGACCCAGCAGGACCATGTGGCAGTGCGGACGCTCGAATCCGGCCCTGCTGTTCTCGCCGTCCACGGCGGAGGCGGACCGCAGTCGATGCGGCAGATCGTGGAGGGACTGAGCGTCGATCATGAGGTACTGCTGCCGACCCATCCCGGCTGGGCCGGGCAGCCACGAGACCCCGCGATCAGATCCGTGCCCGACCTCGCTCAGCGCTGCCTGAGAATGCTGCTGGACTCGGACCTGTCCGACGTCACCGTCGTGGCCAGTTCGTTCGGGGGATGGGTGGCGGCCGAGCTGGCCCTGCTCGCACCCCGCGGCGTGATCGGGCGGATGGTCCTGCTGAACCCCGTCGGGCCGGCACCCACGCAGCTCGAGATGGCCCAGCAGCGCCCTTCCCGGACGCCTGAGGTCGTGGACCCGTCGCTCGACCTGGTGCGCAGCTACACCGGCCCGGCGATGTGCAGCCCGGACCTGTCGGAACGACTGAGTGCCATCGAGCAGCCCACCCTGGTCGTGTGGGGAGCCGATGACCCGGTGCTCCCGCTGGCCTACGGCCAGCGAATGGCCGCCGACCTGGGCGACGCGACGTGCCTCGCTGTGCCCGGCGCCGGGCACCTGCCGCACGAGGACGCGCCGGAGCAGACCCTGGCCGTGATCCGCGGCTTCCTGGACTCGACACGAGTGGCGCGGGTGACCCGTTGAGGCCTGCGACCCGGCGTCTGTTGGGGCAGGCACTCGTCACCGCGGGGGCGCTGGTACCCGCCGTCGGCTCCTTCGTCGCCGACTGGAGCCCGACGCACGTCTACAACCCCGACTGGTCGGCGCACGCCAAGTTCCACCTCGGCCAGACACTGGCCCTTGCCGCGGGGTCGTCCGCCGTCAGCAGCTGGCTGACCTGGCGACCTCGGCCCAGCGATGCGCGGCTGCGCGGCGCGCTGCTGGCCGGAGGGTTGTTCTGGCTCACCCAGCTGCCGGCCCTCCTCGTCCCGGGCGCCGCCCTGGTGGATCCCGACACACCGACCCAGCCGTTCGACCTCTGGGGCCTGCCGGTCAATCAGGTCACCGTCACCGGGGTGGTGATCGTGCCGCTGCTGGTCGTGGGGTACTGCCTGCAGCGGGGCGCGATGGCCGACCGGACACCGGCCGGCATTCGGGAGAGGACGGCGTGATGAGGGCCGCGCGCACGGTGCACGCCTCGAGACGGGCACGCAGCGCACGGGTCACCGCAGTCGTGTCATCGGTCTTGTCCAGCGGTGTGCTCTTCGGGACTGTCGCCAGCCTCACCCCGTCGAAGCGGGGCTTCGACAGCTCCACCTACACGACCGTTCAGCAAGCCACGGTCCGCAACCTCCGGCCAATCATGGGCGTGCTGCTGCCAACCTCAGTGCTCGCCAACCTCGCCGTGTTCCTCACCGCCGACCGCCACAACTCCAGCGCACGGCGAAACGCTCTGACCGGACTGCTCGGCCCGCTGAGCTCACTTCTGCTCACCGCGCGATGGGAGCTGCCGATGAACTCCCAGGTGCTCGCCTGGCATCCGGACAACCCGCCGGCGGACTGGACGGCCACCCGCGATCGCTGGGAGATGGTGCACCTGATCCGGACAGCAACAGCTCTCATCGGTTTGTCCGGCACCCTTGCAGCACCCTCTACGCAGACCTGAGCGGCGTCGGCACAGCTCCCATCGGGAAACTGTGCCTCGCGCACGTGGTGGACGGGGCGCTGCGCCGATAAGGAGCCGTTAAGCGGTGGCCGCGGCACCGCGCGGTGAACACCCGCAGCTACCCCCTGGGTCCTCGAGCGAGGGGCGGGTTGGCTGAGGGCCGCTCACGCGATGCTCACCCAACACCCCCCGACCCCCACCACGACCACGGCCACGACCGCGGAGCCACCCGCACCGAGCATCCAACGCATCCCCGGCCGCGCCACCGACGCCACGCGGTAATCCACCAGCACCTGCCGGCGACTCCTGGTTGAAGTCCTCGGCCAGGCCGGACAATCCGTCGGCTGCAGTCACCGCAACCCCGGACAAGCTCGACGGTTGCCTGCGGCCACAGCGAGGACGTTGCCGTTGTTCAGACCTGGGAGGGTTTGATTGCGCGGATCACGACGAGTTCCTCGGTGCGTTCCCCTGGTGCGATGAGTCCGCGTGCTTGGAGCAGGCCGGCCCGGGCCCGCATCACCGGGCCGAAGGGCACGGTGGCCCTGGCGGCCACGGTGACAACGAGACCGTCACCCGCCAGTTGCTGCACCGTTTCCTGGCTGCCCGACAGGCCGGAGTGGACGATGAGCAGCGTTCCACCGGGGGCTAACACCTTGGGTGCCTCCGCGCAGATCCGGTCCAGGAGTGCGCGCCCGTCGATCCCCGCGTCCCAGGCCCGCGCCGGGCCTCGGGTGGGTAGGTGCTCGTTCTCGGCGGGGACGTAGGGCGGGTTGGACACGATCAGGTCGAAACGCTGGTCGGATACCGGATCCACCAGGTCGCCGTGGTGCGCGATCACTCGACGACCCTGCAGCGCCACGTTCATCCAGGCCGTGGCCAGCGCGCGGCGATTGACGTCCACCACCGTGATGCTGGCGGCGCCTGCACGGGCCGCGACCGCGGCGAGCGCTCCGGTTCCGGTGCACAGGTCGAGCACGCGCCGCCCGGCCGTGGCCCTATCGCGGCGGAGGACCTCGGCGAGCAGCCAGGTGTCATGCTGTGGCGGGTACACGCCCGGCGGCCGTAAAACCAGCATGTGTTCAATCAACCATGTGATGCAGCGCTTCGTCCACACTGGGGTCTGGGACTGGTTGCGCACCACGAGGATTGGCGCGGCGACCGGGAAGTTCTCCGGGCACCGGCTGGCGCACCGTGGTTGTGGTTTGGGCGGTGCAGGCCCGGTCCGATCACTACCCGAAATTGGCGACACGGCAGGAGCGCCGGCCAACCCGGCCCGACCAGGACGGTGTCCGGTTGGCGGTGCCCGGATGTGCCGGGCAGGCTGGAAGCGCGCGTCACCGTCGGCAGGTTTGTCGGCACGGGTCGGTCAGTGGGTTGTCCCTCAACCCACTGCAGCCGGATCCGGAAACAGTGCTTGTGCCCCACTGGAGGAGGATCGGTCATGATCGAGCAGAACATGAACCTTGCGGTGCTGAGCGCCGCTGGTGTCGCTGTCTGGTTGGACGACCTGTCTCGGGAGCGGTTGCGTTCGGGTAACCTCGCCGAGCTCATCGCGACGAAGAGCGTCGTCGGGGTGACCACCAACCCCACCATCTTCGCCAGCGCGGTCGCGAACGGTGACGCCTACGACCAACAGCTACGCGAGCTCGCCGGTCAGGGCACCGGCGTGGAGGACATCGTCCGAGCATTCACCACCGACGACGTCCGCCACGCCTGTGACGTGCTCCGTCCCGTCTGGGCAGCCACCGGGGGACGGGACGGGCGGGTGTCCCTGGAGGTGGACCCGCGGTTGGCGCACGAGACCGATGCGACCGTGGCCCAGGCCATCGAGCTGTGGAAGATCGTGGACCGGCCCAACGTCATGATCAAGATTCCCGCCACGGAGGAGGGGGTGCCGGCGATCACCCGCACCCTCGCCGAAGGGATCAGCGTCAACGTCACCCTGATCTTCTCGGTGCAGCGGTACCGCACGGTGATGGAGGCGTTCCTGCACGGCCTCGAGCAGGCCCGCGGAGCCGGTCACGACTTGTCCACCATTGCCGGCGTGGCCTCGTTCTTCGTCTCCCGCGTGGACACCGAGGTGGACAACCGCCTCGAGGCGATCGGCACCCCGCAGGCCATGGGGCTGCGGGGTAAGGCGGCGCTGGCCAACGCCCGGCTGGCCTACGGTGCCTACCAGGAGGTGTTCGGGGTCGGCTCGCGCTGGGCCGGCCTGGCCGAGGACGGTGCGAAACCGCAGCGCCCGTTGTGGGCCTCGACCGGGGTGAAGAATCCGAACTACCCGGACACCATGTACGTCACCGAGCTGGTGGCGCCGAACACGGTGAACACCATGCCGGAGAAGACGATGGACGCGGTGGCCGCCCATGGTGAGGTCACCGGCGACACCGTCAGCGACACCGCAGTGGCCGCGCAGCAAGTCTTCGACGCCCTGGACGGGGTGGGCATCGATATCACCGACGTGTTCTGCACCATCGAGAACGAAGGCGTGCAGAAGTTCACCGCGTCCTGGGCCGAGCTCGCGGACACCGTGCAGGGCCAACTCGACAGCCTCACCGCCGACTGACTCGCTACCACGCCCCTAGCGCGGGGAAGCGAGTGCTCACTTCGAGGGGCAGTGGGGCTGCCGGTGTCGCGGCCCGTACCGGTCGAAGACGCTGATTGAGGATTGAGGATGATTCGCGCCAGCACCTCGTGTGCCGCGGACGATCACTCAGCGACGCTGAGCGAGTGGAGCAGGAGAACACCAACAGCGCACCACCACACCACCCCGCCAGCGGATGTCCCCGGGCCGATTGTCCTCGACCAGCCCACACCCTTCGCCGCCGACGTGTCCGACGTGGCTGGGCCCGACCACCGGGGCAACGGCCGGGCACGTCGACGAGACCGACCTCCTGGACTCATCTGTACCCCTGGACCCCTGGACCCCGGAGGAGGACTACCCACCCGGACCAGCAGGCGTGCGAGCATGTGATGGCGGTAACCGACCCCGCCCACGCGGATGGGCTTCAACCGAACTTGACGAACGCATCGGCAGGGACAAACACATGACCCCACCAGTGCCACACCAGGACCCCAGCCGGTGCCCGATGATGCGACCGACATCCTCGGGCACCGGTACCCGACCGGGTGCGTGGTGGCCGTGATCGGTGTTCACCGGATGGTGTCTGCCCCGCCTGAAGCCGTGTGGGAGGTGCTGGCCGACGGCTGGCTCTACACCGGTTGGGTGGTGGGTGCCTCCCGGATGCGGGCGGTGGACCCGACGTGGCCGGCACCCGATGCCCGGCTGCACCATTCGGTGGGGGGATGGCCGCTGCTGCTGGATGACACCACCTCGGTGCTGGAAGCCGACCCCGGTCGGGAACTGGTGCTCAAGGCGCGGGCCTGGCCGATCGGAGCGGCGCACGTCCGGGTGCTGCTCGCCGCCCACGACGGTGGCACGCTGGTGCGGATGGAGGAGGACGTGACCTCGGGGCCGGGACTGCTGGTGCCGCCCCCGGTGCGCCGGGCGGCGATCGCGATACGCAACGTGGAGAGCCTGCGCCGCCTCGCTCTGCTCGCGGAGGGACGCCCGCAAGGGTAGGGCCACAGCGACTCAGCTCGTACCCGGCGAGAACAGCCAATCCGGGCCTGACCCACCGCACCGGTGCGGGTGAGGTCTGCACCGGGTGACCTCAGCACAGTCACGGTGTGATCCATCGGTGCCGCTGCCAGGGCCGCCACCGTGGTCCCATGGCGTCACGAAGCGACAGCACCGTGTCGGCGCCAACTTTCCGTGCAGCCCCCGCTCACCACACCCCTCGACGTGGGTGTCGAATGATGGGGAGGTCCCACCCGGTTGGTCTGAAGGCGCTGTGATCCCGGTGGTAGGGGCACTTCTTCGGCTATAAGTCATGGTGGCGGCACCGGGCCGACCTTGGTGGCGCAGAGATGCAGGAGGTGCTGGGTGGTTCTCGGCCCGAGGCGTGGGCCGGTCGTGAACAGGATCGCGCGGAGGCGGTGGTAAAAAGTGCCCGGGGTGAGCCCAAATTCCGGGAGGATGAACTCATCACCTCGACCGAGAGGTGCCCACTGCACAGCGAAGGTGAGCATGGCGCGTTCCTCGCGAGTCACCCCGTCCTCCAATCCCAGTGCAGCACGCCAAACCAGCTGCCCGGTGGCGGGGGGCCGTGCCGAGGCCACGGCGGTCAGCCGCCGGTGCGCGCCTCTCTATGGTGGTGCGGTGAGTCTCGGCAGATATGGGTGGTGCCTCTTCCTGGTCGGTGTCATGGGCATGCGCCGGTGAGCGTGGTCGAGCGTAGCGGTGGTGAGCCACCCGCGGAGGGGGCGTTTGAGCGGCTCGTCGAGGAAGGTGATGAGCGACTGTCTCGGGCGTGGCTTCCGCTGCTCGCGACCGGGCTTGCTCGGCGGGGTTGATGTGGGCACGGGGGTGCTGGCCTACTTCCTCGTGCAGCACTACACGCACAACACGCTGTTGGCGGGCTTGGCGTTCTCCGTGGGTTTCGTGGCGTTGCTGTTGGCGCGCAGTGAGTTGTTCACGGAGAACTTTTTGGTGCCGGTGGTCGCGGTCGCCGCAGGCCACCGGGGGATGTGGTCTTTGCTGCGGTTGTGGGCGCTGACCTTGGGGATGAACCTGGTCGGTGGTTGGGTGATCACGTGGCTGATCGTCACCGGTCGACCGGACCTGAAGGAAACCGCCGTGGAGGTGTCCGCGCATTACTTTGAGCTGGGCTTCACCCTGCATTCCTTCGTGCTGGCGGTGCTGGCCGGCACCGTGATCACCTTGATGACCCGGATGCAGCACGCCACGGACAATCTTGGTGTGCAGCTGGTTCCGGCCATCGTGTTCGGAGCGCTCCTCGCCGGTGGGCAGCTGTTTCACTCGGTGCTCGACTCGCTGTTCATGTTCGCCGGACTGCACTCCGGCTCGTCGTTCGGTTACCTGGACTGGTTGGGTGCGCTGGGTTGGTCGGCGTTGGGCAACCTCGTCGGTGGGGTCGGGTTGGTGACGACCATCCGGCTGGTCCGCACCCAGCACCGGGTACGGGAGGAACGCGCCGACCAAGCAATGACGGTCCAGTAACGCTGTAGGTGAGCCCGGGGAGCGAATCCCGCGCGGAGATCTACCCTCTGGCCCGCAGACTCGCGAGGTAGTGGTAGGTCCATTCCTCGGCCAGGGCCGGGTCTGGCAGAACACGATCGGCAGGTTGGGCCAGCGGACCTGGAGTTCGGCGAGACCGTCGGCGATCATCGCCGGTCGGACCCGGTCGAGTTTGAAGACGCCCGAGTAACGGTCCTCGACGACGACGGCCGCCCTGGGCCGGGCGGCGAGCTCGGCCAAGGCGTAGCGCAGCGTGCCCCCGATCAGGCTCGCCACCAGGTCGACGAGGGTTTCCGTTGCACCGACGCCGCAAGCGATCCGTCGATGCGCACCCCACAGTCCCCGTAGGGCAGGGCCTGCGTGATCGTGGACACCTGCTGGTAAATGAACCGGTCGGGGTACTGCTCGTGGGAGTCGACGACGATCTCCAGCTCACCGATGCCGGCGTCCCTGGCTGGCCGGCGCTGGCCGGCGGCTTTCGCGTGGCACATATCACACTGTGCCCCGTACTGTATTACCTGCAGCCATTACCCGGAAGCGCCGGTCGAATAGTTCAGGCTGCAGGGAAAGAGGATCATGTCGATGCCAGAAAATGATCAAGACCTCGTCGAGCGTGTGCATTCGCTGGAAACGGCCCAAGCAGTCCAGGTCGCCACCCAGACCGGGGCCCAGGCCACCCAGGCAGCCACTCAGGCGGGTCAAGCGGCGACCACCGCCGCTGGCCATGCTGGTACCTGGGCGACGATGGGCGCGGGAGGAGCGGGCCTCATCGTTGGCATCTTCCTCGGTTTGTCCATCGCCAAGTCCTGACGCACCTCCGCAGGCCCCCACCAGGAGGTGTTCTGGCTCGCGCCGCAGCAAAACGTCATACGTCAGTGGCCCGTCCCCACGAGAGTGGAGACGGGCCACTGACGAGTATCGGTCGATACTACGAGCACGCGGAGGAGGAGGTCGCGTCGCAGCCGTGCGGTGGTCGGTATGCGGCAAGCCCAGCCGCGTGGCATTGGCACCCTCGCGTTTTCTGTTGCCACTTCGACGGCATTTTCCTGCCGTGGATGGTCGGGGCCGCGACGTCATTGTCAGAGGACGTGGAAAACGACCAAAACAATCACGGTGAGCACGATCGACACCGCAACGGAGCCGAGACAGCCCAAGCGGTTGGAGAAGAAGATCATAGGCAGGCCCACCTTTCGATGGGATAACAGTGCGGAAGGTGTTCGACTGCCCCGTTACGTCGACGCAGGCACGGGGTCCACACCACGGTGGCCGCCTGGGCGGCAGCGCAGCAGCCGCCGCAGGGTGAGCCAGCTGCCGCGGATGCTGCCGTGTCTGGTCACGGCCTCGGCGGCGTACTGCGAGCAACTGGGCTGAAAGCGGCACTTGCCGGACAGGTGGGGGCTGATCTGCTGCTGGTACATACCGATGGCAGCGAGCAGGCGGCCACCGGCGTGCGCGAGGCTTTCCGGTCGGAGTCCTGGGCTATGCCCGTGCACCAGTGTGGGGAGAAGCTGGGGGAGTAGAGCCACGCTCAACAGCAGGCAGTTGCCGTCGAGCGCCTCACCAATGCAGCAGCCGCTCTCCAGGAGGCACGCGTTACGCGCGCAACCACCACCACCTCGACGGCCGTAACCCCTGCGCCCACCCCGACGCCCGCGCCGATTACCCGTCCGCCAGACGCCGCCGAAAACCATGACGCCGACCGTAGCGGTAGAAGGTGCTTGCCCTGTCCGCGACCCGAGCACCAGTGTGCGGCTTCTCCCGATGCGGGAATTTCAGGGGGTGGTGAGTACTCGGGCTGCGGTGTGTATTCGAAGCTTCTCCAGGGTGTCTGCTTGCCGCTCGGCGCGGGCGATCAGCTCATCGAGGGTGCTGGCATGGAGTCGGGTGTCGGTGTCGGCGAGGCGACGCAGTGCGCGGAAGGCGGCGGCCTTGCCCTGCACACCGAGCAACAACCCCTCCACCTCGATGAGGTCGCTGAGCGGGGAGCGGCTGAACAGACGCCCGTTCGGTTTGCACCGTGCGACCTTCTCCAGCACCCATCCACCGAGCGCCTTGTAACGGTGCACGGGGACCCCGAGGGTTCCCATCAGCGTGCGCAGGGATTCCCGGTCCTGCTCAACCTCCGTGGTCAACTCCTGGAGCTGCGTCTTCACCGGCCCCTGCGCCGAACCGCTGGCCCGGCGGAACAGCTCCACTCCCATCGTGGCCCCGCCCAGGTGGTCGTTGAGGTAAATCCCCAACACCGCGTTGCTCGTGTCCATGAACGCGTTCCCTTCCCGACTGGTCATCGGCACGGCGCAGAGGGTTACGGGGCGGGTTCTTGCGCGGCGTGCGCGGCGGGGTTTTGGTCGAGCTCGAAACCCCACTGGCTGTTCTGCTGAACCAGGTCGAAGCCCGCAGCCTCGTCGGTGGCACCTTCGGTGCCGTAACTGGCGGCGTCCTGGAAATAGGCGTGGTTCAGCGCCTCGTCACCGGCAAGGGTGCCGGGCGGGAAGTTCGACGCCAGGGAGTCCAGCGCCGCCTCGAACATTTTCTGGTGGGCGACTTCGCGGCTCATCAGGAAGTTCAGGGTGTCCTTCAGGCCCGCGTCGTCGCACACCTTGGTCAACCGCTCGTAGGTGATCTTGGCGCGCGCCTCGGCGGCGATGTTCGAGCGCAGGTCCGCCGCGGGTTGCCCGATGGTGTCGATATAGGCGGCTGTCCACGGCGCCCCCATGGAGTCGGTCAACCTGGGGCCCCCGCCGCCGAGCAGGTTCGGGCCGCTGTTCACCGACAGGTTCACATAGTCCGGCATCTTGCCGTTGAGGAGGTCCCCGAGGTAATTGCCTTCCACCTGGTCCACCAGCTCGGCGGGGGAACCTTTCAGCAACAGGTGCAGCGACTGCGCCACCATCTCCAGGTGCGAGAGCTCTTCGGTGGCGATGTCGAGCAGCATGCTGCGGCGCTGTGCGTCGGGCTCGTTCCAGCCCTGGGTGAAGTAGCGCATCGCGGCGGCAAGTTCCCCGTTGGGGCCACCGAACTGCTCCAACAGCATCTTCGCGAACATCGGGTTCGGAGCATCGACGCGGACGGTGTACATCATGCGCTTGTTGTGCAGAAACATCAGGCCTCCCGGCGACTTCTCAGGCTCGAGAAACGCACGATGGTAGGACCCCACCAGCCACCCGAACCCGCGGGACGAGGTGCCCCAACGGCTCACGGTATGCCGATGGACTCAGCCACGCTGAACGACCACCCGCGGCATCCCCTCGAGGAGCGGATAGCGCACACGCGGTAACCCCAACTGCTTCGGCAATATCATGGCAGTCTGTTACCCACTCGGAGCAGCGCGTCCACAAACGATCTTGGTCTCAATCGGTCAACGCATCATTCGGTGACCGTAGCGGCTCGCGCAGACGCGCCGTGCGCGGTGTCTCCTTCCACCTATCCCCAGAAGATGGGGTCGGCGTGTTTGTCGCGGTAGTCGAGCATTTCTTGGACGCGGGGGCTGGGGTCCAGGGGCTGGTAGCGGTGGAACTTGAGGTTCCGATCGCGCCAGTACAGCGTCCAGAGGCCGGTGGTCTTGGTGTGGTGCAGGCGTGCGATCGGGAACCGGGTCCACTCGGGGCCGAGATCGACATGTTCGGCCTGGTGCTGGGTGAGCTGAACCTGATCGGGACCGCCGCCTACTGCGGCGAGCACGCCCCAGGTCATCGAGCTGCTGCAGCAAGGCTAGATCCCGGCCGAGCTGTTTAGCACGGGCCGGATCGCGGTGGACGACATCGTCTCCGGCGGCTTCACCGAGCTGATCGTGAATAAGGAAGAGAACGTCAAGATCCTCGTCCACCCCTGAGGTTCGAGTCCAGGCGCCGATGACGTGCGGACGCCCGGGTCGACCCGGGAAGGGCCGACCCGGGCGTCCGGGGTCGATCAGGTGACCGTCAGGCCCTGACGTCGTAGCGGTCGAGGTTCATGACCTTGCCCCAGGCCTTGACGAAGTCCGCCACGAGCTGCTCCTGCGCGTCGTCGCTGGCGTACACCTCGGCGACCGCCCGCAGCTCGGAGTTCGAGCCGAAGAGCAGGTCGACGCGGCTACCGGTGGCCACGACCTGGCCCGCGGCGTCGCGGCGCCCTCTATGGGCACCGGATGCTGTGCTTGGTACGCACCGACCTGCCCGAGTCGCAGTTCCCACCGCTCGGTGCCACCCGGGCGAGTGGGTACGGCTTCTGGCCTCCTGGGTTCCCGACCAAGGGGCGAACGAGCGGCCGTTGGGGGATCTGCTGCCCACCCGGAGTAGGAGGGCCCGGTGCTTGTAGCTGTACATCACGAGCTGGCGTGGGCGAAGCACCTTTATTGCGACGGTCCTGGGGCGTAGTAGGTCGGTGCTGCGATCTCGGCGGCTGAGCCGCCGTAGGGTCGGGTTGGTGAGCGATCCCTCTGCGGTGCTGGTGGTGTGGTGATCACGCCGGTGGTCATCTCGAGTGATCAGTACGTTCGCAACACCCACCCGCATCTGGGCGACTTGGTGACGTGGGAACTCTTCTGGGGCGAGTCGGAAACCTGGAGTCAGTTCGCTCCGGGGTGGTCGTTGGTGGCCGAGGTTCGGGCGGCGGACAAGCCGACCACGACCCGTCTGGGTACTACGGAGGAGGAGAACGTCATCGAGCAGCCCTGCATCGGTTCCTGTGGTGGGGTGCAGTTCTTCTTCTCCTCGCCGCTGCCGATCCCGGAGACGGTCACGGTCACGGGGGCGCTGGGCGTCACGGTGGGGACACCGCTGCCCGGCAAGGCGATGCAGGGACCGTGGCACCAGGTTGTCCCGAGCACCCTGACCACGGGGACGGTGCGTCGGCTGCGGGTGGTGTCGATGGCGTGGGCGATGCGCCCGAGTCGCTACCCGGGGTGGTTCGGCGAAGGGCCCGTTCCGGGTACCGAGTGGGTCTATGACCTGGCGGAGCCACCCGCTGAGCTGCACTGGTTCGAGCTGGCCAAGAACGATTTCGGGATGACTCGCCGCAACGAGGTCCTCCTCGTCGACCTCGAGACCTGACCGCGTGGTGAATCAGCCCGCTGCGCATCCTGACCCGTCGCCGCCCTCGACCATTACCGTGCTGGTGGCCGGGCTGGCGGTGGATGACGGGCAGGCGGCCCGTCCGGTGGTGGGGCAGCGCCGCGACTATTTCCTCACGTTCCGCGAGGTGCGCACGGTCTTCATCGATAGCGGTCTGTACGGCGACGCCCGGTGGGTCGACACTCAGGCGAGCGGGGCACCCGAGGATGAGGACCCCACCCGCTCGCTCTGGCCAACCACCCTGTCCGGACCCGGGTGGACCGCGACCTGGCTCGCTCACCGCCCGGTGCATGGTGCAGCTCGTCTCTACGGGTACTTCGACGCCGCGATCTCCTTCGACTCGCCGACCCCCGTCAGCGGCATCGTTACCGCGGTCCGCGGCAACTGGGCAGACCTCGACCTCGCCGACCCGCCGAACTGACGGGGGCCTGGCTTTCAGATGCCCGCAGTGCCGATCGGCGTCGCAGCGGGGTGCCCGGGGGTGATAATCGCCGGTATGAGCTACCCGCCGTGGCCTGGTTATCCGACTCCCGAGGCGGTGCTCCGCGAGTCGGGGCCCTCGACCGGCCGTGGGTGGGCCCTGTTGGTCGCCGGGACCGTCGTCTGGGTGGGGATAGTGATCACCCCGGGTGTCATCGCGATCTCTGTAGCGCGGCCACGCAACGGTGGTATCCCCGCCCATTACTACTCGGCGATCTGGGTCGCCGCCGCCGCCGCTGTCGTTGTTACCGTCCTCGAGGGTGTCCTCATCGGATACCGCAGACTCTGGTGGGGTGTCCCCGCCGCCGCAGCCCTGGGCACCGTCTGTCTCGCCGGGTGCTACGTCGCAGCCTTCATGGTCGAGCAGCCGAACGACCCCTCAAGCGACAACGCGGCCGGCGTCGGCTTGGTGATCTTCGGTGTCCCGGCCTTCGTCGTGTTGCTCGCGCTCATCGCGGTGGGCTTCGGGATCACTCGCGGCGCCAAGCTCGTCTACAGGACGCCGCGCTTTCTCTCATAAACGGTCGTTCTGCGACGATCCTCAGCGATCGTGAATCATCGGTCAATCGCCGTCTACAACACGTCGCAAAACTTCCGTGCGGTCGCCAACTCATCTCAGAAGGAGGGATCCGCGGCCGCGTGGCCGCATGCCGCGGGGAGAGGGCCTGGTTCTGTCAACCGAAGTTGGCCTTGTGTGTCGTGATTGTTCGTGTCGGGGACTGACCTGGTCATCATGAGTTATGTGCCTGGCCCGTCGGCCGAGGTGAGGGCCTCAATGCGGTGCTGCACGCGCCGGGGTATTAGGAGTTGCCTGATCGTGCTGTAGAGAGAAAGGGCGGTGACCGTGAGCCACCACGGCGAGGACGTCGCGGACCACAGCAGGGACAGGCCGATCAGGAGCACTGCGCTGATGAGGCCCCACCTGTGGAGGGCGACCAGCCCGATGCGGTAGGTGGCCAGGTCAAGGGCGGTCTGCCGGATCAGCGGGTCCGTCGGGATGGGTCCACGCATTGATGCGCGCTTCGCTGCCCGCCGGGCCCTCGGTGAGAGCCCACCGGATGTGTCCTCGGCCCGGTCCCTGTCCCGGACCCGGCGGCAGGCAGGGAGGGCCAGGACACCGACCACCACCGCAGTGACACATCCGCCGATCAGTGCGTTCCCCACGCTGCGGGTAACCATGGGGCCCTGGAGGAAACTGAACACAACAGCGGCCCAGACGCCGAAGATGAGCCCGACGATCGTTGCTTGTGCAGCAACTGGGGCTGTGGCAAAGCGGAAGCGCATCTGCCCAGTATTCAACCGTCGTGGGGGCAGCACGTCTTCGCGGTGTTCAGGAACGGGCGAAAGCCGTGGCCGCCGGAGGGGTAGGACCAAGCTCCCGGCGCCCGCCGCATCGAGTGCCATCGCCACCGATCGGCACCGCAGGGCCTGGGTCTGCGCATTGCCCGTAGCCCCGCCGGTGAAGATGCTTGCTCCAGGTGCTGCGTCTTGAGCCTGATCTGCACGATAACCGGCATTATCATGCACATTTGGCGGCGCCCTCGCGGTAACGTGCCGGGCACCCGATCAAGGGAGGTACCGATGGCCAAGACGTCGGCCACCGCGGTGGTCGCCGTGCCCGGGCAGACCGAGCACGTCGCCCTCTAGCTCCTCGCCGAGGCCCTGCAGGACCGGCTGGTGTTCGAGCGCGGTGACACGCTCCGGTTCGAGCAGCTCTCCGACGCCGTGACGGTCGGGCCCGCGGCCAATGGCCGAGGACAAAAGGGGAGTGGGGCTGGGAGAGGGCGGGCACGGAGCCGGTGCGGGCGCGCTGAGCAGGCCGCTACGCGATCGGATCTTCTGCCCGCCACCTGGGGGGCGCCCCCGTGGGGTTCCCAACGATTACCGCACACTGGGCAGGTGAGGGGACCGGCGGTCCCGTCCCCATCAATCCGCACCACGCGGAGCGGGCACCTGTCGCGGTCCGGGGCGCAGTGAGCGGTGCTCGGTGGTGCTGGTGAGCCACCCCGCTTGTAAGAGCTTGGGGATGATCTCGCGGGCTGCACCGCGCGGCCACCCCATGGCGGCGCGGAGTTCGGTCCATGTGGGTCCGGTGCCGGTGTCCTCGACGATGCGGGCGACGGCCACCGCTGCGGCCGCGCCGTCCCGGGCGGCGATCTCTGCCACTGCGGTGGCTTCCCGAACCCGGCGGGCCCGCCGCGCTGCCTTGTCGGCCACGAGCCCGGCGACGGCGGCCGGGGTCGGGGTGATCCCACCCCGGACCAGGTGCAGCCACGCGGAGCGTTTGTCGGGGTCGTCGTGGGGTATGGGGTGCGGTGCGAGTTTGGCGATGGCCGCCGGGGTGACCTCGCGGCGTGCTTTGCGTAGGGCGTGCTCGGCGTGCTGTTCAGCGGTACTCACCACGGGCGGCGGTGGCGAGGTGTCCGGCGCGGCCTTCAGGGGATTCGCCAGGCCCGGCCCCGCTGACCGCTTCGGCACCGACCGTGTCGGCGCTGGGGTGATCCCCAGGTAGGTCAGCGTTGCGGTGGTGGCGGGGCCGGGCTCGGCAGGGGCCCGCAGTCGATAACCACCAGGCACCCCCACAGCCCAGCAGTCGGGGAACGCGGCGAGGTCCCCACCGATCTGCACGATGATCGGCAGACCCCGGCGCAGCGCGGTCCGCACCGCGGTGTCCGCGGCTCCCGTGAGCGTGCCCGCGGGCACAGCGACGGCGAGGGCATCGGCGGCCTCGACGTCGGGGGCCACGGTCCAGCCGTAGCGGTGGGCGAGTGCGGCAGCAGCCTTGGCCTTCCCCACCGTCGCCACCCGGAGCGGACCGTGCTGGCGGCCGGCCCGGGCGCTGAGGGCTGCGGTGTACCGGGTCCGGGCGTCCTCGCCCATGACCGGCCGCGGCGGCGCGGTGATGGTGTTGCTCATGGTGGTGCTCTCCCTTGTCCCGCCCCGGCCTCAACAGGCAGGATCGTGGTCATCGTTTCCGATGATCGCCCGGCGCTACGTCACCGGCGCCCGTGCCCCCTGCGTGTCGGCGTCCCTCCCGATACCGGGAGCAATCCCAGCACCCGAGGAGGCTGCGGGGTGCACCGTAGCCGCTGGAGACGCTGCTGTCCGGCACCCGGTGGAGGTGTCCGGCGACGATTTTTCCACCGCACCAACCGCCGCCGAGGCCGGCGACCGGTCCGCAGCTAGAAGATGCCCTGATCAGGTGTTTGCGTGCCCTGATCAGGTGTTTGAAGGGTAACCGGTGGTCATCTCCGCCAGCGTGACCGTCCCTGTCCGATCAGGCGCCCGCTCCCGCGGCGTGTCACGAGGGTCGGACGGCAGGATGATGGTCATGTGGGTCGCCGGTGGCGGTGCACTCCGAGCAATGGTGTTTGCGTCGTGAGACGCGGGGAGTGGGTGTCGGTGGATCAAGACTGGGTGCCTCGCCGGGTGGGGCAATGCTGAGGACGCGGCCGTTGGGTGGGCGCCCCCTCGAGGTGGGCATGTTCGTCGTGGGTGCGGTGCTGGGTGTGCTGGCCACCGTCTACCTTGCGGTGGCGGGGCCGAACGTGGGCATCCATCTGCAGGGAGATCATATTTGGTTCTACGGCAGTTCTGGTGCGCCGCCGCCGAGGGTGGGTCGGTTCAGCGCGGTCGCGCTGAACAACATGGCCTTGGGTGTGTTCGCGTTGGCGTGGTTGATGGTGGGGCTGGTCGTGCGGCGGGGCGGGGTGGCGGTGCGCGCGTTGTTGGTGGTGGGCGCGGTGTGGTCGGTGCCTCTGGTGATTGCTCCGCCGTTGTTCAGTCCTGATGCCCTGACCTACACCGCGTTGGGTGCGGCGTTGAACCACGGCGTCGACCTCTACCAAATCGGGCCGGGCGCGGCCGGGCAGATCGCTGCGGTGCGCGGCGCGGAACCAGCGTGGTTGTACACGCCTTCGCCCTACGGCCCGTTGTTTCTCGACCTGATGGGTGGGCTATCACGCCTGCTGGGTGAGCACATGCTGGCTGTGTTCGTTGCGCTGCGCCTGCTGACCCTCGCGGGGTTGGGCGCCATCGGGGTGATGATGGCGCGGCTGGCCCGGTGGAATGGACGTGGAGTGGGTCGCGCGCTGTGGTTGGGGCTGCTCAACCCGCTGGTGCTGATCAGCGCGGTGTCGGCCAACCACAACGACACCCTCATGATGGTGGTACTCCTCGCGGGGCTGCTTCTCGCGGTGCGCGGGCACCCGCTACTGGGCGTCGTGGTGTGCGTGGTCGCGGCCGGTATCAAGGTGGTCGCCCTCGCTGGCGCCGCAGTGATCGGGGTGGACTATGCCCTGCGTCGGTGCGGCTGGTCGGCGCAGGCCCGTGCGTTGGCGGTGTCCGGGCTGCTTGCCGTCGGCGCGTTCGTCGCGTCGGTGCAGTTGTACGGGCGCGGCTGGGGTTGGGTGAGCACGTTGTCCATTCCCGGAGTGGCCCACGAGCCGTTGACACCGATGACCGCGATCGCGGACGTCCTCAACCCCGCCACCCCGCCCACGAACATCGTGCTCCTCGGGGGCAGCGTGGTGTGCGCTGCGGTGATCGTGGGTTTGCTGACCCGGCTGCCGAGCTGGGGCCTGGTCCGGGTGGTGGCCTGGGTGATGTTGGCCCTGGTGGTGTTCAGCCCCGTGGTGTGGGCGTGGTACCTGCTCTGGCCGATCTTGCTGTTTGCGGCCATCGCGGGCCGACGGGAGGCCCAGATGCTCGTCGTGGTGTCGATTGGAATGCTGTTCACGATGCTGCCCGGCGGGCAAGAAACGCTGCTGCTGCTCGGCCGCCCCGCCGGAGACCAGGTGATGTTGGTACTGCTCACCACCCTCATCCTGTTTTTCGCGATCCCCGCGGCGCTGCGCCGACTGGATCCGCGACCCCCACATCAGCCCAACGACGGCAGCCCAACACGCCACAACACGGAGGATGACACCTCAACTCACGAGCAACACCACCGCACCTCCACAATCGCCCACCAACAGTGAACGGTCCCGACGAAGTCCGCACTCAGACCGATACTGGCGCCCCACGAACCTTCACCGTCTCACTTCCTTGCACTGGGACGCTGCCGCGCCACCGCTACGCGCCGGCTTGCCCCCGATTCGATGGTGGTCGTGTCCGTGTCGGCGCGGTTGTCATCGGCAGGGACCTATCAGCACGGTGCGGGCGTCGGCAGTCGTGGTGTGCGCGGGTGCTGGCGCGGCGCTCTGCGGTGGTGCTCATGCTGGCACCGGCTCGGCCTGCGCGAGGTAGTTGTAAAGCGTCTGGCGGTGATGCCGAACTCCCGGGCGAGGGCCGCCTTGGGCTCCCCGGCCGCGACCCGCTCCCGCTGCTGAGTTGCCCGCTCTCTGGAGAGTTCGGGGTGCCACCCTTGTAGCGCCCGGCCGCTTTCGCCAAGGCGACGCCCTCGCGTTGGCGCTCATGGATCAGGGCGCGTTCGAACTCGGCGACGCTGCCCAGCATCGACAGGAGCAAGGTTTGCAGCGGGGAGTCCCCACCGGTGAAGACCAGGTTCTCGTTCACGAACTCGACGCGCACGCCGCGGTCGGTGAGGTCGGTGACCAGGGCGCGCGCAGGTCCGTGAGATTGCGGCCGAGGCGGTCGAGAGAGTGGCAGACCACGGTGTCGCCTGCCCGCACGTGTTTGAGCAGGGCGAGCAGCGCCGGCCGGTTGGTGTCCCGCCCGCTGCACCGGTCCGTGAACGTCTCATCGAGGGGCACCACGTCGAGCTGTCGGTCGGTGCACTGACCGAGGCTGGACACCCGGATGTACCCGACTCGTTGGCCCGTCGTGGTCGTGTTGCTCATTGCTGTCCCCTGCCGTCCTGGTCGCCTCAGTACCGTCTAATCCGACTCTGAGGGAACGATAGACGGCCGTCAAGACAGGATGAGAACGATCCTGTCTGGACGCGGTACGTGTCCGGGTGCGGGTGTCCATCGTGGGTGTACCCCAACCCGACGGTGCTCATCGCCGGCGCCGACCCACCATCGGAGGTCACCAGTCCTCGTCACCGGTGAGGGTGTGCACGAGTCGTTCCAGCGCGGTGAGCGTGGCGGTGTGCGCTCCGCTGTCCAGCTGTCCAGCTGGCCCGTTGGCGACGAGGGTGGTGAGGCCGTTGAGGACTTCTCGGCAGGCTCGGGGGGAGGCCAGCACCCGGGTCACGCATTCGGCGGGGCTGGGTTCGCGGGTGGTTTGCCGCTGCACGACGCGGACGGCGATGGCCCCGGTAGCGGCGGCCCGGCGTTCTTCATAGGCGCCACGGTGGCAGATAGGCGCCACGGTGGCAGGCTGGGGAGCACCGACTCGGCGACCCCGCGGCGGTCATCGCCGGGGGGCCGTCACCGTTCGAGAATCCCGCCCTGGGGAGCCTCAGCGGCATCGGGCGTAGACGGCATGTTCTGCTGAACCCGTGATGAGCGAGGAATGGATCCCATCTGGTCAGCTGCCACCTGGTTCGCCACCGGCCCCCGAGCCCTGGCCTGCTGGCGGGACGGTCTTCCGCGACGCGCTGGTGGCCTGCCCGATCGGCTACCGCCCGCTCATCCTGGACCTGGTCGTA
>JAABUT010002203.1_pt1 | contig 19451 bp, 19 predicted proteins | sample 5559281 | NCBI WGS metagenome assembly JAABUT01 (sample SAMN10711880, study PRJNA513359) | rock metagenome | isolation source: Antarctica rocks | place: Antarctica: Victoria Land, Ricker Hills nord | collected 2016-01-04
CCGGTGCACGCGCGTGAGGACGCCGCCCGTCAGGGCCGCGGACAGGCCGGGCACGCCGGAACACGATGAACGGCCCCCCCCCCGCGTGGCAGAAGTGGGTGGGCGAAGGAGGTTCGCCCACATGTGCTTTCGTGTGGCGCGCCGCAAGGCTTGAGTGCCTGACCGGTTGCTCTCGCGGCGCCCGGGCTGCGAGCGGCTCGGCAAGCGGCCCATTTGGGTGATCCCGACCCGGGGCAAAGGCGTCGATGCGCCGGGCATGCCGTCCCCGCGGGTCCCATCCGACGGTGAGTCCCACGTCACGGGCACCACCACGCGGGAGTCGATCGCCGATGATCCGGCGCCGATGATCCGGCGCCGGCGCGTGCCCTGCCGCCTCACGCTGGTGGGCGCCGCGTTGGCGGTCCTCTCGGTCACCTGCACTGCCGCGGCGGCGGCGTCGGCGCACGCACGCGAGCGCCAGTCGGCGGCCGCGAGCCGAAGCGAGTCGCTCAGCAACGCCTATCAGGACGCGCTCTATGCGGCCACCGTCGAGCAGTCACTGGAACGTGCCTATCAGCTCGGCCACCAGGCCAGCGTGTTGGCCTGGCACCGGCAGGCGGCAGCCGCGGTCGACAGTGCCCTCACCCGTGTCGCGGCCGTGGGCCCCGCCGACACCGGCAAACGGATCGAGAGCGTCCGCACGCTGCACGCCGGGCACCTCCGCCGCTTTGCGGCAGCAACAGCCGTCGGAGCGACCGCCGCCGATGCGCAGGTTGCGAGCGAGCTGACGGAGACTCTGCAGGACCAGCTCAGCGCCTCCGCCAAGGCCGCCTATCTCCGGGCCGTCGAGATGCGCGCGCACGCCCAGCAGAGCGGACCACCCGGCTGGTTGCTCCTGGCCGCTGCCTGCGCCGCCGCCTTGGGCGGGATCGCGACGACGGGCCTGCTCGCCGCGCGCCGCCGTCGCGACCTGCATCAGGAACGCGACCACAACCACCACCGCCGGCTCCACGACTCGCTGACCGGGCTGCCGAACCGGACCCTGCTGAACGACCGGCTCGGCCAGGCCGTCATCACCGCCCGCCGCGAGCGCGTCTCCACGGCCTTGCTCCTGCTCGACCTCGACCGGTTCAAGGACATCAACAGCGCCCTCGGTCACGACTACGGCGACCTGCTGCTGGCACAGATCGGGCCGCGCCTGCGCGGCCCGTTGCGCGACAGCGACACAGTGGCGCGCCTGGGAGGCGACGAGTTCGCCGTCGTGCTGCCCCGAGTCCACGACGTCGACGCCGCGATGGTCGTGGCAGACCGGCTCCAACAGGTCCTGCGCGAGCCCTTCCTGGTGCACGGCATGCCGCTGTCCGTGGAGGCCAGCATCGGCGTCGCCGTCTTCCCGGACCACGGGGAGGACGTGCGCAGCCTGACGCAGCACGCCGACGTGGCCATGTACGTCGCCAAGAGCAGCGGCGCCGGGGTCGCGCCGTACCAGCGGGAGCTCGACGGGCACACTCCCGGCCGCGCGACACTTCTGGGCGACCTGCGACGGGCGCTGGACGACGGCGAGCTCAGCGTGCACTACCAGGGCAAGCACTCGGTGCGGACGGGGAAGCTCGTCGGGGTCGAGGCCCTGGTCCGGTGGGAGCACCCGCAGCGGGGCCTGCTGCTGCCGCAGTCGTTCCTGCCCCTGGCCGAGCGAACCGGCCTCATCCACCCGCTGACATCGTTCGTCTTGGGCACCGCGATCAGCCACTGCCGCCGCTGGCTCAACGCTGGCACGGAACTGCCGGTGGCGGTGAACGTCTCCGCCAGGACCCTGCTGGACCCCGCGTTCGCGACCGAGGTGGAGCGGCTGCTGGACTACTGGGCCCTGCCGCCCCGGCTGCTGGTCCTGGAGATCACCGAGGGCGCCCTCATGACCGAACCGGAACACGCCGGCGTGTTGTTGGAACGGCTGGCCACCCTCGGGGTGGCGTTGTCCATCGACGACTTCGGCACCGGCTATTCCTCGCTGTCCCGGCTACGCAGTCTCCCGGTGCAGGAGCTCAAGATCGACCAGACCTTCGTGACGCACATGTTGTCGCGACCGAACGACGCGTTGATCGTCCGCTCGGTGATCAACCTGGGGCATGACGTCGGACTGCGGGTCGTCGCGGAAGGCGTCGAGAACGACGCCACCCTGCAGGCGTTGGACGCTCTCGGCTGTGACGAGGCGCAGGGTTTCGGCCTGTCCGTACCGCAGCCCGAGTCAGCGCTGGGCATCGGGGCACAGCCGCTCGCCGCGGCCGGCGGACGGCCTCGGCTCGACGCCGGACTGCTCTGCTGAGGAGCCGGCGCCGGGCGAGCCGGCTCAGGGGCAGAGTTCCCCGCCCGCTCCCGAGCGCTGCACCGGGCCGAGGTGCACGCCGTACCACTCCCCTCGCCAGCTGATCATCGAGCAGACACCGAAGGAGCGCACCTGCCCACGCCCACCGGGGGTGCGGTAGCGGACCCGGGTGCCATAGACCCGCCAGTAGCCGAGCGCGTTCGACTCCGCGCCCGGGGGCACCAGCACGGCAGTGGTGGGTACGTCGGCGCCGAGCAGCGCCGAACCCACGGGCACCGTCGCCGCCAGCGCGCGCAGGTCCAGGCGATAGAGCCGCACGAGACGGTCGCGCCAGTCGGCCGCCGGATCGCGGATGGCCTTGACCTGCCGGTAGGCCGACAGCGGGAAGAAGAACGCCTGCGCCTTCCGCGGATCACCGCTGCTCACGGCGCTCCACAGGGCGGCGACCCGCGCGCGGAAGACGGCGTCCTGCACCGGCCGTGTCGCCGTCTGCGGCTGCGCGCCGCTGGCCTCCCCGCGCGCGACGAGCAGTTCGCTGGGCGAGTGTCTCGACGGCGCGCTGCCGACCGCAGCCGGGGACGGCGACGCAGGCGAGAAGGAGCGGTACGGCGTCGGCGCGGCGCTGGTGGGGGGTTGGGCGCTCCGGCCACCGGCGGCATGCAGCGGGCCATCCCCGCACCCGGCCGCGACGACGGCCACCGCGGCGAGCGCGGCGACTCGTCGAAGCCGGCCGCGGCTCGCCGTCCGGCCCCCGGGTGCACGGGCCACGCTCGACCTCCTCAGCCGCGCACTGCGCTGGAGAGGCTGACAGCGGCACGCACCAGCATCGCGCTGGCGGCGAACTTCACGATCAGACCGAGGGGGACCACCCTCAGCAGTGCCTTCCCGCCGAGGATGGCCAGGCCGCCGACCGCCCACAGGCCCAGCGTCGCACCGATGCCGACGGCCAGCGGGTCGTCGTAGCGCGCCGCCAGGTTGGCCGTGACGATCTGCGTGAGGTCCCCGAACTCGGCGACGAGGATGATCCCGAAGGACATGCTCGAGACGGCGCGATGCGGCAGCAGGAGGAGCAGCGAGCCGGCGGCGACGGCGAGCACGACGTGACAGGCGAAGGCGGCGGCGACGCCGGCGAACACCCACGAGCCGCGGTAGCGCGTGCCGAGGAGCAGGCCCGCGAGCGCGGTCTTGTCCGGCAGCTCCGCCGGGAAGACGATCGCGAACGTCGTACCGAGCACGGCCAGACTCATCGCTGCCCCCCGGAAGGACCTCATGACGGATCACGCGCACGGCCACGCCGCCGGCGCCGACGTACCCCGGCTCGGGGTGGCACTCGGGCTGATCCTCATGTCGATGATCGTCGAGACCGTAGCTGGAGTGGCCTCCGGCTCGCTCGCGCTGCTCGCCGACGCGGGCCACCTCCTCACCGACGCGGCAGCACTCGCGGTCAGCATCGCCGCGGTCCGCCTCGCCAGCCGCCCCGCGCACGGCGCGTGGACCTTCGGCTGGAAGCGCGCGGAGATCCTCTCCGCTGCGGCCAACGGCATCACGCTGCTCGTCATCGGTGCGCTGGTGCTGCTCGAGGCGATTCGTCGGCTCCTCCACCCTGCGCCCGTTGCCGGGCTCCCGGTCCTGCTCGTCGCGCTCTTCGGTGTCGGCGTCACCATCGCCGCCACGATGGTCCTGCGCGGCGCCGACCGCAGCAGCCTCAACATCGAGGGCTCCTTCCAGCACCTCCTCACCGACGTCTACGGCTTCCTCGCGACCCTGATCGCCGGCGTGGTGATCCTGCTCACCGGCTTCCGCCGGGCTGACAGCATGGCCTCCCTCGTCGTGGTCGCGCTGATGCTCCGCGCCGCCTGGGGCCTGCTTCGCGACAGCGGCCGGGTGCTGCTCGAGGCAGCGCCCGAGGGCGTCGACCTGGCTGACCTGCGCGCGCACCTCATGGAGACCCCGCACGTCACGGACGTCCACGACCTGCACGCCTGGACCGTGACGTCGGACCTGCCGGCACTGTCGGCGCACGTCGTGGTCACCGATGCCTGCTTCAGCAGCGGTCACTGCCCGCAGATCCTCGACCAGCTCCAGGACTGCCTGACCGGGCACTTCGACGTCGAGCACTCCACCTTCCAGCTCGAGCCCGCCGGCCACTCGGCACACGAGCTGGGCGCCCACCCGTGACCGCCCTGGCCTGATCGCTCCCTGCAGCCCGGTCCGAAGCCGCCTCCGGGGGACCGGCTCAGGGGCTCGCCCGGTGGGCGTCCCTCGCGCTGGCCTGGTCGCGGGGGAAGAGGTCGATGCGGGCGGCGACGACGTGCGCCGGGCGGGTGACGGCCCAGGTGATCGCGTCGGCGACATCGTCGGCCCCGAGCGGCGTGAGGCCCGCGTAGACCCCGGCGGCCCGCTCGGCGTTACCGTCGAAGCGCACGGTCGAGAACTCGGTGTCCACCATCCCGGGCGCGACTTCGATGACCCGCACGGGTTGCCCGAGGAGCTCCAGGCGCAGGGTGTCCACGACGGCCGCGGCGGCGTGCTTGGCCGCCGTGTAGCCGGCGCCACCCGGATAGACCTGGTGACCGGCGACGCTCGTCACCACGACCACCCGCCCGTCATCGGACTCGACCAGGCTCGGCAGCAGTCCGCGCACGGTGCGCGCAACCCCCAGCACGTTGGCCTCCCACATCCAGCGCCAGTGCTCCTCGTCGTAGGAGTCCACCGGCTCGAGGCCTCTGGCTCCACCGGCGTTGCAGACGAGAACCGAGCAGGCGCCGACGGCGGAGCAGAAGGCGTCCACCGAGGCACCGTCGGTCACGTCGAGTGGGAGCGCCCGCCCGCCCACCTCGGCCGCGACCACCGCGAGCCGGTCGGCACGGCGGGCACCCAGCACGAGCTCGAAGCCGGCGGCCGCCAGGTGCCGCGCCGTCGCGGCCCCGATCCCGCTGCTCGCCCCGGTGACCACCGCCGTACCCATGCTGCTCATGCGGGGTATCCCATCTCGTTATCCTGGGGCGATGACCGTGCCGCAGCTGCCGTTGCTGCGGGGGGACCAGCGCGGTCGTCCCGCGCTGCTCGCGCAGGTGGCGCTCCTGTCCGCCTTCCTCCTTGCCTACGACGCCCTGCGCAACCTGGCCCCCGGGCGCTTCCCGCAGGCCTTCGCCAACGCCGGGCGGGTGCTTCGGGTCGAGCACGCGGCCGCGTTCGACATCGAGCGGACCGTCAATGCGTGGGTCGCGGCGCATGGCCACCTCGCCTTGGCACTGTCGACGTACTACGACTCGGCGCACTACCTGGTGACGCTGCCCCTGCTCGCGGCCGTTTATGTCGCCCGTCCCGCCCACTACCGCGGCCTGCGCAACGTCCTCGTGGTGACCAACGCCGTGGGACTGATCGGCTTCGCCGCCTTCCCGCTGGCGCCCCCGCGGATGCTTCCCGGCTATGTCGACACGGTGGCCACCACCGGCGCCCTCGGCGGATGGGCGCACACGATCGCGGCGAATGCGAACGAGTTGGCCGCCATGCCGTCGCTGCACGCCGGTTGGGCGCTGTGGTGCCTGCTCGTGGCGGTGCGCGTAACCCACGTCCGATGGGTGCGCGCGCTGGCCGGTGCGCACGCAGCTCTCACCGTGGTGGTGGTGGTCGCCACCGCGAACCACTACCTGCTCGACGCCGTCGCCGGCGCCGCCTGCCTCGCGGTGGCCGTGCTCGTGGTGCGCGCCGCGCCGCATCGGGGGCGGGGTGCGCGGCCACCCCTCGTGGCCGCCCACCCCGACCAGGTGAGCCCGGACGAGGCAGCGCCGACACTGCCGGACCACACCCGCGGGGAGCCCGTCGGCGTCTGCTGAGGACCGAAGGGCTGAAGTCAGGCGGCTTTTCCCGCTATCCTCCGGCAACAGACCCCGCCCGGCGCACCGGCGGGGGACGGCGGCGGGAGCAGGAGGCCATGCGGGCACGCGGGGCGCTGCCCGGAACGGTCGCAAGCGTCGATGCTGACGCACCGGGCCGTTCGCGCGGCCGCCGGGTGCTCGTGCTGTCGGCCAGCATGGGCGCCGGACACGACGGGGCCGCGCGCGAGCTGGCCGCCCGGCTCGAGGCCATCGGCCACCTGGTCGACGTTCGCGACTACCTGCCGTTGCTGCCGCTGCGGCTGGGCTTCTTCATCCGCTGGTTCTACGGGATGCAGCTGCGGTTGGCGCCGTCGAGCTACGAGTGGCACTACGAGCGGTGCGAGCGGCGGGGACCGGTCCTCACCATCTCGCTGTGGTTCGCCCGGCTGGCCCGGCGCCGCGTCCGCCGCGTGGTACGTCGCGCCGCCGCGGACGTGGTCGTGTCGACCTACCCCCTGGCCTCGCAGGTCCTCGGCACGCTGCGCGCCGAGGGCCGGCTGCGCACGCCGACGGCGACCTATCTCACCGACTTCGCGCCGCACTACCTGTGGGTGCACCGCCACGTCGACCTGCACCTGTGCGTCAGTGGTCCCACGGCGACGGCCGCGACCGCTCTCTGCGGGCGTCCGGCGGTGGCCGCCGGCCCGCTGGTGCCGGCCCGATTCCACGCCGCCGACACCTCGCGGCGCGAGGCCGTGCGCGCCCGGGTGCGCGCCGAGCTGGGGCTGCCCGCGGACGCCGTCGTAGCCCTGACGGTGGCCGGGTCGTGGGGCGTCGGTGACGTGCGGACCACCGTCGAGCGGCTCGCGGCAGGCGGGCGGGTGCGGCCCGTGGTCGTCTGCGGCCGCAACGCCGAGCTGCGCTCCGAGCTGACGGGGATCGACGGGGCGGTGGCGCTCGGCTGGCGCACCGACATGCCCGACCTCATGCGCGCTGCTGACGTGCTGGTGGAAAACGCCGGCGGCCTCACGGCGATGGAGGCCTTCGCCAGCGGGCTGCCGGTCATCAGCCACGCGTGCATCGCCGGACACGGTCGTGACAACGCCGCGGCCATGGCGGCGCAGGGGGTGGTGCGGTGGGTCACCGAGGCCGCCGACCTCGTCCCGACCGTGCTCACGCTGGCCGGACCCGCCGGGGGCGCGCAAGCCGCGAGGGCCACCCGGGTCTTCACCGCGGATCCGGCGGATGTGATCGCCACGCTCGCGTCGACCGGGTCCGTGCAGCATGCGCTGGCCGTCGTCGGCGAGCACGCTCGCGGTATCGCGCCGCTCGCGCCGCCGAGCCGCCGGGCCCGCCGTCGGCGTCGCCTCGTCTTGTCCTCGGTGGGCACGGGCGTGGTGCTGCTGGTCAGCACCGCCGGCGTCGCCACCGCGACGGAGATGGGCGTGGGGGTGTCCAGCGGACAGACCCACCATCCCCACACCGTGTACGTCGTCGTCCGGCTCGCCGCGGCCGACGTCAACACCGACGGCACCGTCCCCCCCGGCCTCACTGCGGCGCTCCGCGCGTCGGTGGCGACGGTCGCCCTCGACCAACGGCTGCTGCACAGCCGCGGCGGCGCCGTGAAGGCCCTCGCGCGAGACGGCATCACGCTGGTCAACGGCGGCACCGGCACGAGCGGCACGCTGGACCCGCGCAGCCCCGCTCGTGACCTCGTAGGGGCCCGCCGTGACCTCGCCCGGCTGCCTGGATCCGTGCCCTGGATCTTCGTCAGCTCCCGCCGACTCAACGTCCTTGACCTTGGCACGTCCTTCCTTGCCGACGACGTGCTCGTGCCCCCGGACACGGTCCTCGACCCCGGCCGGTCGATGGCCGTGCGGGGCGGCACCGTGCTGCTGGTGGACGGCCGTGAGCGCTCGGAGGCCGCGCTCGAGGACGCGCTGCGGGCCGTGACCGCCGATGCGGCCGCGCGCGGGCTCGGCCTGCGGCCGCTGACCGACGTGGTCGTCCGGCCGGGGTGACGCCGGGAGGGGGCCGTGGATTGCACGCCGGCGCGGGATTGGTGGCCGCGGCGGGAACGCTGCAGGCGGCGAGCGCACTCACCTGGTGGCCTGCCGTGCGCCGCCAGCTGCCACGCCTGCACGGCACGGGTTCGCCCGACCACCTGGCCCTCACCTTCGATGACGGCCCCGACCCCGAGTCCACCCCCCGCCTGCTCGACCTGCTCGCCGACCTCGGCGTGCGAGCCACCTTCTTCGTGCTCGGATCCATGGTCGCCGTCGCGCCCGACCTCACCCGGCGGCTCGTCACCGACGGGCACGAGCTGGGGTTGCACGGCTGGCACCATCGCAACAGCCTCCTGGTCGCCCCCGTCGCGCTCCGCCGGTCCCTCGTCCGCGCGCTCGACACGGTGCAGGAGGTGGCCGGGACCCGGCCTGTCCTCTACCGACCGCCCTACGGCGTTGTCACCGGGGGGACCCTATGGGCGGCCCATTCCCTCGGGCTTTCCACGGTGCTGTGGGGGGCCTGGGGGCAGGACTGGTCCGTGCGCGCCACCCCGTCGACCGTGCTCCGCTCGCTCGCCCCCGATGTGCGCGGCGGCGCCACGGTGCTGCTGCACGACAGCGACTGCACCTCCTCGCCGGGAGCGTGGCGGTCCATGCTGGGCGCGGTGCGCCCGCTCGTCGACGGTGCGCGGGATGCCGGCCTGCGCGTGGGGCCCCTCGGTGAGCACGAGCTCGCTGCGCACGGGCCCGTCAGCCCGCACCGATGCCAGGCGGGCCCAGTCGGGCGACGGCCCCGGGAGGCCTGAGCCTTGTTGCTGGCCGGTGCCGCCTCGGTGGGCTCCGCCGGCTGCTTCGCGGTCTGCTCCGTGCTGCAGCAGCGGGAGGCCGTGCAGGAGACGAGCGGTGGCCTGACTCTGCTCTGGCGGCTGCTGCACCGTCCCCTCTTCCTGCTCGCGACCGTCGTCGAGATCGCGGGTCTCGGGTTGCAGGCACTGGCGCTCGCCCTGGGAGCCGTCTCCGTCGTCCAGGTTCTCCTGGTCACCGGCCTGCTGTTCGCCGTACCGCTGTCGGCCCTGCTCGAGTCGCGACGACCGACACCGCGCGAGCTGCTGGGCGCGCTGCTCGTGGTCGCCGGCCTCGCTGCCTTCCTCGTGGCGGCCCGCCCGGCCGAAGGCGTGCCGGTGGTGCGGCTGGTGCACATCCTGCCCTTCGCGGGGGGACTGGTCGGGGTTGCCCTCGCCCTCGCGGTCGCCGGGCTGCGGGTGCCACGGCTGCGCGGCGCCCTGCTCGGGGCCAGCGCCGGCACCTGCTACGGGCTGTCCAGCGGTCTCTTCAAGGTGGTGACCGACATCGCCGGCGATGACGGGTTCGCCGTGTTGGTGACGTGGCCGCCCTACGCGCTCGTGGCCACGGGCGCCCTCGGTCTCGTGCTCACCCAGACCGCGTTTCAGTCCGGCAGCCTCGGCCTGCCGCTCGCCGTGCTGACGCTCGCGGAGCCGTGCGCGGCAGTGGCCTTCGGTGCGGTCGTGCTGGCTGAGCGGCTGGCGTCGTCACCGGCCGCGCGCGTCGCCGAGGTTCTGGCGGTGCTCGCCGCGGCCGCCGGCGTCGTGGCGCTCTCGACGACGCCGGCGGGGCGCCTGCGGGCCCCGGTCCTCGAGCCGGTCCTTGAGCGAGACCGCGAGCCGGCCCTCGGGCCGGAGGGCGAGCCAGTGCTCGGGCCGGTCGTCGGTCCGGCCGCGGAGTCAGCCCGCGGCTCGGCCGCGGGCTAGTTCCACGGGAAACAGCATCCACGGCGTGTCGGCTTGACACGCGGGCTCGGCTGGTGTGCGGGCCACCCCGAAGCGCTAAGCCGCGAGGTGGAGTTGGCGCAGTCGGGCGGCGCGCAGCGCGTCTGCCGGGTCGTGCCGCTCGAGGGGAGGCAGCGCGGTTCCGAGTGACCAGGCGAGCAGCAGGTCCGCGAGCGCCGGATTCTGCGCCAACACCGGCCCGTGCAGGTACGTCGCGAGGACGCGGCCACGGCCTACCTGCGCGACCCAGCCCTCCGCGCGGTCCGGGGTGCCGTTGCCCACGCCGACGACCACCGTGCCGAGCGGCCGGCCGGCGGCGCCGGGCAGCGGGGCGGTGCGACCGCCGTGGTTCTCATAGCCGAGCAGGACCGGCAGGGAGGCACCGCCGAGCGCAGCGTCGTCCGGGCGCACGGCGAGATCACCCACCGCCCGCGGCGGCACCGGGCCGGCATCGCCGAGCGCGCGTCGGGTCCGCAGGGCGAGCAGTCCGAGCCCGTCGTGCACCGCGCCGTCCGCGCCGGGGAAGCTCTCGCCCACCACCTGCAGGCCGGCGCAGACCGCCAGCACCACAGCCCCGCCCTCGACGGCAGTGCGCAACCCCGACCCGGCCCGAAGAGCCTCGGTGGCCGCCACCTGCGGCTCGTCCTCGCCACCCCCGAGCAGATAGACGTCACACCCCATCGGCACGGGCAGGCCCGCCGGCACCCGGACCACCTCGCCTGGCAACCCGCGCCAGCGGAGCCGACCGGCGAGGACCTCGGCGTTCCCGCCGTCTCCATACGTCCCGAGCAGCTCCGGATAGACCAGCGCGATCCGAGTCTCAGAACTCGTCACTCCGACCCTTTGGTGGCCACCAGCAGGTCACGAAAGGCGGTGTACGTCGCCAGCACGTCGACGGTCCGATCGGCGGCCACGTCGGAACCCTCGGCGCCCTGAGCCGCTGCCACGGCCAGGGCGGTCGTGGGATAGCGCTCGGCCACGATGCCGGCATGGGCGAGCCGGACCACCACGTCCTCGGCGCGGTCGCCGGTCACCAGCACCGGCCGGCCGACGAGCCGGTCGGCGGGGACGTCCCAGATCCAGCTCGGGTCGCGGCCGTCCGCGACGCGAGCGTTGAAATCGATCACCACCGGACGACGCGGACCGTCGTCGAGGAGCTCGAGCATCTCGACCCAGCCGGCGGGGTTCTTCGCGAGGAGGAGCCGGGCGGGACGGCCGCCGAGGGTGACGGTGGCGTAGCGGCCGGCGACCGCCTCGACGCGCTCCATCGCCGTCACCGCGACCGACGGGACGACGCCGAACTCACGGGCCGCGGCGACAGCCATCGCCGCGTTCGCGACGTTGCACCGTCCTGGTAGTCGCAGGGCGACGGGGATCACTTCGCCATCGATGACGATGCCGTGCAGGCCCGCGACGGCAATGGACGGCTCTGGGCGGGCGAGGCCGCAGCGTGGGCAGGACCAGTGTGTGCTGCCCGCCGGATCCGGCTCGCCGCGCGCCAGCAGGGCGCCGCACCGGGGGCAGACCATGGCGTCGGATGTCCAGACCTGGCCGGCGCCGACCCAGATCACGCGCCGGAAGCCCTGTGCCGCCCAGGCGACCAGCGGGTCGTCGGCGTTGGCGATGGCGGTGGTGTCGGGCAGGTCGGCCCCCAGCCCGCGCCACAGGGCGGCGATGCGTCGCGTCTCGCTCGACCGGTCGAGCTGGTCGCGGCTGAGGTTGAGCAGGAGTGCCACGGCCGGTCGGACGGCGCGGGCGACCGCCGGCAGGTGCAGCTCATCCACCTCGAGCACCCCGTCGGCGTCCCAGGGAGCCGCTCCGAGGGCCGTGACGACCCCTGGCGTCATGTTGGCTCCGCCGCCGTTGCTGGTCACGGGGCCCCGGGTGGACAACGCCGCAGTGAGTAGACGGGTCGTCGTGGTCTTGCCGTTGGTCGCAGAGACCACCGCCGTCCGGCGCGTGGACGCGAGCGCCTTGAGAGCACGCGGTGCGAGGCGGAGCGCCACCTTGCCACCCACGACCTCACCGGCCCCTCGCCCGAGGCGGCGGCTCGCGGCTGCCGCGACGCGCCCCGCGGCGACGGCTGAGCGGACCCGCAGTGGTGGGTGGGCCACGGTCAGCGATCGACCCGGACGCCGTGCGCCACGAGCCAGGGCAGGGGGTCGGCGTAGACGCCGTCCACGTGCACTTCGAAGTGCAGGTGGGGACCGGTGGACTCCCCTTCGCTGCCGACGAGCGCGATGGGCTGTCCCGCGCGCACCACCGCGCCGGCGGCGACGATGATCCGCTCCATGTGGCCGTACACGGTCTGGACTCCACCGACGTGCTGGAGGACTACCTCGTTGCCGAAGCCCTGCGCCGGCCCCGCATAGACGACGGTTCCCCCGCTGGCGGCATAGATCGGGGCACCGAAGGGTGCGCCGATGTCGATGCCGCCGTGGAACCCCGACGGCCCTCCCATCGGGTTCAGCCGGGCCCCGAAGCCGGAGGTGATCGGGCCCACGGCCGGCGGCACCCAGGTGAGCCGGCCGTCACCGCCCACCGGCACCCGAAGCGGCGTCGCGAGGACACCGTCACCAAGCGCTTGCTGGATCAACGCGGCCGTGACGACGGGGTCGCGACCGGGCGCCGCCAGCACCAACCCGCTGTCCGGCACGAGCCCCAGGCTGGCGTCGTACCGGGAATCGACCACGATGCCAATCCCCGGCAGGCCGGTCGTGGCGTAGGCCCCCACGCGGAAGTCGGCTGGCGCGGCCCCGGGGGCTCGCATGGCGGCCTGCCCACCCAGGGGTACGTCGAGGGCACGCGCCACGGTATGGGCGATGGCGGCGTTGCCGGCGGCCACCGATCGCCACAGCGGCGTCGACTCGGCGGTCCCCTTGGGGGCGACAGTGCGGAAAGTGGACGGATCGACGCCGAGCGCCGTGGTGGTGCCACCGCCGAGAGCCACCGGCCCGACGGCGACAAGCGTGGTGGAGGTGGCGCCGACCGCCGACCGGACCTTCGCGATGTCGGCCGATGTCAGCGCTCGGCCGGCCTGCACGAAGACGTCGGGCGCGACGCGGGCAACCAGAGGCGCCACCGGGTGCGCGTCCGGGTGGTGCGCTCCGCGGCTCGCCCGCCTGCTCGACGGGGAGGTGGATGCCCGCGGGGTGTCGGGCTGGACGTCGGCCGAGCTCCGCCCGAGATGGACACTCGAGTCAGTGCCGTCCACAGGCCGGACCGCTGGGGGAGCAGTCGGCGACTGGGGGGCCGTCGCGGGGTCAGGGGCCAGCAGAGACGTCAGTCCAGCAGCGTCGACCTGCGGCGCAGCGGTCACGGACTTTCCCGACTGCCCGCCGCGGCTGCCGGCCACCCCTTCTCGTACCGCCACGACGCCGACCGCCGAGGCGGTGACCAGGGCCGCTGCGGCGGCGACGACCGCCCGGCGCCGTATCCGCCGGGGGCGCGGGAGGACTGGCGCGTCGCGCCCCTGCTCCCCGTGGTCTCGAGTGTCGTCCTGAGGGCCCGCGGTCCCGGACGCCATGAGGTCGCCGCCGGAGGGCTTCGCCGGCACCGACTCGGACGGTCGGCGGCGGAGTGACCGGCGCAGCGAGCGGGCGCGACCAAGCGGTGCGGGCAGACCTATGCCTGGCCGGGCCATGTCAGGACGGCGCCTGGCCGAATGATGCTGGGATTGGTGCCGATGGTGCTCCGGTTGGCCTGATAGATCGCCGGCCACGCCTGTTGCACCTGGGCATCGGTGGCCTGCGGACCGAGCGCGGTGCGGGCGATCGACCAGAGGCTGTCACCGGTCCCCACCGTGACGGTCCCCTTCGCGGGCAGCCGCACTGAAGCCGAGCCACCCGACTGTGCGGGGGCCGTCTTCGCCGAGGGCGAGGTGGGCGCCGTTGTGGGCGCCGTTGTGGGCGCCGTTGTGGGCGTCGTTGTGGGCGTCGTTGTGGGCGCCGTTGGCGCAGGCGGGGGCGCAGCGGACTTGCGCGTCGCGGCGGTGGGTGCGGCCGGCTTGGGCGCGACCGGCTTGGGTGCGGCCGGCTTGGACGCGACCGGCTTGGGTGCGGCCGGCTTGGACGCGACCGGCTTGGGTGCGGCAGAGGTAGGGGCAGCGGGCTTGGTCACGGCGGCCGAGTTGGGGGCGGTCTTGGCGGCAGGGGCGCTGCCCGGGGCTGCGGCGGAGGCCGCTCCCGTTGCTGCCCCGGTCGTTGCTGCCCCGGTCTTGGCGGGCGCCGCGCTCGCGCTGCCCTTGGCCGCGGCAGCGGCAGACGCCAGCGGTGGGTTCCCGCCAGCAGTGCTCTTACCCGACTTGTTGTCGTTGCCGCTGAGTGTGACCACGAGAACGACGGCGATCAGCGCGAGCGAGCCGACTGCTCCGACGAGCAGCGGCAGACCGCCCCGCTTGCGGGCTGGAGTGGGGGCCGGACGGCGCTCCGGCGGACGGCCGCTGCGGGCGGCACCTCGGGGCGGCGGACCGGGCGGCCTCCGCGCCCCGCTGCCCCCGGTGCTACCCGGGCGGCGCGGCGGCGGTTTCTTCTGCGCCATCCCGACTCCCTGTCCTTCGCTCACGGTGCCGACATCGGCGTCGACACCGACCCCGCTCGAAGGTCACCTTACCTACATCCACGCCGGCCTGGGAGGCGTTCGCTCAAGTGGCGGAGTCGGCCGTCAGCACGTCATCGAGGTGCTCGCCGGCCGGGCGGTCGCGAGGCACCGGGGCGAGGAGCAGCGGCACGTCGGCGCTCGCCAGGGCCTCGCGCTCCGTGGCGGCTGCTGCCCGCGCTCGGCGCTGACGGCGCAGCAGCAGCACAGCGAGTAGCGCGAGCACGACGAGGGCCGCCGCCGCCAGGCTGGCTGTGCCGAGGGCGGATTGCACAGAGCGCCAACTGTCGCCCGCGACGTAGCCCACGACAGCCACCACGACCGCCCAGAGCGAGCCACCGAGGACGTTGGCGACGGCGAAGCGGCGGTAAGGCATCCGCGCCATGCCGCAGAGCCCGGGCACGAGCGCCCGCAGCGAAGCCGTCCAACGGCCAGCGAGGACGGCCTTCGCGCCGAGGCGGCGGATCGCCGCCTGACCGGCGGCCAGCTTCGCGTCGTCAACAAGCCGGTCGGGCAGGCGCAGGAGGAGCTGCTGGCCCCAGCGCGCACCGATGAGGTAGCCCACCTGGTCACCGATGACCGCACCGAGGACAGCGGCGGCAAGGACGGCGACCAGGCTGACCTTGCCCTGGCTGGCGAGCACTCCTCCCAGCAGCACCGCCACCTCGCCGGGGACGAGCACGCCGACGAACGCGGAGGCCTCGAGCGCCGGCAGCGCGAAGACCACGAGGAGTGCCGCCCACGGCGGGATCGAGAGGACGCCCTCGATGATCCCCTGGAACATGCCTCAACGGTAACCGCACTCGGTGCCGCATGGGAGGGGCGGACGACACGGCTGTCGGCGCGCGGCTGAGGGGGAGGCTCACCCTCGCCTACACACGAGGCACGTGCCGCCCCGGCGTCCATCCATTGCCCTGACGCGCACTCCGCGTTCACCGGAGCGGTAGGCCGTGACCGCCGCGCCGCGGCCGACGGACGCGCTCACCTGGCGGCAGCGGCCCGCTGCAGCACAGCGAGCCAGTCAGTGGCGAAGCGCTGGATGCCGAAGCGTTGCGCCGCAACCGCCCGCGCCCCGACCGATAGGGCCGCAGCCTCCTCGCGATCGGCGAGCAGCCGCCGGGCGTGCGCCACCAGCCGGTCCACGTCGGTCTCGACGTAGCCGTTGACGCCTGACGTGATCACGGTCGCCATCTCGGTGGTGGCGAGCCCGAGCACCGGCAACCCGAGCGCCATGGCCTCGCACACCGCGAGGCCCAGCGAGGTGTAGCGGATGGGATTGAAGAAGAAACGGTAGGCGGGCAGCCGGGCGTGCAGGGGGGCGTGCGCGAGGCTGGCCACCCCCTGGGGTACGTCGGCGGCGTTGATGCCGAAGAGGTCGAGCGGGACCTCGGCGGCAGCTCGGGCGAAGATGTCGGCCCCGAGGCGGCGACCGCGGCGGGTCAGGTTGTTGACCACCGTCACGCCGCGCTCGAGTTCACCTGTCCAGTGCAGGCCGGATGGCACGAGCACGCCGTGCTCCACGACCCGGGTGGGCGTGACACCGGAGTCCCACATCAGGTGGTTGAAGGGTGTCACGTGCACGAGCAGGGTGGCCTCGTCCTGCACGGGGTGCAGCGCGTCGTTCGGCCACCCACGCGGCGGGTCGTGCTCGAGGTGCACCGCGGCCAGCTCGCGGAGCCGCGCGCTGGGCAGCAGCTCGTGGCGGTCGACCTGCCAGTTGCGGATGTGCTGGGTGAGCACGACGTCGATGGGGAGATCCGCGACCGCGGAGACGTCCACCTCGTGGACATTGTCGGGCCAGTCGTAGCTTGTTGTGCGGCCGAGATAGCCGTCGGGACGCCCGTCCTTCACCGGCAGGTACCACTGCACCGGCACCCGGGCGAGCGCGGCGAGGTAGGAGCCGTGCACGTGCCAGGTCAGGACCCTCACGCGGCGAGCGCCCGCCCGCGCCGCGGGCACGCAGGCAAGGCGGGCGTGGGGTTCCCAGCGACGACATCGACGGCGACGGCCCGCCTCCTGGCATCGCGAGGGGCGGGCCGTCTCCATGCCAGCGACCACGTCGAGAAACAGCTTCTCGACGCCGACGCGCCGTGCTCAGCGACCAGAATCAGAAAACGCTCTTGACCGCCGTTGTGACGCCTGACACCGCGGCACCCGGGTGCTTGGCGGCGTCGCCGAGGCGCTGCACCGCACCCTTGGCGACCTCTGTGGTCTTCTGCTGCTCGCTCATCACCACGTTGGCGTAGACGAGGCCGCCGGTGAGGGCTGGGATCGCCCACTGCAGCGCCTTGAGCTGCTTCTGCGCACCGGCCAACTCCGGCGGCGTACCCGTGGTCGGCTCGGTGCCGCCGGCCGCCGGGAAGTCACCGCCCTTGAGGAGCTTCTGCCCCAGCACGCGGCTGTAAGCGGTGGCGGCGAGCGCACCCCCCGTGAGCACGGTCTTTCCCAGGGTCCAGCTCCCGACGCCCTTCTGCCCGGCCAGTCGGCCCTTGTTCTGCTGGACGAGCATGGCCCCGCCGACGAGGTGGGCACCGATGGCCGCCGCGTTCACGGGCGTCCACCGGGCCCAGCCGGCGTTCGCGACGCGAGCGCGCTGACGGGGGTCGTCGACGTCGGCAGCGGCACCGTTGAGGCCCGTCGCCCCCATGAGGGTGCCGCCGAACCAGGCGGCGAGGCCGACGTCGTGCAGGGTGCGGGCCAGGGTGTTGCGGGCCACGGTGATCCTCCGATGTGTGATGAACAGAGCGCCGGGCGCGCGACCGCGCATGCCCGCCCCCCTCGTCCCCACCAGGACCGAGATCACACTGGCCGGGACCGACGCGCAGCTGCCGCCACTCGCACTCCGGGCGCTGCCGTGCCACGATCCGCCCGACAGCGGCGCCCACCAGGTGCCGCTCCGGCGGCGCCCAGCGCCGGGGGGAGCGCCATGCCTGCCCGGGACACGGTCGTCCTCGCCATCCGCGAAGGGGGCGAGTGGGAGCTCGAGCGTCTCCCGGACCGCCTGGCCGAGGACTTGGACCTCCTCGTGGAGGCGTTGCGACAGAGCGGCGGGGGCTCCGGCGCGTTGGGCCTGGTCAACCTCGAGGACGAGGTGCTGGTCGTGGTCCGGGTCGGGGCCGGCGGCGTCGGCAGCCCGGTCCGACTACTGCTGTCCGACGTCACGGCCTCCTTCGCCTACGACCTCGCCCGCGACGTCGTCGAGGCGCTCGACCTCGACGTACCCGACGAAGACGACATCGGCGAGGTCCGGCCGGTCGGCGACCTCTCCCTCCTGACCGACCTCGGCGTGGACGAGATGGAGCTCGGCGCGGTGCTCAGCGACGCGGAGGCCTACGCCGACGAGCTCCTGGCCAGGCTGGCGACGGCGCTGGGGTTCGGGGCCGCGTGGACGCGGGTAGTCGCTCCCGCAGCGCGATGACCACGGGCCGCGCGTCCGCGAACACCGCCTGGCAGCCCCCGCCGCCGCACTGACCGGACGCGCCCGCCCGCGAGCACCCGAGGAGCCCCGTGGCCCACTCTGCACTCGTCCTGTCCCGCCCCGACGCCACGGGCGGCACCTGGTCGGGCGCCGAGGCAGACCTCGCCGAGGTCGAGGACCTGGACGGGCTGGCGGACCTGCTGCGCGAGGCCGGGGCGTCGGCGCTGCTGCTGGTGGAGGAGGACGACGAGTGGTTCGGCGTCGTGCGGGTCGACGGCGACGACGATGCCCGCGTCTTTCTCTCGGACCGCCGGGTGCTGGTGACCTCCGGCCTTGCTGCCCGGCTCTTCGCTGACGCTCTGCCCGCGCCGACGCCCGCGGACGACGACGACGAGAGCAGCCGCCCCGAGATCGAGCCGGCGGGCGACGCGGAACTGCTCGCAGATCTCGGTACGACGGGCGACCGGCTGGTCGAGCTGACCGCCGAGGAGGGCCTGCTGCCGGCCGACGTCGTCGCGGCCCTCGGCGAGGCTGCCGGCGCTGCCGACGTTCTCGAGGAGCTCCGCGGCCCGTGATCCGCTGCATATTCCCCCCGGTTTCGGGTGGGCTCCGCAGCGGATCATGAGGGTGGGGGTGGAGAGGGCGTCGTACTCGGACTGGGTCGGTCTCGCCCTGGCCGAGGCCCGGGCGTGTGCGGCCACGGGGGACGTGCCCGTGGGGGCCGTCGTCCTCGATGCCGCCGGCGCGATCATCGGGCGCGGGCGCAACGAGCGGGAGGCGCGGGGCGACCCCACCGCGCACGCGGAGGTGCTCGCCCTCCGGGCGGCAGCCGCGGCCGCCGGCGGCTGGCGGCTGGCGGGGTGCACGCTCGTCGTCACCCTCGAGCCCTGCGCCATGTGCGCGGGCGCCTTGGTGCTGGCCCGCGTCGCCCGGCTGGTCTATGCCGCGCCCGATCCCAAGGGCGGCGCGGCCGGGTCGGTGTGGGACGTCGTGCGCGACCGCCGGCAGAACCACCGCCCGGAGGTCGTCGCCGGCGTGCGCGAGCCGGAGTCAGCCGCGCTGCTGCGCGACTTCTTCGCGGGCCGGCGGACGGGCCGCGACTAGGCTGGCCTGCGGTGGAGTCGCGTAGCGGCCGAGCGCGCACGCCTCGAAAGCGTGTGAGGGGAAACTCTCCGTGGGTTCAAATCCCACCTCCACCGCCAGGCCAGCCAGCCAGCCAGCCCCAGCCAGGCACCCCACCTCCACCACCCGCCATCCAGTCGGCATGGCTGCAGCGCCGGAATACCCTGGACATCCGTGCGTTGGTGCGGGTGTGCAGAGGGAGGCTGGGAGCGTGCCGGGCGACGACCTCACCGCGGGCCTGGACCATGAGCACCCGGTCGACCCGGAACGGGTAGCGAGAGCCCGGGCCCGCGACCTCGGCGCCGACGAGTCAGCCCGGCTCGCCGGTCTGCTGAGCCTGCTGGCCGACCCCATGCGCGCCCGCATCCTCTACGCCCTGGACTCCGTCGAGGAGCTCTG
>JAABUT010002207.1_pt1 | contig 19405 bp, 19 predicted proteins | sample 5559281 | NCBI WGS metagenome assembly JAABUT01 (sample SAMN10711880, study PRJNA513359) | rock metagenome | isolation source: Antarctica rocks | place: Antarctica: Victoria Land, Ricker Hills nord | collected 2016-01-04
TTGCGGATACCCACGGCTGCGCCCGGGGCCATCCCGAAGACGGCGACGCTGGTGTCGGGCCTGACGTTCGCGATGGCGCCGAACGACGACGGGGTGGCGTCGGTCAGGCTGTCATTCGACGGCGATCGCTGTGTGTTCAAGCTGCGGGACGACCGTGGCGAGCACCGGATCGATGTCGGGCTGAACGGCCTGGTCGAGGGCGTGACGACGATGACCGGGGCGGCGCTGCACCATCAGTACGAACCCGGCCAGATGCGAGTGGTGGCATCCGGCTGCTGGACCGGGGAGCGGGATTTCGAGATGACCTGGCGTTTCAACGAGATCGCATTCTGCGACCGGGTGGCATGCCGTTTCGACGCGGACAGAATCACTTTCCGGCGCAGCGTGAAGTGAACGCCGGGCCGATTGTTCGGCCGCCGCTGTTCGGTACCGCGGTGTAGCTGGCGGTTCCAGACCGCTTCCCCGGCATGTGGCCGCTGGAGTGTCTACTTCGGTTGAACACCTGGGCTGTTGCCTGAGGTTCCAGGCGGTTGGATGACCGGCATGGAGCTCTGCGGCGGCGCCGGCACCGGCACTTGCATTGCCGGATCGATCCCGCTTGGCGGGCGGACGATGCCGCCGGCATTTCCTGGAGGGGACACAGGAGGTCGAATCTGCTCGGGAATGGCCGGACCCGGGGTTTGCGGCTGACCGGTCGGAGCCTGACCGGATTGCGCCTTGGCCGAGGCAATCGGCGTGACGCCGATCAGCAGACCTGCAAGCGCACCCAAAGCCATCGTTCGATTCGATTCTCTCACGGTCAGTTCTCCATGCCAGCAGAAATCAACCTACCCACTGCAACCCAGCAAAGCAGGAAAAGTTGGGGACAAGCAATTTTTTTATTCATTCGATTCGAAATCGAACTTTTGCATATTCGGGACGTTGGGTTGCTGGCGTCCACCCAAGGCCACATCGGTCCGCCAACGATGATGTGCGCCAAGCGGAGCATCGTCATGTTTCATGATGAACCGACTGAACTCTACGATGCCCTCAGATGGCATCGAGGCCTTGTTGGCTTTTATCAGATGAACCTTCTGCGGCCTTTGATCTGCAGCAATCCTTCACTCTGCGAGGCTCATCGCATGGAGTTGCACTGCCATCAGGATCGGCTGGTTGATCTTAAGGCAACATTGTCCATACGAACATACCCGGGCGATCAAGCTCATGCTGCGCGGCAACACAAGATGGCCGCGCGACACGACGCCTAGAAGGATGCCACAACCGGTATGAGATCAGCGAGTCACCGAAACAAGGTGACGGCCAGTTCGCAAACGATCATCATGCTCAGAACCTGGGTTCGACCGGACGCCCGGGCCTTGGCGCCTTCCAGCCTCAGAATATCAATCCAGCTTGAAACAAGGGCCAAGTGCCGCTGCTACGCCCGCCGCTCCAGGTAGCGCGTCCCTTGAAAACAGCCGTGTCACATGGCCCATCTTGCGGCCGGGGCTTGCTGTCGTCTTGCCGTACAGATGGCCTATCAATCCTTGCGTTGCCATGATGGCTGGCCAAAGCGCAATCTCGTCCGGGCCTACCAGGTTCTTCATCACGGCGTCGGAGTGTCGGTCGGCATGCGGCAACGGCAATCCTGCAACGGCGCGGATGTGCATCTCGAACTGGCTCGCCGAGCAGGCATCGATACTCCAATGGCCGGAGTTATGCGGACGCGGCGCTATCTCGTTCACCTTCATGTCGCCATTCTCGGTGATGAACATCTCCACCGCAAGAATGCCGACCAGCCCGATTTCCTCCGCAACCCGTGTTGCCAGCGCCCGTGCCGCGGCAGCCGTGGCAGGTGGAATACGTGCGGGTGCGAACGTCAGGTTGAGGATGTGGTCTCGATGTCTGTTCTCGACCGCGTCGAAACAGGCAATCTGCCCGTTCTGGCCACGTGCGACAATGACGCTGATCTCGCAGGCAAAATCGATGTAGCCTTCGAGAATCAAGGGTTTGGGTGACAATGCGGCAAAGCCTGGCGCAAGATCCTCAGGGCCTTGCAGAAGCCGCTGGCCTTTTCCGTCATAGCCAAGGCGGGTCGTTTTTAAAATGGCCGGATAACCCAGTTCCACAGCCGCCGCCCTCAGGTCCGCCATAGAGGTGACCGGCACCCAGGCAGCCGTCGGCGCACCTGCAGCGTTGAGAAAGGACTTCTCGGCGCTGCGGTCCTGGCTCAACCGCAGGACTTCGGGCGACGGATGCACCGGGCGCAGGCTGGCCAGCAGATCCAGGCCGCGGACGCTGATGTTCTCGAACTCGAAGGTAATCAGGTCAACACAGCCGGCGAAGGCGCGCAGGACGTCCGGGTCCTCGAATGCGCCGACAGTGACGCCGGCACTGACCTGGGCCGCCGGACTGTCATGCTCGGGAGTGAGGATGTGACAGCGGTAGCCCAACCGGGCGGCTGCAAGGGCTGACATCCGGCCGAGCTGTCCGCCACCCACGATGCCGATCGTCGCGCCCGGCGGAAGCGCGGTTATGCTCATACCAGCGGCCATGAAGCATGACCGCTGGTACGGGTCTTTGTTTGGTGCGCCGCCGCCGGCCAACCCGGCACGCGACACCGATGGCACCATCCAATGAAAGGGTCGTTGAATGTTGCCGTTGGTATCACAGCGGGTCGACAGGGAAGTGCGCGACGGAGAGGGTCTGGGCGGCGCGGGCGGCGTCTAACCGATCGGCCAGGGCAGGATCAGCCAGCGCCAGAATGGCAGCTGCCAGAATGGCAGCGTTGACCGCGCCGGGGCGGCCAATCGCCAGCGTGCCGACAGGTATCCCGGCCGGCATCTGCACGATCGACAGCAGGCTGTCCATGCCCTTCAGCGAGTGGCTTTCGATCGGCACTCCGAGTATCGGCAGCGGCGTCCAGGCCGCGCACATGCCGGGCAGATGGGCGGCTCCTCCGGCACCGGCGATAATGACCCGCAAGCCACGTTCGCGGGCGGAGCGCGCATATTCCATGAGGCGATCCGGCGTGCGGTGGGCGGAGATGATGCGCATTTCATGAGGAATCTCAAGCGTGCGCAGCATTGCGCTGGCATGTTCCATCGTCGACCAGTCGGACTGGCTGCCCATGATGATGCCGACGGTGGCACCAATCCCCGGCAGCCCGGGTCTGAAGTCCTGCGCGGCATCCGGGAAGTTGGAAGCAAGCGCGTCGGTCGGGTTGGGCTGGCTCATGGGCGCCCCGCGATGTGTGCTTATGCGATGCTGTCGGGAATAAGACGCGACTCGAGCCAGGCTATTTCGTCCTTCAGCAACAACTTGCGCTTCTTAAGACGTTGAAGGTGAAGCTGGTCTGCCGGGCCAGCCTCCGGCAAGCGGGCAATGACGGTGTCCAGATCGCGGTGTTCGCTGCGCAGTTCATGCAGCTTGCGCAAAAGGGAGTCGCGGTCTGTCAACATGGCGGCATAGAACAGGCTTGCTGCTTGAGGCACAAGATTGCCGGCGTTTCGCCGCCATGCCGGATTCGGGTGGCACTCCCGACGCCACGCGCGTTAAGCTTTCCATGCCGTGCCGGCAATGCCGCGATTGCAGGTGCGGCAGGCGAAGTGACGGCCGGATACACACTGAAACCAGGAGGCCCCATGAGTCTGCAGGCGCACATAGAGGCTTTAAGATCCCGCCACTCCAGCCTGGAGTCCCAGATCGCCGAGGAGGATTTGCGGCCTCGCCCTGACCTACAGACACTTTCGCGCCTCAAGGTCGCAAAGCTCCATTTGAAGGAAGAGATGGAGCGTCTGGTCCAGATTTCGCACTGAAGAAGGCCTGGCCGACGCCGCCCGAATGGCGTCGGCCAGCGCATGCCTGAACCCATGCAGGCCTGCATCAGCATCATGGATAGCTCAGGCAGCTTCATCAGCCTCTGGCATGGGCGTCGGCGGCACGGCCTTGCCATCGCGCGCCAGACGATCGTTTGCCTGTGCCACCATCCCGTTCAGATCGGTCTGGGTGCAGAGTCCCAGGATAACGGGATCGCGCGGCTTGATGTTGGCGGAGTTCCAGTGGCTGCGGTCGCGCACCTTCTGTATGGTTTCCTTGGTGGTGCCCATCAACTTTCCAACCTGCGCGTCGGTCAGCTGCGGGAAGTTTCGCAACAGGAAAGCGATTCCGTCCGGGCGATCGTTGCGCTTTGCAACCGGCGTGTAGCGCGCGCCCTTCGAACGTTTCGGCAACGGGTTCGCGGTCGGCAGCAGGTGCAGCCGCAACGTGTCATCGGCTTCACAACGACTGATCTCGGACAAGGCAAGCTGGCTGTTGGCGACCGGGTCGTAGCCGACGATACCTTGCGCCACTTCGCCGTCTGCGATCGCCTGAACCTCCAACGGGTGCATGCCGCAGAAATCGGCGATCTGCGTAAACGTCAACGCAGTCTTTTCGATCAACCAAACGGCGGTGGCCTTTGGCATCAGCGGCAGTGTCATGACTTCCTTACCTTCCGGGCGCGCGGCAAAACGCTGTTTGTCCTAGCCCCAACGTGCTGTCGCGCGCAACGAAGACAGCGCGGGCCACACCCGGGAAAGCCGGGGATATGGACCCCGCACCATGACATGGTCAAGCGACACCAGACGATGGCAGCAATTCAATGAAGGCAACCAAATTACCTGCATCCGCGCTCTGCGACACGGCTTCCGACAGCACATCGCCCGCACCTGGCAAATGCCTGATGCGGACGACGGCCGGGCTACAGAGGCTGTGCGGCAGGCAGGGCGCCAGGCGCCCTGCCTGCTTGGCCGGTTAGGCTGCCTGGCTGCCGACGCCGCCATCGTTGGCGGCCGCATCGTTGGTCAGAACCGGCGCCGCGGCGGGTGCGCTGGCAACGATGCTGATGCGACGCGGCTTCAACTGCTCCGGCACCACACGCCTGACCGACACATGCAGCAACCCGTTCTCCAGGCTTGCACCGTCAACCACGATGTGATCGGCCAGCACGAAACGGCGCTCGAAGGAACGCCCCGCGATGCCACGATACAGCATGTCGGCCTTGGGGGTGTCGCCGCTCACCTTGCCGGAGATCAGCAAGGTGTTCTCTTTTACGACCAGCTCGATGTCGTCGGGACCAAAACCGGCGACAGCCATGGTCAGCCGATAACTGTCCTCGCCGGTGCGCTCGATGTTGTAGGGGGGATAAGACACGTCGGCGGCGGTCGCGGTGTCGACGAGACGCGCCAGGCGATCAAAGCCGATGGCTGTGCGGAACAGCGGAGACAGACTCAAGGTATTCATCAGGTAACCTCCTGCAAAGCAAGGTTTTCAGTTCCTGGATCGCCAAAGGATGGCCGATCCGGTCGTTCGCGCCAGGACCCCATCTGAGCATCCCGACACCCCTGAAATAAGAAACGTCGCTCCCTTGTTCAAGGAGCGGCGTTACCGTGAATCGAGGCCGATGTTTGCGCGGTCGCGGTCAGCCTTTCTTGAGGCCGATGCTGGCGAAACGCTTGTTGAACTTCGCAACCTGGCCGCCCGTGTCCATCACGCGCTGCACACCGGTCCACGCCGGATGGGACTTCGGGTCGATGTCCAGGCGGATGGTGTCGCCTGCCTTGCCGGCGCAGGATCGCGTCTTGAACGCGGTGCCATCGGTCATGATGATGTTGATCTCGTGGTATTCAGGGTGGATACCGGGCTTCATGGCGAACCTCGTGGTGATGGCCCCGCCGATACCGACCGGCTGGACAAGCAAGGGCATGTAGCAAATCATCCTTGCCGACACAAGGCGGCCCAACACAAGGCGACCAGGCCGCCTGACGCCGCGGCCCTTATCGGGTACTTAGGCCATCAACGACGAAGGGATGCACAATCCCAACCGGGTCGGCACATTCCAGATTTCAGGCACCGTCCGCACGACCCTGAACCCGGCCCGCAGATAGGTCGGCAGCGCCCGCGGATGATCGGCGGTGCAGGTGTTGACTGACATGCCGCGCACGCCCGCGGTCCAGGCAGTTCTGACGGCATGGCAAAGAAAGGCATAACCGACGCGGGCCCCGACCACGTGCGGCATCAGCCCGAAATAGCTGAGGTTCACGTTCGGCATGGCGGCACGGTCAAGTTCGTAGAACCCGGCCGGCTCGTCGTCACGATACAGCACATGGATCGACACCGCCGGAATGGCCAGCAGGTTGGCCAGCTCACGGTCTGGCATGGTCCGGCGCAGCCACCAGACATGCGGCGCCCCGACCGTGTCGTACAGAAAGCGGTATTCCGCCACGCTGCAGGGCGCGATCACCCGCACGTCGCAGCCTGGCGGCAGAACGGGAGCCGGATCGGCAGGTGGCCGATCCATGCGCATGAAAGTGACATCCACGCCCACCCGCACCACCGGTTCCATCATCAGCGCGCGTCGCATCGGTCGTCCACAACCTCAATCGTCAAGAAAGCTGCGCAGCTTACGGCTCCGGCTGGGATGTTTCAACTTGCGCAGCGCCTTGGCCTCGATCTGGCGGATGCGCTCGCGGGTGACGTTGAACTGCTGGCCCACCTCCTCAAGGGTGTGGTCGGTGTTCATGCCGATGCCGAAGCGCATGCGCAGCACGCGTTCCTCACGCGGCGTCAGGCTGGACAGCACGCGGGTGGTGGCCTCGCGCAGGTTGGCCTGGATGGCGGCGTCCAGCGGGATGACGGCATTCTTGTCCTCGATGAAATCGCCGAGATGGCTGTCCTCCTCGTCGCCGATCGGCGTCTCCAGGCTGATCGGCTCCTTCGCGATTTTAAGAACCTTGCGCACCTTCTCCAGCGGCATGCCAAGTTTCTCGGCCAGTTCCTCCGGGGCGGGTTCGCGGCCGATCTCGTGCAGCATCTGGCGCGAGGTGCGCACCAGCTTGTTGATCGTCTCGATCATGTGCACCGGGATGCGGATGGTGCGCGCCTGGTCGGCGATGCTGCGGGTGATGGCCTGGCGTATCCACCAGGTAGCGTAGGTGGAGAACTTGTAGCCGCGGCGATACTCGAACTTGTCCACCGCCTTCATCAGCCCGATGTTGCCCTCCTGGATCAGGTCGAGGAACTGCAGGCCGCGGTTGGTGTATTTCTTGGCGATCGAGATGACCAGGCGAAGGTTTGCCTCGATCATCTCCTTCTTGGCCCGCGCGCTGTCGCGTTCGCCGCGGCTGACGGTCATGTAGGCGCGGCGGAACTCGCTGATCGGCAGCCCGGCGTCCGTGGCGATGGCGGAAATCTGCCCGCGCACCATCAGGATGTCGGACGGGTGGCGGACGGCGAAGGCCTTCCACGACTTGCCCGGCAGCTTACCGATGCGCTCCACCCAGTTCGGGTCCAGCTCGTGGCCGCGATACTGGTTGAGGAAGTCGTCGCGGGCCACCTTGCAGCCTTCCGCCATGCGCAGCAACTGGCCTTCCAGCCCGGTCAGGCGCTGGTTGAGCTGCTTAAGCTGGGTGACCAGCTCCTCGATGCGGTTGTTGTGCAGGCGCACCTGCGCGACCTTGGCGACCAGCTCCTCGCGCGACTTCTCATAGGTGCGTTCCGAGCGCAGGTTGACCGCCTCGCCCTGGGTCATGGTTTCCAGGCGCTTGGACTGCATCTTGTGCAGCTTCTTGTATAACGCCTCGATCTCCTCGAAGTTGCCGAGCACCTCCGGCTTCAGCTTCTCCTCCAGCGCGGAAAGCGACAGCCCGGCGCCCTCGCCTTCCTCGGCGTCCTCGTCGTCGACGACGGCAGCCTCGAACGCCACCGGCGCGGCAGGCTCGGCGTCCGGATCGACGGCGGCCACCGGCGGGCCGCCCTGGGTCGCCTCGAGGTCGACGATGTCGCGCAGCAGCATGCGCCCGCCCTTCAGCGCCTCGTGCCAAGCAATGATGGCGCGGAAGGTCAGCGGGCTTTCGCACAGCCCGCCGATCATCATGTCGCGGCCGGCCTCGATGCGCTTGGCAATCGCGATCTCGCCCTCACGCGACAGCAGCTCCACGCTGCCCATCTCGCGCAGGTACATGCGCACCGGGTCGTCGGTGCGGCCCAGGCTTTCGGCATCGACGTTGCCGACGACGCCCTCGGCCGGCTCCTCCTCGTCCTCGGCCTTCTCGACCTTGGGGGCCGGCGCCTCGCCTTCCTCAGTCTCCTCACCCTCGACCACCTGGATGCCCATCTCGTTCAGGCTGGACATGACATCCTCGATCTGCTCGGAGGAGTTCTGGTCGGACGGCAGCACGGCGTTCAGCTCGTCGAACGTGACCCAGCCGCGTTCCTTGCCGCGCGCGATCAGCCGCTTCACCGCGGCCGACTGCACGTCCAGCGACGCGGCGTCGGCGTCCTGCTCGACGGTTGCGGTTTCTTGGGAAACGCTTGGCTTGGTTGCCATTGAAACAGATGCTCCGTTCAGACGATCATATAGGCGGATACGCGAAAGGCGGTCTTTGGGCGGGCGCCGCCTAGACGTCGGCGTCAGCCCCTTGCTCGCCGCGACGCAGCGCATCGCGGGCGGTGCAAAGGGCGATCAAACGTCGTTGCGCGCCCTCGTCGGGGCAGTCGGCAAAATCGCGGCCAGCCGCCGCAACCTCCTCCTCAAGACGCCCGGGGTTCATCAGGCCGAAGAAATGCCACCATCCCGCCTCCGCCTCCGCCGGCATCGCGTCTTCCAACGCGCAAACCGGCAACGGCACAGGAATTGCCGAAAGGGCCTGCGCGGAACCCTCCGCCAGACCTAACTCATGCAGGTGGGTCATCACGGCGGCGGAGTCAAGCACTTCGGCCGCTTCGGCCCAGTGCAGAAACGCGTCGCGCAGGCGATCGAGGTGCGGCGGCAACGGCACCGTGCCGAACGCTTCCTCCACGTCCGGCAGCAGAGCCGGATGGCGCAGCAGGATCGCCACCAGCACGCGCGCGCGCTCGGCGTTGGCGTGTTCCTGTTGCGGCGGGCGCCGTTGCAGCGCCACGGCCGGTTTGAAGATGGTGTTCTGGCGGCCTGGCTTCCACGCCGGCCTGCGGTGCAGCTCTCTGGCGCGTGTGCGAAAGAAGGCCTTGTATTCATAGGACAAGGCTTTGTCAGGGATCTTGTCGGCCGCCGCTTCCAGGCGTCTGGTGAGGGCGGCCCGGTGCTCCGGTTCGGTGCCCACGCCTTCCCGCATCAGGTTGAACAGCGCCTCGGCCAGCGGACGCGCGGCATCCACCACCGCCTGGAACCCGGCCGGACCCTGGCGGCGCACCAGGGTATCGGGATCGTCGGATGGCGGCAGGGTGGCGAGGCGCAGGGTCCGCTCCGGTCCCAGCAGCGGCAATGCCAGCTCCGCCGCCCGCGCCGCCGCCCGCCCGCCGGCGGCGTCGCCGTCGAAGCACAGCACCGGCGCGGGCGACAGCCGCCAAAGCTCGCCGAGCTGCTCGGCGGTCAGCGCGGTGCCCAGCGGCGCCACCGCGGCCTCGAAGCCGGCCTGGTGCAACGCGATCACGTCCATATAACCTTCGACTGCCACGACCGCGACGCCCTTGCGGGCGGCCTCCCGGGCCAGGTCGAGGCCGAACAAGGTCTGCCGCTTGGAGAACACCGGGGTTTCCGGACCGTTGACGTATTTCGGCTGGCCGTCGCCCAGGATGCGCCCGCCGAAGCTGATCACCCGGCCGCGGCGGTCGCGGATGGGAAACATCACCCGGTTGAAGAACAGCTCCCACGCCGGCTTGCCGCCGTCACCTTCGCGCAGCAGCCCGGCCTCTGTCAGCATGGTTGCCGACACGTCCTGGCGGGCGAGTTCGACCGCCAGCGCGCCGCGGCCCTCGCCGGACCAGCCCAGGCCGAAGCGGGCGATGGTCGCGTCGGTCAGGCCGCGACCGCGCAGGTAGTCCAACGCTCTCGCACCCTCGGGCAGCTGCAGCCGACGCTGGTAGACGACCGCCGCCGCTTCGAGAACATCATGGATATCCAGCCGCTTGCGCTCGGCCTCGGCGGCGGCGGGCGAGGATTTCGGCACCTCCAGCCCAGCCTCGCCGGCAAGCAGCGAAACAGCCTCCATGAAGCCCATGCCCTGGCTTTGCATCACGAAGCCCATGGCGTCGCCATGCGCGCCGCAGCCGAAGCAGTGATAGCCGTCCTCGTAGACGTAGAAGCTGGCGGACTTCTCGTTGTGGAACGGGCAGCAGCCCTTCCAGTGCCGGCCGGAGCGCGCCAGCTTCACCCGCCGGCTGACCACGGCGGCGATCGGCGTCCGCGCGCGCAGCTCCTCCAGAAAACCGGCCGGCAGCGCCATTCAGCCGAGCCGCGCTTTGACCAGCGGACCCACCTTGGCCATGTCCATGCCGGCGGCGTGTTTCTCCCGCAGGATCGCCATGACGCGGCCCATGTCTTTGATCGTGCTGGCCCCGGCCTCCGTGATGGCGGCGACCACGGCGGCCTCGGTGGCGGCGTCGTCCATCTGGCTGGGCAGGAACGCCTCGATCACGGTGATCTCCCCTTCCTCCTTGGCGACCAACTCGGGCCGGTTGCCCTGGCGGTACAGGTCGATGCTCTCGTGGCGAGACTTGGCCATGGTGCGCAGCATGGCGACGATGTCGGCCTCGGCCACCTTGTCGATCCCCCGCGGCCGGGCCGCGATGTCGATATCCTTCAGCCGCGCGGTGATCATCCGCAGGACCGAGACACGCGGCGCGTCGCGGCCAAGCATGGCGGCCTTGAGTTGTTCGGTGAACTGGTCGCGCAACGCCATGGCAGCCTCCCGAGGGTTGGCCTTCATACCAGCAAATTGTGGAACATCCAGCGCGGAGGAATTAACTTCCCACATTGCCGACGTCCATGGCTGCGGGTTGCGATGGGAAAAAATTTCCCATAGAACATGGCCATGGTCACCGTGGACGAAATTATCAAACGCCTCGGCGGTGCCGACGCCACCGCCGCACGCCTGGGCGTCGGCACCGAGGCGCTGCGCAAATGGCGCCAGTCGCGCAGCATTCCCGCCCGCCACTGGCCGGCGCTGCTGGCCGCCACCGGCCTGGCGCTGTTCGACCTGCCCGGCACCCCCATCCCTGCGACAAGCCCTGACAGGAGGCAGATCATGTCCCCCACCGACAGAGCGCCCGACGGCGCCACCGCTGTTCTCGTGCTGGCCGACGGCACGGTGTTCTGGGGCCGCGGCTTCGGCGCCCGAACCACGTCCGAGCCGGCGGAGGTCTGCTTCAACACCGGCATGACGGGCTATCAGGAAACGCTGACCGATCCATCCTATGCCGGCCAGGTCATCGCCTTCACCTTTCCGCACATCGGCAACGTCGGGGTGAACCCGGCCGACATCGAGGCGATCACCATCGCCGCCTGCGGCCTGATCACCAACCGCGACATCACCGCCGCCAGCAACTGGCGGTCCGCGCAGGACCTGGATGCCTGGCTGGTCGCGCAGAACGTCCCGGGCCTGGCCGGCGTCGACACCCGCGCGCTGACCCTGCGCATCCGCGACTCCGGGGCGCCGAACGGCATCCTGAGCCATCCCGCCGACAGCCGCTTCGACATCGCCGCGCTGACCGCAGCGGCCCGCGCCTGGTCCGGACTGGAAGGCCTGGACCTGGCCGCGCAGGTGTCCTGCACGCAAACCTACGCCTGGGACGAGACACGCTGGGCCTGGCCCAACGGCTTCGGGCGGCAGACGGCGGCCAGGCACCACGTGGTTGCTGTCGACTACGGCGCCAAGCGCAACATCCTGCGCTGCCTGGCCTCGGCCGGCTGCCGGGTGACGGTGGTGCCGGCGACCGTCACCGCGGACGACATCCTGCGCCACGCACCCGAAGGCGTGTTCCTGTCCAACGGACCGGGTGACCCGGCGGCGACGGCGGCCTACGCGGTGCCGGCGATCCGGGGCGTGCTGGCCGCCGGCAAGCCGGTCTTCGGCATATGTCTGGGGCATCAGCTTCTCGCACTGGCGTTGGGCGGGCGCACCTACAAGCTCGACCGCGGCCACCGCGGCGCCAACCAGCCGGTGCAGGAGATCGCCACCGGCCGGGTCGAGATCACCAGCCAGAACCACGGCTTCGCGGTCGAGGACGCTTCGCTGCCGAACGACGTGCGCATCACCCACCGCAGCCTGTTCGACGGCAGCAACGAGGGCATCGCCAGCGACCGCTTGCCGGCCTTCAGCGTGCAGTACCACCCCGAGGCCAGCCCCGGGCCGTCCGACAGCCACCATCTGTTCGATCGCTTCGTCAAGATGATGGAGGCCTGAGCCATGCCGAAACGCACAGACATCAAATCCGTCCTCATCATCGGCGCCGGCCCCATCGTCATCGGCCAAGCCTGCGAGTTCGACTATTCCGGCGCCCAAGCCTGCAAGGCGCTGCGGGCCGAGGGTTTTCGCGTGGTCCTGGTGAACTCCAACCCCGCCACCATCATGACCGATCCCGGCTTGGCCGACGCCACCTATGTCGAGCCGATCACGCCGGAGTTCGTGCAGAAAATAATCGCCAAGGAACGCCCGGACGCGCTGCTGCCGACCATGGGCGGGCAGACGGCGCTGAACACCGCGATGAAGCTGGCGGCGTCCGGCGTATTGGAGAAATATGGCGTCGAGCTGATCGGCGCCAAGGCCGACGTCATCGACCGCGCCGAGGACCGGCTGAAGTTCCGCGACGCCATGGCCGAGATCGGCATCGAAAGCCCACGCTCGGTTATCGCCCACAACATGGAGGAGGCTCGCGCCGCCCTGGCTCAAATCGGCCTGCCCGCCGTGATCCGGCCGTCCTTCACCCTGGGCGGCACCGGCGGCGGCATCGCCTACAACCGCGAGGAGTTCGAACGCATCGTCGCCGGCGGCATCGACGCCTCGCCCACCGACGAGGTGCTGGTCGAGGAAAGCGTGCTCGGCTGGAAGGAATACGAGATGGAGGTGGTGCGCGACAGCGCCGACAACTGCATCATCGTCTGCGCCATCGAGAACATCGACCCGATGGGCATCCACACCGGGGACAGCGTGACGGTGGCGCCGGCGCTCACCCTGACCGACCGCGAATACCAGACCCTGCGGGATTACTCGATCGCCTGCCTGCGCCGCATCGGGGTCGACACCGGCGGGTCCAACGTGCAGTTCGCGCTCAACCCCGCCGATGGCCGCATTCTGGTGATCGAGATGAACCCGCGGGTGTCACGATCTTCCGCGCTTGCGTCCAAGGCCACCGGTTTCCCGATCGCCAAGGTCGCCGCGTTGCTGGCGGTCGGCTACACCCTGGACGAGCTGCCCAACGACATCACCCGCACCACCCCGGCCAGCTTCGAGCCGACCATCGACTACGTGGTGGTGAAGATACCCCGCTTCACCTTCGAGAAGTTCCCCGGTACGCCCGCCCTGCTCGGCACCAGCATGAAGTCGGTCGGCGAGGCGATGTCGATCGGACGCAGCTTCGCCGAGGCGCTGCAGAAGGGCCTGCGCAGCATGGAGACCGGACTGGACGGATTGGACCCGATCGACCCGCCCGGCGACGGCACCCATGACGCTTTTCGCGCAGCACTTTCTTTGCCGAAGCCCGACCGCATCCTGATGGCCGCCCAGGCGTTGCGCGCCGGATTGTCGGTGGACGACATCCACGGCATCTGCAAGTTCGACCCCTGGTTCCTGCGCCAATTCGAGGAGATCGTGAACGCCGAGCGCGCCCTTGCCGCCGGCCTGCCGACCGAGGCCACCGAGATGCGCCGCATCAAGGCGATGGGGTTCTCCGACCGCCAGCTTGCCCGCATCTCCGGCAAGACGGAGGCCGAAGTTGCCGCCCTGCGCGCCCGCCTCGGGGTGCAGCCGGTCTACAAGCGCATCGACACCTGCGCCGGCGAGTTCACCTCCGCCACGCCATATATGTATTCGACATATGAAGGCGGCTTCGGCGTTCCGGCCTGCGAGTCCGCGCCGACCGGCCGGCAGAAGATAATCATCCTCGGCGGCGGCCCGAACCGGATCGGCCAGGGCATCGAGTTCGACTACTGCTGCGTTCACGCCGCCTACGCGCTGAAGGGGGCCGGGTTCGAGACCATCATGGTCAACTGCAACCCGGAAACCGTCAGCACCGACTACGACACCTCCGACCGGCTGTATTTCGAGCCGCTGACCGAGGAGGACGTGATCGCCGTGGTTCGCCGCGAGCAGACCAACGGCACCGTGCTGGGCTGCATCGTGCAGTACGGCGGGCAAACGCCGCTGAAGCTGTCCCAGGCCTTGTTCCGCGCCGGCATCCCGATCCTGGGCACCTCGGCGGATGCCATCGATGTCGCCGAGGACCGCGAGCGTTTTCAGAAGTTGCTGCACGGCCTCGGCCTGCGCCAGCCCGAGAACGGCATTGCCCGTTCGGCCGCCGAAGCCGAGGCGATCACCGAGCGCATCGGCTTTCCCGTGGTGATCCGCCCGAGCTACGTGCTGGGCGGCCGCGCCATGGAGATCGTCCACGACGTGCGCGGCCTGCACCGCTACATGCGCGAGGCGGTGCGGGTGTCCGGCGAAAACCCGGTGCTGATCGACCGCTACCTGAACGACGCCATCGAGGTGGATGTCGACTGCATCTGCGACGGCACGTCGGTCTACGTCGCCGGCGTCATGGAGCACATCGAGGAGGCCGGCATCCACAGCGGCGACTCCGCCTGCGCGCTGCCGCCCTACACGCTGTCGCCGGCTACCGTCACCGAGCTGAAGGCGGAAACCGAGGCGATGGCCAAGGCGCTCGGCGTGGTCGGGCTGATGAACGTGCAGTTCGCCATCAAGGGCGACGAGATTTTCGTTCTTGAAGTGAACCCGCGCGCGTCGCGGACCGTGCCCTTCGTCGCCAAGGCCACCGGCGTGCCGATCGCGAAGATCGGCGCGCGGGTGATGGCCGGCGCCAAGCTGACGGAATTCACCCTGGACGACGACAGCATCGCCCCGCATGTCGCGGTCAAGGAGGCGGTGTTTCCCTTCTCCCGCTTCCCCGAGGTCGACACCATCCTGGGCCCGGAGATGAAATCTACCGGCGAGGTCATGGGACTGGATTCCAGCTTCGAGCGCGCCTTCGCCAAAAGCCAACTCGGCGCCGGGGTGCGGCTGCCCGACTCCGGCACGGTGTTCCTGTCGGTGCGCGACGGCGACAAGGCGGCCTGTGTTTCCGTGGCCCGGCGGCTGATCGACAGCGGCTTCGCCGTGGTCGCCACCCGCGGCACCGCTGCCCGGTTGCGCGATGCCGGCCTGGCCGTGGGCGTGGTGAACAAGGTGCTGGAAGGACGGCCGCACTGCGTCGACGCCATCAGGTCGGGTGATGTGCAGCTGGTCATCAACACGGCCGGGGTGGGCCAGTCGATCGCCGACAGCTTCGACATTCGCCGCAGCGCGTTGACGCACGGCGTTCCGCACTACACCACCATAGCCGGCGCGCGGGCGGCGGCGCATGCGATCGCGGCGCTGAAATCCGGTACACTTGAAGTGGCGCCGTTGCAATCCTACTTCCACGGATCGTTCTGACACGCTGGTCTTGCAAACGCGAGGCCAGCGCCGCACGCTTGCCTGGCTCCACTGTCAACGTCTTCTTCGAGGTTCGCTCCGTGCAGAAGTTTCCGATGACCGCCCCCGGCCTGCAGCGGCTTGAGGAAGAGCTCAAGAACCTCCGAAGCATCGAGCGCTTCGCCGTCATCCGCGCCATCGCCGAAGCGCGCAGCCACGGCGATCTCAGCGAGAATGCAGAATACCATGCCGCCCGCGAGCGCCAGTCCTTCATCGAAGGCCGCATCGGCGAGTTGGAGGAGATCGTCTCGGCCGTCGAAATCATCGACCCCTCGCAGCTATCCGGCGACATGGTGAAGTTCGGCGCCCACGTGCAGATCGTGGACGAGGAGACCGAGAAGGAAAGTACCTACCAGCTGGTGGGCGTGCACGAGGCCGACATCAAGCAGGCCCGGCTGTCGATCTCCTCGCCCCTGGCCAAGGCGCTGATCGGCAAGAAGATCGGCGACAGCATTTCCGTGCCGGCGCCCAGCGGCGATCGCACCTACGAGATCCTGTCCGTCAAGTACATCTGAGGCATGCCGCCGATCGGCCTGGCTGACGTTCGCGCCGCCGCCGATCGCATCCAGGGCCGAGTGGCGCGCACTCCCATCCTCCGCTGCGACGCCATCTCGCGTGCGACCGGGGCCGAGGTCGTGCTGAAGCTGGACAACCTGCAGGTGACCGGCGCCTTCAAGGAGCGCGGCGCCGCCAATCGCCTGGCCATGCTGACCGAGGCGGAACGCCGCGCCGGCGTCATCACCGTGTCGGCCGGCAACCACGCCCAGGCGGTCGCGCGCCATGCCCAGCTGCTCGGCATCGCCGCGATGATCGTCATGCCGTTGCACACGCCGTCAACCAAGGTCACCCGCACCGCCGCCTGGAACGCCCGCGTCGTGCTGCATGGCGACACGTTGGCCGAGGCGGCGGCGCACGCCTATGCCCTGGCTGCCGCTGAGGGCCTGGTGTTCGTGCATCCCTACGACGACCGCGGCGTCATCGCCGGCCAGGGCACCCTGGCGCTGGAACTGCTGGAAAATGCGCCGGAGCTGGACACGCTGGTGATCCCGGTCGGCGGCGGCGGGCTGCTGGCCGGCTGCGCCGTGGCCGCCACCGCCATCAAGCCGGGCATCGCGGTGATCGGCGTCGAGGTCGCCGCCTACGCCGCCCTCGCCCAACGCCTGGCCGGCCAGCCGGTGTCCGTCGGCGGCGCCACCATCGCCGAGGGCATCGCCGTGCGCGACATCGGCGAGATCCCGCTGGCCATCATCCGAGCCCATGTCGCCGACGTGTTGGTGGTGCCGGAGCGGGCGGTGGAGCACGCCATCGCGCTGCTGGCCGAGGGCGCCAAGGTGGTGGCCGAAGGTGCCGGGGCCGCCGGCGTCGCGGCGCTGCTGGCCTTTCCGGGACGCTTTGCCAGCCGCCGCGTCGGCGTGCCGATCTGCGGCGGCAACATCGACCCGCGCATCCTGGCCAACGTGCTGCTGCGCAACCTGCTGCGCGACGGCCGCCTGGTGCGCCTGGTGCTGGAAATCCCCGACCGGCCGGGCGTGCTGGCCGACATCGCCGGGCTGATCGGCGGTGCCGGCGGCAACATCATCGACGTGTCGCACCACCGCCTGTTCGCCTCCCCCAGCGTGCAGTCCGCCCAGTTGGAGGTGATGTTCGAGGCTCGCGACAGCGCTCACGGGTCCGCCATCGTGGAGGCGCTGGAGCGGACCTACATCGTGCGGCTGATCTGACGGGCGGCAGAGGGCACCTTTCGGGCATTCCGGCGTTTGCACTCTGCGACATCAGATGGAGAACCGAGATGACAGCCCCGCTTCACGCCTCCGACAGCCCCTCTCAGCCGCCCCAGGAAGTGCCGTCCGAGCCGCCGCCGATGCAGGAGCCGCCGGTGCGGGAGTTTCCGGACGATCAGCCGATTCGTGAAATTCCGCTGGACGCGCCACCAGCCGGTCCGACTCAGCCGACCCGCGTCGGCTGATCCGCCTCTGGCTGCCTGGTCGCAACCTGTGCATGCTGCCCACGCAACGCAGCGCGGGGGCAGTTCATGCCGGGCAACACGAGTTTGGAAGACTTCGAGGTTCTGGTCCGCCGCACCGGCATGACCCTGAACGCGGCGCAAGTGCAGGACCTATACAGCACCTGGCCGCTGGTTGAACGCATGCTTGAACGCCTGCGCAACCCGGCCCGCGGGCGGGAAGCGGAACCGGCGCATATCTTCCGGCCGGAGCAGGGCTGATGTCGGATTTCCCGACCATCGCCGAGGCCTCCGCGGCTTTGGCGGCACGCGATGTGTCCCCTGTCGAGCTGACGCAGCGCTGCATCGCCCGCATCAAGGCGTTGGACGCCACCCTGCACAGCTTCATCCTGCCGACGCCGGAACGTGCCCTGGCGGACGCCCGCGCCGCCGAGGCCCGGATCACGGCCGGCAAGGCATTCGGACCGCTGGACGGCATCCCCATCGCCCACAAGGACATCTACGGCACTGCCGGGCTGCCCACCACGGCGCATTCCAGGTTGCTGCAGCACCACGTGCCGGTCGAGGACTCGGTCGTGGTCGCCAAACTGGCCGCCGCCGGCACGGTGATGCTGGGCAAGCTGGCCACGCACGAGTTCGCCATGGGCGGCCCCAGCTTCGACCTGCCCTGGCCGCCGGCGCGTAACCCCTGGAACCCGGCGCATTTCACCTCCGGCTCGTCGTCGGGGACCGGGGCCGCGGTTGCTGCCGGGCTGATCCTGGGCGGCACCGGGTCCGATACCGGCGGCTCGATCCGCGGGCCGGCGGCGTTCTGCGGCATCGCCGGCATCAAGCCGACCTACGGGTTGTGCAGCCGCCGCGGGGTGCAGCCGCTGACCTACAGCATGGACCACACCGGCCCGATGGCCTGGACGGTGGAGGACTGCGCCATGCTGCTGCAGGCCATGGCCGGACACGACGCCGGCGACCCGGCCAGCGCCGACCGCTCCGTGCCCGATTTCACCGCCGGGCTGAAGCAAGGTGCGGCCGGCCTGCGCATCGGCGTGGTCCGTCACTTCCACGAAACCGACCACAAGGTGAACCTCTCGGTCCAGCAGGCGATCGACGGCGCGGTCGAGGTGTATCGCAACCAGGGTGCGGTCATCAGCGAGGTGACCCTGCCCTCGCTGTTCGACTTCCAGGCCTGCGGCTTCGTCATCCTGATCTGCGAGGCCTACGCCCTGCACGAGCACTGGATGCGCACCCGCCGCGACGACTACGGCGAGCTGCTGCGCGACCGCCTGACCCTGGGCGCGCTGATGAGTGCGGCCGACTACATCGAGGCCGTCCGCCGCCGCCGCGAGCTGTGCCGCGCGGTGGCCGCCGCTTCAGCCGATGTCGACATCCTGCTGACGGCGGGGGCCGCCACCGAGGCGCCCCTGATCGAGGGCATGGCGAAGTGGTCCAGCATGGAGAAGCCCGGCTTCACCATCCCGTTCAACGTCACCGGCCAGCCGGCGATGACGATCTGCGCCGGTTTTGGCGAGGGCGGGCTGCCGGTCGGCATCCAGCTGGCAGCGAAACCGTTCCAGGACGCGCTGCTGCTGCGGGTTTGCCACACGTATGAAGCGGCGACGCCCTGGCGAGGGATGCGGCCAGCGATGGCGGGCTGAATTTTGCACCGGCTGCGATGCTCGGCGTTTAATTACATTTGTATGCAGTCCACGATCTGTGCTGACGTACCCCTGTAAACTGTGCAACGGACGCGACGGAAGGGAGGCGATGAAAGACCAGGCCACCCAAAAGGCGGGCCTTCCGCAGCATCTGGGTGGATGGCGGCGATGCTGTACTGAAGGGGCAAACCCCATAGTGGTACCAGGGCTGTTCAACGCTCAGTAGTTGGCTGGATTGAGCCGGCTTTGGCCAGACATGCGGGGTGATGTGCTGGGGCTGATGGCAGGTGGGCTTCACAAGCCAGCAGATGTCTGACCGTAGAGGCGAG
>JAABUT010002208.1_pt1 | contig 19386 bp, 24 predicted proteins | sample 5559281 | NCBI WGS metagenome assembly JAABUT01 (sample SAMN10711880, study PRJNA513359) | rock metagenome | isolation source: Antarctica rocks | place: Antarctica: Victoria Land, Ricker Hills nord | collected 2016-01-04
CTATGGTCCGCCCTGGGCATCTTCTGGTCCTGCTCGTTGCTCGAGATCGCCGGTGCCGGCGTCGTCACCGCCGGGCAGACCGCCCTCGACCCGGTCTCGTTCACCAACTTGCTGCCGACGTGGATCGGCAAGCTGACGCTGATCGCCGTCGTGATCGGTGCCATCGCGGCCAATGCCCTCAACGTCTACTCCGGTTCCATCTCGTTCATGGCACTCGGCATTCGCTTGCCCACGCACGCCGCACGGGGCGCCGTCGCGCTCGTGTTCGGCGTCATCGGGATGATCGTCGCGTTCAACGGCTTGAACGACGTGTCGAAATACCAGGACTTCCTGCTGATCATCTCGTACTGGGTCGGTCCCTGGCTGGGCGTCGTCCTCGTCGACCGCTACCTGCGGCGCGGTACGGACATCCAGGCGCTCATCGGTGACAAGCGCTACCTCAACTGGGCCGGGCCGGTGTCGATGTTCGTCGCGGGCGTGCTGTCGATCTGGCTGTTCTCCAATCAGGTGAAGTACATCGGAGTGGTACCGAAACACCATCCGGCGTTCGGCGACCTAACCTTCGAGGTCGGGTTCGTGATCGCTGCGGTCCTGTACTTCGTGCTGTTCATGCTCACGAAACCGGAGCAGGGGCCGCCGATTTCCGCGGCCCCCGAGCCGGCGGCGGCCCGCCTGACGAAGTGACCTCACTCGACCATCAGGCGTGGCTCGCCGTCGCGATCGCCGAAGCCGAGCAGGGCCTGGCCGAAGGCGGCATCCCGATCGGCGGCGCGCTGATCGGGGCGGACGGCGCCGTGCTCGGTCGCGGGCACAACCGCCGCGTCCAGGACGGCGACCCGTCGATGCACGGCGAGACGGCCGCGTTCCGTAACGCGGGACGCCAGCCCACCTACCGCGGGACGACGATGGTCACCACGCTGTCGCCGTGCTGGTACTGCAGCGGGTTGGTGCGCCAGTTCGGCATCTCCCGGGTCGTCATCGGCGAGGCCCGCACGTTCGTCGGTGGGCACGGCTGGCTGGCTGAGAACGGCGTCGAGGTCGTGCTGCTCGACGATCCGCGCTGCGTCGCCATGATGACCGACTTCATCTCGGCGCGTCCGGATCTCTGGAACGAGGACATCGGAGTTGATTGATATGCAGATCATCGATCTCGAGCCGTGGTTCTACGGGGACGAGTCCGATCGCGCCGCGGTGGCCGCGGCCGTGGACGCGGCGCTGCAGGACGTCGGCTTCCTGCTCGTCACCGGCCACGGCGTGCCGCGCGATTCGCGGGACGCGGTGCGCGCGGCGGCTCGGCGGTTCTTCGCGATGCCCGCGGGAGTGAAGGAGCCCTATGCGGTGACCGTGGCCGGACGCGGCTGGCTGCCGCCCGGGGTCGAGGCGAACGGCTACGCCGAGGGCAGCGAGACACCCCCGGACCTCAAGGAGTCGTACTCGGTCGGCGCCGATCAACCGACTGGGGACCCCGAGGTGGACGGCTTCTGGTTCCAGCCGAACGTGTACCCGGTCGAGGTGCCGGAGCTCGGCACCACCGTGGTCGCCTACCTCGCTCAGATGCGCTCCCTCGCCGATGAGCTGCTGCGGCTGTGCGCCGCCGGGCTCGGCCTGGCTGACGACTTCTTCACCCGGCACACCGGGCACTCCACGCACACGATGAACATCAACTGGTACCCACCTGTCGCGGTCACCGGGCAGCCCGAGGCGAACCAGTTCCGGATCGGGCCGCACACCGATTTCGGGACGGTGACCATCCTCAACCGCGAACCCGGCAAGGGCGGGCTGCAGGTGTGGACGGAATCCGACGGCTGGGCCGACGCGCCCTATCATCGCGACGCGTTCACCATTAACACCGGCGACCTGCTGGCGCGGTGGAGCGGCGACCGGTGGAAATCCAACCGGCACCGCGTGCTCCCGCCGCAGGCCGATGCGCCCGACGAAGATCTCGTCAGCCTCGTCTACTTCTACGAAGCCGACCACGACACCGTGGTCGAGGCGCTACAGCCGCCGATCGGCAGGCCGAACGAGCACCGGCCGGTGCTCGCGGGAGAGTTCCTTCGCGAGCGACTGGACGCCATCACAATGAGCTGAGCGCGGCGCGGATCTCCGCTGGCACCGACACCGGGTGCCGCGACTCCCGGTCGACGTCGACGTAGACGTGGACGTGGACGTGGACGAAGCGCCCAACCGCGGCTGGTGCGTCCGATCCTGCGCCGAACACAGTCAGCCGGTAGACGACGCTCGACGTCCCGAGCTTGTTCAGCCCGATGCCGGCGGTGACGGTCTCCGGGAACGGAGTTCGGCGAAGTAACGGCACGACGTCTCGGCGACGAGTCCGATGGCCGGTGGACCAGCGGGTCGGCAGCTCCCGGAGCACAGCGACGTCGCTCCTGCGAAGTGTCTCCGGCTCGCCGATTACCGTGCCGATGCTGCCAGTTCGTCGTCGACGTAGCGGTCCGCGGTCGCCGGCCACGCCGAGGCGAGCGTGACGGCGAGCGCGACGAAGAGCACGGTGAGCGGCAGCGCCCACGAACCGGTCGCGCCGAACAGGGCACCGAAAAGCAGCGGGCCGGCCCCGGCGACGATGTAACCGATTGCCTGCGCGAACGCCGACAGCGCGGCGGTCGTATCCGAGGTGCGGGCCCGCATCCCGATCAGTGTCAGCGCGATCGGGAACGTTCCACCGCCGATCCCGGCGAGCACCATCCACACCCACGCGCCGCCGACGGGTGCGACGGCCAAGCCGGTGTAGGCGAGGAGATTGCACCCGCAGAATGCGGAGATCACCGCGCGCTGGCGGTGCTGCGGGACCCGCGGCGCGACGAGTGATACCGGGATGCCGACCGCCGACAGCACCGCCACCATCGCCCCGGCGGTGCCGTGCGCGATGCCGTGGTCGTCGAGGAACCGGGCGAACCAGCCGAAGGCGATATAGGCCTGCATCGACTGGGCAGCGAAGAAGGCCGTCACTGCCCACGCCGTCCGGCTGCGCAGCAGGGCACTCATCGCCACTCCGGGCCCCAACCTGCCCGACTCGGTGTCGTGGTTTCGGTCATCGCCCAGCGTCGCCAGCCAGGGTAGGACGGCCAGTGCGGTCAGTACCGCCCACGAGCCCAGGCCGAAGCGCCACCCGCCACCCGCGTCGCCGATCGGGACGGCGAGCCCCGCGCCGGCGGTCGCCCCCACGGCAAGGGCGGTCGTGTAGACGGCGGTCATCGCGCCGATCCGGTCGGGAAAATGCCGCTTCACCAGGCTGGGCATCAGGATGTTGCTGACCGCGCCGCCCGACAGCGCAAGAACGCTGAGCAGCGCAAATCCGAGCGAACTGCTGCCGACCGGACGCAGCGCCAGACCCACCGTCGTCAGGATCAGTGCCACGGTCAACAGCCGATGCGGCCCGACGCTGCGCGACAATCGCGGGGTGAGGGCGCCCATCCCGGCGAAGCAGATCACCGGCAGGGTGGTGATCACTCCGGCCACGCTGCCCGAGGCGTGCAGGTCGTGCTGCAGGGCGTCCAGCTCGGCACCCACGCTCGTGACGGCCGTCCGCATCGACAGCCCCGTCAGCAGCAGCGCCGTGACGAGCAGGACATGCTGCGACGACCGCCCGGTGGGGGGAGCCGACACGGGCACGGTGGTCACGTCGATCCATCCTGCCCTGCACGAGCCGGCGTCGGACAGCGGGACGGAACCGGTGGGCTGTCCGTCAGGCCGGCGGACCGAGCCGATCGAGCGGATCGCGCGGATCGAGCCAGGCGCGCAGCTCGATCGGGCGCACGTCGGCCGTGCTCGCGCCAGGGACGGTGACCCGGGAATTGTCCGACAGCGGCGCCTGGCTGCCGAGATAGTCGCGCATCAGGGTCTCGACCGTGTGGCCCAGCCGGAGCGTGAGCGTCGTGGCAGACGCCTCAACGGCTGCGACGGGGTGCCGATCAGCTCGCCCTTGAGCAGCAACCGGACGGTCCGGAAACTGCCGAGGGCACACGACCTGGTGCCGGCGTTGGTGAACTGCAGCGCGGCGATCTCGGTGCCGGGTGCCGCGCCGCCGGAGATGACCCGCACGGTGACCTTCGTGCAGGTCGAGGGGGACAGCGTCCTGGTCGGGTTGAGCGCGAGGGCCGGAGCCTTCATGACGGCGGCGCGGGAGGCTTCGCCGACGGCGACGCGGGCGTCGGGGTGGCGCCGGCAGTCGACGACGCAGCAGTGCTAGCCGCGGCCGGTCAACTGAGACAGTGGGGCAGTAAGCGGATCCGTTACTGACAAACTCAGTTACGCCACTGCCCGCGTCCCAAGTCCGGTGACCAGGGCGCTCAGCGCTGATCGCCAGGTCTGTTCTTCTTGCCCTGGGGGCAGTTGTCCGCGCAGTTCTACGGCGGCGAGGCCTTCGCAGAGTGCGTGGAACTCGACGCTGGCTTGGAATGCGCTGCGTCCACCAAGGCTGGTACGGCCAAGTCGGGCGACCCTGGCCTCGAGCTGGGCGAAGGCGGCCACTGCCTCGGACCGAAAGCTGCGAGTCGGGTCAGGGTGCTGGATCGCCACCCTGAACAGCGAAGGATGAGCAACTACGAAGCCGCGAAACGCGGCGGCACCTGCTGCAACGAGATCTGCGGCCGGATCGTCGGTGACGGGCACCTGCTTGACGGCTGCAGCGAGCATGCCGAAACCGCGTGCGCCGAGGGCGGTGACCAGTCCGTCTTTGGACCCGAACAGGCTGTAGACCGCGCGCGCGGTGGTGTCCACGTCTGCGGCAAGGCCGCGCACGGACAGCGACTGAATCCCGTCGGCCTCGATCGTGCGTTCGGCAGCGTCGAGCAGCGCGGCTGCGGTGTGTTCGTCGTGCTTCTTGGGTCTACCCATCTTGTCAGAATAGCGGAACAGCGTTACGGTACGGCGTATCAATATTTTCATGGTCGCGAAGACTCCTCACCTGAGCCCGCCGCGAGCCTGTCAGGAGGGAACCTTCTATGACCGCCGCAGCGCCGACCGACCCAGCCCGCGCAGTACGCGGGCATATGCAGAGCTGGGATGGTGCGGCGTGGTGTCTGGCCGCGCTGGCATTGTCAATGGATCAGCGGGCCAGCGATGAGCAGCACGAGGCCGCGGTGCAGGTTCTGCACGCCGCCGGACTGCCTGCAGTCATCGACCCGGGGACGTGGCTGCCACCGTCGACGACTGAGGGAGTTGGCGGCCAGGCTCGCGCACCGTTGATGCAGCTCGCCGCTTTAGTGGGCGACCCTCGCAGTGGTTGGGCGCAGCAGCCGAAGGGGGCACTCATCGCCCAAGGACAGGCCAGCGCCCAATCGGCCCCCCTGTTTGCTCAACTCCTGCTGCCGCATCTGGATGGCTTGGCCGAGCGACTTGCCCGGCCCGGCGCCCGGATGCTCGACGTCGGGGTGGGCGTCGCCGCCCAATCCATCGCATTCGCCGACGTGTTCGCGGAGCTCACCGTCGTGGGGATCGACGTCCTACCCTCCGCCCTAGAACTGGCCGCCGCCAGCGTTGCAGCAAGCGCTGTCGCGGATCGTGTTGTTCTGCGGGAGCAGGATTTCTCGACCCTCACTGATGACGCCTGCTACGACCTGGCCTTCGTCCCCGCCCCGTTCCTGCCCGCCGCCGCCCTGTCCGGCGGTCTGCTGAACGTCGTGCGGGCACTGAAACCGGGTGGTTGGCTATGCCTCGGACACGGGAAGTTCGGCGGCACTGCGCTCGAGGACGCCCTGACCCGGCTCAAGACCTGCGCCTTCGGCGGCACCGCCCTCGACGACGGCGGCGCCCACGCGCTGTGTATCGGTGCCGGCCTCGTCGAGGTCCGCACCGCGCCCACCCCACCCGGCGCACCCGCCATCACCGTCGGCCGCCGACCAGCGACATCCAGGGCGGCGACATCACCGTGATCGGGGCGCGGTTCGGCTACGCCCGGTCGCGACCCCACACGAACCTGAGGAGACCAGCATGATCACCACGACACCAACCGCTCAGCGAGCCGATTGCCGACCTCGAGCGCGGTGGGCGCCGCGCTGCTCCTATGCCTCGGCTTGGCCGCCTGCGCGAGTGCGAGCAGCATGAGTTGCTATTGCCCAGGATCTGGCGGCACGACTGAGCGTTGAATGGATGTCACCGGACCGCGAGACCTGAACTCGGACCCCACCGGCGAAAGCCGGGCTATGCCTGGTCCACGGCCCGGATGGCGTTCCGACTCGGCCGCGGTTGGACTGACCAAGGGTGGCGAGGGGGGTTGGCGAGCGCCGCGACGATGAGGCGGCGTCATTGGCTCCGGTGTACGTCAGGCCGTGTCTGCGACTCGTCATATCGCCTCAGGTCTGAGAAGGTGACCGATGCCTCGTTTTTCCGGCAAGCCGCAGCGCCTCATCGCTGCAGGTCTCCTGATCCTGGCTACCGGGAGTTCGCTGTCCGTGACGCCGGCCGCTGGCGTTACCCGGCACAAGCTGTTGGTGATCATCGAGGAGAACCACAGCCAGGCTCAGGCATTAAGCCAGATGCCCTACCTCGCCTCGCTGGCGAACCGGTACGGCAGGGCCACCGCCTATGCAGGGGTGGCGCATCCGTCGCTACCGAACTACCTCGCCATCGGCGGCGGCTCGACCTACGGCGTCACCGACGACAAGGGCCCGACGGCCCACCCCATCAGCGGGCCGTCGGTGTTTGGGCAGACCCTCGCGCTCGGGCTTACCGCCAAGACCTACGCAGAGTCGATGCCGGGAAACTGCAAGATTCCCGGTGGCACCACCTACGCGATCCGGCATAACGAGTGGACGTATTTCACCAAAGAACGCGCGGCATGCGACGCCAACGATGTGCCGCTGGGCACCCTCTCGGCCGGAGCTCTCCGCGACGACGCCCGCCTGGGTCACTTACCAGTGACCGGGCAGATCACGCCCAACGTCTGCAACGACGGCCACGACTGCTCGCTTGCCACGGCCGACACCTGGCTCAAGGGTTGGATGGCGCGCCTGCTCGCGGGCCCGGATTACACCTCGGGCAACCTCACAATCATCGTCACCTTCGACGAGGACGACCGCGTCTCGGGCAATAACGTCGCCTTCGTCGTCGTCGACCCGCGCCTATCCGGCCGGGTGGTGACCCTGCCCGCCACCCACTACTCCCTTACACGCTGGTACGAAGACAACGCCGGCGCTGCGCACCTCAACAACGCGGCTGCTGCGCGGGACCTGAAAGTGGCGTTCGGGCTGTAACCCCTTCTCGAACTTGCGGCGTCTCAGCTGAAGGTGACGAGTCGGCAGGATTGCGGGCGGCCGCTTGCAAGTCCGCGCTCGATCGCGGCGGCGCGTTGCGGGGGTGTGCCGTGGGTTGCGATCTCGGTGTTGCTGCTGACGAGTGTTACGAGCCGGACAGCAGTCGTGCGAAACAGTGTCTGGTCGAACCGGCTTTCCGAGTGGGCCCAGACACCGGACAGGCAGTCGGCCTGCTGCTCGAGGAATTGCCGTTGCCGGTCCGTCGGGTGAGCGAGTCCGATCTGCGGCTGGTGCAGCGTGTATTGGAGTACGTGCCCCATCTCGTGTGCCTGCAGCGCCGCGAATGCGTACACCTGCTCGGCGGCCGGGACGTACCGGTTGATCAGATCGAGGAGGCTCTTGTTGATGTAGAGCGATTTGTTGATCTCGCAAGTGAAGGCTGGGGCGCCGGTGATACCCCCGCGGCATGCGGTGGGCACCTGCGCGGCTGTGGGCTCGAGGTAGACGGGTTCGCTGATGACTTGGTTGAGCTGGCCGCTCCAGAAGTGCGAGAGAGCCGAGCGAAGGCATTGTGCTGTCGCGTTCTGAGTGGTGGCATCGGCACACAACGCAGGACCGACGGCCGCGCTGGACGGTGCGGGGTTTGTGGGCGCCGTCGGCGGCGCGGTGGAACCCGGCGAGCTCGGTGCGACCGTGCTCGGCGCCGATGTCGCCGTCGGCGCGTTCGTGAGTACGGGGCCGGTCGGCGTGCCACGGATGCCGCTGCCTGCAACGGTGGAGGCGCAACCGGCGAGCACGAGCAGGCTCAGCGCTGCCACGCAACACAGTGGTCTCGGTCGGCTGGACGGACGCGGCCTGACTGTTGTCCCGATCGATCTCATGAGTGAGTTCCTTGTCGATGTCCTGCAGGAAACGGGTTCAGCAGACAGACAATGAGCTTTTGTAGCCCTTCACGAAGGCCTGGATGCGGTCCAGGCCGGTCGTCTGTCGCGAGCCGTAGGCTTTCGGATCGCCCACCAGGTCGAGCATAAACGACGTCGCTTCGTCCAGGTCGGCCGGCAAGAGGGTGATCAGCTGGCCGGGGTTTGCGGTAGAGACGTTGATGTCTTTGGCGTAGGCCCCGGTGCAGCAGACGGCAGCGGTCAGTGCAGCTTTGTCGGTCAGCGGTCGGTTGAAGAGTTAATGGCGCACGGCCAAACCCCAGCCGATCGCGAAGAGCGCGCCAAGGGCAAAGTCTGTCGCCGACGTTGTAATGAGCGAACAGTGCGTGCTCCTATTCGACGGTCAGTGGCATTTCGGGATCGCGGTGCGGCGCAAGAGCTAGGTCATCGTTGGAGTACGGCACCCCCAGTTGCCCCTCAGCGAAACGGGCCTGAGCCAACGGCAGCAAGCTATGACGATTACCGCGCAGACCGCTGGTCACCGCGACCCAGGTCGACACCTCCAACTCGTCGTCGACGAACAACCCCGTCGCTCGGCGCACTGGACACGGCCGGGTCACAGGTGGGGCCGGGGGGGTTGCCCTTCGGGTCCGAGGTCGCGCCGGTGCCGGTGTGGTACAGGCCGTTGACGCCCGTGTAGCAGGCCAGTTCGTGCTGCGCGACGGTGGCGACGGCGTGTGCGAGAGCTGCCAGCGGGCGGGCGTGGACGCCACTGACAGGACGACCGACAAGCAACGGCGACCGCTCATCGCGCACCTCCACGTCCGGCAAACACCCAGAACGCCATCGTGGCTGTGCCGAACCGGGGGCGCAATAGCCGGGCACCGGCGGAGGATCGTGCTTCGGATGTGGCGCATTTAGGGGATGAGCGGACGAGCTCGCCGCGGCAACACTGTCGACAGCGGTTCCGAGGCGTTCGGGACCCGATCAGCAGATACATCAGCCTGAGCCTCACGGGCGAAATCCTGACAGGCCACCGGCACCCGTCGCGGTGCCGACGTGGCCAAAAGTGCCAGAACTAGACCCGGAGGTCTCATGCCTGGAGTTTTGGCATTTCTGGCACCCCGGCTGCGGATCTCGGGGTGAATTACCAGCCTTGAGGACGGCCTGCCGCCTTTGGGCCGCCAGCTTGGGAGGCGAGTCGGACGACGTCGCCATGCTCGGCCGGCCCAGGTAGCGACGGTTTCGTGCCGCTGGCACGTGTGACTGGCGCGGTGCCGGCGAAAGCTTTCAGTCCGCGGGCGCTGGCGAAGCGGGCCCGGTCGTCGCCGATCTCGGCGAGGATGCGCGCGCCGAGCACGGTGCTCAGGCCGGGGAAGCTGGTGATGATCTCGGCGGACTGAATGCGGACTAACGGAGATCAACAGACTATGAGGTATGGACGCTTTGCGATCAGCTCGCGTTGGTGTCGTACGTGTGGATGCCGAGTCCTCGCCAAGCGTCGAGCAACTGACGGTCACCCGACCCCGCGACCACACTGTCGCCATTGACGATCTCCGCACTGGCGGCATGCACCGCATCGTAACCACGCAGCGCGAACAGCTGCGCCAGCTCCGCAGCTCGCTGAACCAGCGTCTGATCAATCTCGGCAATCTGCATCTGCGACCAGAGGTCGTCCAGACCACGAAGGGCGGAACTCTGCTGCCTCGATGTCAGGCGGTCAAGCCTGCGAGCCTGGGCGAGCGCCGCCACGGCCTCCACGTAGCCGAGCCGAGCCGACACAACGTCGTCCGCCTCATCCCATAACCGCCGACACGCTTCGGAGCTCTGCTCCTCGATCACGAGTGGCACCAAGGCAGAGGTGTCGAGATAGACGATCAACGACGCTGGTCACCGATGAGATCGCTCACCGTCGAACGCGCCTTGATCGGCTTCGGAGCGGGCCGCTTCTTCGCGCGCGCCAGCTCAACCCGTCCCTCGGCAATGAGCCGCTCCAACGAGTTCGGAGCATCTACCGGAACGATCCTTGCCACGGGACGACCGTGGTCGGTGACAGTCACCGTCCGGCCAGCGCGCACCTCGGCGAGGTGGCGACTCAACCCATCACGCAACTCTCGAACTCCGATGTTCACGTCAGGCCTCCTTGTAGCCACTTTGATGGTAACTCATATGGCTACACCTGCGGGGCCGAACCCTCCCCCAACCCCGAGCGGATGGGCCTGCCCGGGTCGGAAAACGCGTGCGAAGCGGAGCTCGCCGCTCTCCTAACTTCCCCGGTACGTCGAGAACGCGTACGGACTGAGCAGCAGCGGGACGTGGTGGTGCGCATCAGCGTCCACGATCTCGAAGGTGACCGTGACCTCCGGGTAGAACGCCGGAACACCGCAGCGAGCGAAGTAGCCACCAGTGTCGAATATGATCCGGTGGGTGCCGATTTCGAGCGGGCCGAGTTCGCGGATGCGGCCGTCGGCGTCGGTGCTGCCCTCGGCGATGAGGCGCCAATCGCCGTCCACGCGGGAATCGCCGGTGACTGAGACACCGGTCGCCGGCACTCCGGTGGTCGCATCCAGAACATGCGTCGACAGACTCAAAATGCACCCCGCAACAGCTCGCCCAAGCGCAGCCGGTTGATCTTGGCGAGCTCGTCGAGGACGACACCGCGCTCGGAGGTGAGGTCGTTGCCCAGCCGCGACCGGCAGATGACGAGCAGGTCGTCCGCGCTACGTCCACTCGCGCAGACCAGATAGACCTGCCCGAACCGCCGCTCGTACTCAGCGTTCGCGGCGGCCAGCTTCGCGCGGACGTCGTCGCTCGCGCGGGCCACCCCGGACTGCTCCTGTCGCGACCACGCGCTGTGCGCTCGCTCGCCGATGCGCGGGTGACCGGCCAACGATTGGCGCCAGGCCGGTGTCGTCGAGGGCCGTGGTCGCCGCGTCGGACGCCGCGCCCAGCGCGTCCTCATCCCGGTACGGTCGCCCAGCTAGCACGCTCGCCACCCACGCGTCGGCAGCGCAGCACCGTCGCAGGGCGGTGCCTCGGTCAGGCGACTTCGAGCATCATCAGTCGACCAGTTCGTACGCGACCACGGTCAGGAAATCGGCGAACACGTCGTCGAGGGCAACCCGTTCGAACAGCCGCTGCGCCTGGGCATAGCGGCCGTCCGGATCACCGAGCTCGTCAACGATGCGGGTGTACTCGTCGGCGACGATGCGCTGCACCAGCTCGCGATCAACCCGCTCTCCGGTGTCGAGCTCGACGCCGTTGCGCACCCACTGCCATACCTGGGCACGCGCGATCTCGGCCGTGGCGGCGTCCTCCATGAGGTTGAAGATCGCGACCGCGCCCAACCCGCCGAGCCAGGCACCGATGTAGCGCATCGCGACGGCCACGGCATTGCGCAGCCCGTCCGCCGTGTGGGTACCCGGGGTCGCGGCGAGGTCGAGCAGCTGGTCAGCGGTGACCTCGAGCCGCTCGCGCCGGCGCTCGAGCTGGTTGGGCTGCGTGCCGAGGACCTCATCGAACACCTCGCGGCACACCGGGACGAGATCCGGATGAGCCACCCAGGAGCCGTCGAAGCCGTCGCCGGCCTCGCGCTGCTTGTCCTGCCGGACCTTCGCCAGCGCGGTCTCGTTGACCGCGGGGTCGCGCCGGCTCGGGATGAACGCCGACATGCCACCGATCGCGAGCGCCCCGCGCCGGTGGCAGGTCGTGATCAGCAGCTCGGTGTACGCGCGCATGAACGGCGAGGTCATGCCGACCTGGTTGCGGTCGGGCAGCACGAAGTTGGGCCCGCACTCGCGGAAGTTCTTGATGACGCTGAACAGGTAGTCCCACCGGCCGGCGTTCAGCCCGCTGGCGTACTCGCGCAGCTCGTAGAGGATCTCCTCCATCTCGAACGCGGCTGGGATCGTCTCGATGAGGACGGTGGCCCGGATCGTCCCGTGCGGAATGCCGACGACCTGCTCGGCGTGCGCGAACACGTCGTTCCACAGCCGGGCCTCGAGGTGACTCTCGGTCTTGGGCAGGTAGAAGTAGGGTCCGCTGCCCCGTTTGACCAACTCGCGGGCGTTGTGGAAGAAGTACAGCCCGAAATCGACGAGCGCGCCGACGGTCGGCCTTCCGTCGACGGTCACGTGCCGTTCGTCCAGGTGCCAGCCACGGGGCCGGACGAGTGGGACGGCCAGCGGCTGGTCGGTCGGCATCTCGTACCGGCTGCCGTCCGGCGCCGTGAACTCCAGGTCGCGCCGGACGACGTGTCGCAGCACGACCTGTCCGGACACGACATTCGCCCAGTGCGGGGTGTTGGCGTCCTCGAGATCGGCCAACCAAACCTTCGCGCCGGAGTTAAGCGCGTTGATCGCCATCTTCGGCTCGGTCGGGCCGGTGATCTCCACTCGCCGGTCGCGCAGCTCGGCGGGGCATACGGCCACCGACCACTCCGCCGCACGCACATCGGCCGTCGCGTCGAGGAAGTCGAGCCGGCCCGTCCGGACGGTCTCGGCGTAACGCGTTCGCCGGGCCGCCAGCAGCTCGCTGCGGCGTGGCCCGAACCGGCGTTGCAGGTCGGCCACGAACGCCAGAGCGTCCGGCGTGAGGACGTCGTCAGCCTCGGCCACCGTGGTCGGGACGGCTACGGACACGCTCGCTACTCCTCTGTCGATTTCACCGGCACCCTGGGCACCTTCTGCAGGCGGCTCGGGACACCACCGTGCGGGACGTCCACCGCGACAGCACCTTCGCTGACTGCGGTCTGCACAGCACCTGTGCACTTCGTGCCCGACGTCCAGTGGTTGAACACCAGGTTCAGCACGAACACCACCATCACGGTAGTACTCGAACCAAAATCACCTGGAAGTCCTTCGGGAACTTGCTGTAGAAATTCGGCGAGAAGGCCGGGATCAGACCGACCGCCAATGACGTGGCCACGATCGGCAATTGTGGTTGTCCGTGAAATTGACCTTGTGCAGGGTCTGGATGCCCACGGCCGTGACCATCGCGAACATGACAGTCGCACCGCCGCCTATGACCGGTCCGGGTAGGTCGGCAATGACTTGGCCGATCTTGGGGATCAGCCCCATGACCAGTAGGAGCGCACCGCACATCGTGACCACCCACCTGCTGCGGTGATGTCATCCTGCGGCCGGCATCGCCTAAGCGGCGGATCCGACCTACTGGGGTACTGGGCCGTATGCCAGCGTGCTGACCCGGCGGCGAGCCTGTGGCGAGTGCCGGGACCGGCGCGCAGGATGTGGCCATGACCGACGACGATGGGCCAGCCGGCGCTGGCGCTGGTGACTCGATGTCTCGGCGGCAGGCGGTGACGGCCCTCGCTTCGGCGTTGCCGTCGTGGCGGTCCGGGCCGGCGAGGGACGCGCTGGTGGAGTTCTTGTGGGAGGTGACTGAGGGACCGGCACCGGTTCCCCGCGAAGAGCGGATCGCAGCCTTCGACAACGACGGCACGCTGGCCTGCGAGAAGCCGCACACCGCGCTGGCCGCTTTCCTAATAGACGAGAACATTCGCGCGGGCTGCGGGCCCGTGGCGATCAGCAGTGGTCACGAGGTGCTGCGGCAGCTGGGCATGCTGTTCAACGGGGCCACGGTGACGGCCTACGAGCAGCGGGCCCGATCGTTCCTCGCCGAGGCGCTGCATCCCCGCTTCGACCGTCACTATCCGGCGTTGGTGTACCGGCCGATGCACGAACTGCTCGTGCTGCTGCACCAGTTGCACTTCAGCGTGTTCGTGTGCAGCGACAGCTCCCGCGACTTCATGCGGGTCCTCGCCGCGCCCGCCTACGCCCTTCCCCGCGAGCGGGTCATCGGTTCGGAGGTGCGGATCGAACTGCGCAACGGCGAGCTGATCCGTACGGCGACACCGGTTCCTCTCGATGACGGACCGGGGAAAGTCGTCCACATCTGGGATCGGGCCGGGCGGGCACCATTGCTCGCGGCGGGAAACGCGGCCGGCGACATCGAGATGCTCGACGCCGCCCGGATAGCTCTGCTCGTGCACCACGATGACCCGGACCGTGAATACGAATACGTCGACGAGCGGGTCCTCGACGCCGCGGCCCGGGGCGCGTGGACCGTGCTCAGCATGCGTGAGGACTTCGCGGTCCTGTGGAACTCCGACCCGACGTCCGCTCATGAGGAGCGCTGAGGGGTCTGCACCCGCCGACGAGGGTGCATCGGCTGCAATGCGTCGACGGCACGGGACCCGGGTAGCCGATCTCCTCGAACGCCAACCCGCATGGGCGCAAGAGAGCGGCACGGCCGGCTGTCGGAGGCGCAAGCCGAGCGGCTGATTGCACTGCTCGATCAGCTGCCGATCATGGTCAGTCACGCCGCAGACGACCCCGCCGCGGTGCACGCAGCCGCGCATCGGCACAGGCTCAGCGCGTACCAGGCGAGCTATCTCGTGCTCGCACAGAGACTCGGCGTCCCGCTCGCGACCACCGACGCTGCCCTGGCCCAGGCCGCCCGGCTCGCCGGCACTCGACTCGCGTCGGGCGCCTGACCTAGGCCCGACGCGTTGGGTACACGCCTCGCCGAGACCGCTCGGTCCCCAGGCGCAAGGGCCTTCTTTGCACACCAGGTGTCAGCCGTCCTCGAGTTGCTAGGGGGACGGCCGTGAGTCCCCCTGGCTGCTACGCCCAGAGAGCGCCTAGGGGGACGGCCGTCAGCCTGTCGCCGAAGCTGAGCGTCTGCTCGCCCAGGTAGACGACGAATCCGTGCACGAAGTCGGAGCCGAGCTTGGCCTTCAGATGCGCCAGGTGGCGGAAGTCTCCTTCGCGCACCGTGAGGCCGGCTTTGACCTCGACACCGATGACCTCACCCGAGGGCGCTTCGGCGATGATGTCGACTTCGTGGTGGCCACGGCTGTCGCGGTAGTGATAGAGCTGCACCTCGGTCTGGGCCCAGGTGGCCTGCTTGCGCAGCTCGTTGACGACGAAGGTCTCGGCCACTGCGCCCACGTGCGGCGAGATCGGCTTCGTCAACGTCGTGGCGTTCGCGTTGAGCAGGTGACACAGCAGGCCGGTGTCAACGACGTGGGCTTTGGGGCGGCGGACGGCCTGGGACAGCGGGTTGCGTGACCACGGGCGTAAGCGGTGCACGAGGAACACCGCGTCGAGCAGCTCGATATAGCGATCAACAGTCGCTCGAGAGAGGTCAGCTTTGTCCGCAAGCGTTGTCGTGACGAGTTGCTGGCCGCTGAGCGCTGCAAGCCCGCGCAGCACGGCGCCTGCCGCACTCGGCTCATTGATCCGGGCCATCGTACGGATATCGCTGTCGGTGACCGCCTGGACGTACCCGCGAAACCAGGACGCACGAACTCGGTCCGTTCGCATCTGCTGAACCTCGGGAAACCCGCCCCGCACCATTGTGTCGAGGTACTGCTCGCGCGTCGTCGACAACGGCCGCCGATGTATCTGCGATGCGTCACCGGCAAACGCGACGTCGAGGAAGTCCCCCCGCGTGCCAGCCAGTTCGCTCTCGCTGAAGGGAAGGACCTCGAGCACGCCGGCCCGGCCGGCCAACGACTCGTGCAAAGTGGGATCGCCAAGGAATCGAGTCGACCCTGCCAATACGAACTGGCCGCGCGCTCGGTCCTTGTCGACGACGGACTTCACCGCGCGCACGAGGGCGTCACCACCGCGCTGGACTTCGTCAATGCACAGTGGTCGCGACGTCGATTGGACAAAGCCGGCCGGATCGTTGAGAGCGGCACGCAGGACAGCCTCGTCGTCGAGGCTGCGCAACTCGCCCCCGTCGGCCGCGATGAGCTGATTCAGCAGCGTCGTTTTTCCGGCCTGCCTCGGACCATTGAGAACCAGCACCCGCAGGCTCGCAAGGTACTCCGCCGAGCGCGATCCAATCTGGCGGGGGATGTCCATGCCGGACGCAGTCACCCCGCAAACTTAGCAGAGAAATAGCCCTTCCCATAGCAAAATCCCGAGTGTTCCCTTGTCAAATCCCCGACCATCCCCATAGCAGACGCCCTGCCCGGACGGCAGCGGCGAGCTCAAGGTCAGTCAGGATGCGAGGTAGTGCTCGAGCGCTTCGCGGGTGAGTGCGGACAGACTGAGGCCCTCGTCGGCTGCACGCCGCTCGGCTTTCTCCCGTAGCTGCTCAGGTACGCGCACGCGAATGGTCGGCGAGTGCTGCCCGGCCCCGGACAGTGACTTGCGGCCGGGGACGAGGTTTCGCCGGCGGATCTCGTCCTGCGCCTGCTGGGCGAGTTTCTCGGCCAATACCTCGGTGAGTCTGCGACCGTCGTGGAGGGTGAACTCCTCGCGGTCGAGGTCGATGGTGCTGATCTCGGTTTCAGGCGGGACCACGTAGTCGCCCGGGTCGATCTTGTTCTTGCCGCTCATCGCTGGCCCTCCTGTCGGTTGTGCGTCGGCACGGCGTGGATGACGGTCAGACCACCTGGATGCTTGTCGTCTGGAATGGCCAAGACCTCCAACTCGATGCCGCGACTGCCGATGCCGACGTAGAGAAGCTTCCCGTCGTCCAAAATTTCGGGGACACCAGCAGCAGCCATCTCCTCCCGGATACGAGCCGCTCCCACGCGATGGCTGCGGGCACTGCGTCACCCGGACAGGCCACCTCCACAGTGTGGCACACATACGAGCCAACGGCAGCTGCGCGAGAGGACGAGTGCAAAACACCCATGGCTACCCGATGATCATGCTTTTGAGAGCATCGCTCTCAAGGTTGAGGGCAGTGCTCTCTTCGCTATCGCCATCGTCTTCGACCATCGACCTGCTCACCTCGGCGCGGGTCCGATTCGATCAGGGTGACTTCCCCTGTCCGGTCGACATCGACGCACGGACGCCTTCGCTCCCGGTGATTAAGCACGCGGCGTGACGTCTTGATCCACGACTTCGTCGATGTGGATCCTGGGCGGCACGCTACGACGGCGCCAACGGACCGTTCCCCCACGACATCGACGTCATCGTCGTCGGCACGCCCAACCGCGACGACGTCACCGACCTCGTCGTCGATACCCTGGCAACGAGGGGTCACGATGCCCAGGTGGTCTTCCGGACCCGCGCCGCCTGGGACGCCGCAACGGACGCCTTCACACGCACCGCGAAGGCAGCGCCCCTCGTCGAGCTCGCGATCTAGGCTGTAACTGGCTAGCTGGCCGACCGGCATCGAGACCATCCGGAGCTTGCTCTCCGCCAACAATTTGCAGAAGGTCGCGCCCTCGCGAGAGGCGGCGCAAGCCATGTTGCACGCTGCCGCAAAACATCTGGACAACACCAGATTTGGGAGCGGCTGCGCGCGGGCGCTGTTCCTACATGACCACCGGCACGGCGCTATCGTTCGGCTGTGCCAGGTCCTGTCGACTTCAGCTGGTTGACTCGTGCTGACCTGACGATCGAGCAGATCTACCTCGGCGGCGGGCGCGGGAACGCAGCCGACGATCCCCTGGCGAAGCTCTTGCCAGTCGGCAACCAAGGCGGATTCCGCTACTCGGGTTCCCCGACGAGGAACGCCGTCCGGCTCGTCGCCCTCTACACATCCGGACACAACGTCGACTGGCCAGACGAGCTTGATCCGACGACCGGGACGTTCACCTACTACGGCGACAACCGAACACCAGGTCGGGAGCTACACGACACCCAACGCGGTGGCAACCGCATCCTGCGCGACGCCTTTAACGCCGCAGCGGGCGGTCCGGAGGGACGCGCCGCCGTACCGCCGTTCCTGCTGTTCGAGCGAGCAGCAGCCGTCGGTCGAGACGTGCGATTTCGCGGGCTGCTGGTGCCCGGCTCCCCGCTCGTGCTGGCAGACGAGCAACTCGTGGCGGTGTGGCGCAGTCGCGACGGCGAACGTTTCCAGAACTACCGCTCGATCTTCACCGTCCTGGACGTGAACGCGCTGACGCGAACCTGGCTCGACAATGTGCTGGCTGGGAATGCCGCCGACGGGGCGCCTCGCGCCTGGACGCGCTGGGTTACCGGCGGCGTGTACGACGCGCTGCTCGCGCCGCCCACGACCTATCACCGCACCCGAGCGCAGCAGCTACCCGCTGACCCCGAGGGAATCATGCTTCTCAACGCACTGTGGACCCACTTCAAGGACCGCCCCGTCGACTTCGAACGCTGCGCGGTCGAGCTGTTCAGATTCTCGGTGCCGAACCTGGAAAGCGTGGAGGTCACTCGGCCATCGCGAGACGGCGGCCGCGACGCCTTGGGGCACCTTTCGGTTGGGCCGGCAGCCGACCCGGTCCGCCTCGAGTTCGCGCTCGAGGCGAAGTGCTACCAGCCCGGGAATGCCGTTGGCGTTCGTGAACTTGCCCGGCTCATCAGCCGTATCAAGCATCGCGAGTTCGGCGCGATGATCACAACCTCGTACGTGCACGAGCAGGCTTATCGCGAGATCCGCGAGGACGGCCATCCCATCATCGTCTTCGCGGGTCAGGACATCGTCAGCACCTTGCGTGCGGCCGGCCTGGCCAGCCCGGCTGCCTTGGGCGCATGGCTGGACCAGGAGTTCGGGCTCGACCCCCTCCAGAACTCGGCACCCACTCCGAGCACTGCTCAATCGACTCGCGACTGATGAGCGCCAAGTTCGTCTGCGGGCAGTCACGCACGGGCGCCGCGAAGACCGGCACGCAAGTCAGAACGTCCTGAGCTTCGACACGGTCACCAGTGCGGACTTCCTAGACCTGGCCGTCTATGCGGGTCTGAATTCGCACAATGCCGCAATGGTGGAGCTGAGGGGACTCGAACCCCTGACCTCCACACTGCCAGACATACGTTCGAATATACGCGCACATTCATTAACGTCCGGAAACCCCTGCCGCGTAGGGGATTCAGCCCAAGCTCGAATCTCAGTGAACACTCAGGAACAACGGCGAATTTCGCGAATGGCTACCCAAATGGCTACCGGGATTTTGGCATTCAGACCAGTACCGACCAGAACTGGTCGGCGCTAGTCTGAACGGATGAAATCAGTCGGCGTGTACGAAGCCAAAACGCACCTCGCGAAGCTACTCGAGGATGCCGAGCGAGGCGACACGATCACCATCACGCGACACGGCCGAGAGGTTGCCCGCTTGGTTCCGGCGGCCTCAGGTTTGGAGAGCCCGGAACTGGTGATCGCCGCTCTGCGCGAAGCTCGCTGCGGTGTGCGCCGCGGTCGCAGAGCGGCCCGCAAGATGATCAGCGAAGGCCGCCGTTGATGAGCGTCGTCATCGACTCCACCATCGCCCTTGCGTGGCTGTTCGAGGACGAGGCGAACACGGCCTCCGAAGCGGTGCTCGACCAGCTTGTGGACGGCAA
>JAABUT010002209.1_pt1 | contig 19383 bp, 19 predicted proteins | sample 5559281 | NCBI WGS metagenome assembly JAABUT01 (sample SAMN10711880, study PRJNA513359) | rock metagenome | isolation source: Antarctica rocks | place: Antarctica: Victoria Land, Ricker Hills nord | collected 2016-01-04
CCGCCAGCCTGCTACCGGGCCACCTGGCAGCTACCCGGACCGGACTCACACCGGCAAGCAACGACGAGCTTACGAACAGCAACCACCTACATCAGGCAACCTCCTGTTCTGCTGGACGCACGAAAGCCCGAGGCTAGATAATGATGATGAATGAGTTGATCCGGTTGACCGGCGCGTAACTGGTCCCGTTGTCTATCGGTGTGTCGGTGATGACCTCGTATTGACCTGCGGGACAATGGGTGCGGCGGCTCAAATGCCGCTACGAGTGTCAACGATGTCCGGTGTCGGGTCAGCCGACACACCGCAGATCGCCATCATCTGCGCGATCGTACGGTAGTACCCAGCCAGGACGACGATCTCCAAGATCTGGGTGGGAGCGAACTGGACGGCGGCTTCGTCGAACAACGAATCCTGAACAATGGGTTGCGCCGCCAGTTCCGTGCAGAGGCGGACTACGCAGGCCTCTTTCGGGTCCTTAGGTTCGAACTGGCCCAGGCGTAGGGCGCGAACTTCGCCGTCGGTCAGTCCGACCGACCGACCGACAATCTCGTGCGCGTACGTCTCATACGACGACCGCGTGGCCCTCGCGACAGCGAGAATCGCAATTTCACGAACTCGCGCGGACAGGGACGTCCCGTAGCGGAGCTCCGCACCCAACGCCTGCAACGGCTTGCCCAACCGCGGCACCCAGAGCATCAGCCCGAACGGGCCGTTGAGCGAGCCGTCCGGGGCCGTGAGTGGGAACTGCTGGACCTTGGTGCGTGGTCCTTCGAGGATCGAGTCGTACAACGACCGTTGCACGTCGCTTAACGAGGATGGCACCATGCGTGCTAAACGTTCGGTCACACCCCGTCCTCAGATCCCACCATCCGCTGGCGAATCTCGCCGACGCCCTCGATGCTGCTGACCAGCTCGTCGCCCTCGGCGAGGAATCGCTTCGGTGTGCGACCCATTCCGACGCCGTCGGGTGTTCCGGTGAAGATGATGTCGCCGGGGAACAGCGTCACGACTCGAGAGAGCGCGGCGATCAGTGTAGGAACGGAGAACAATAGGTCGCTGGTCCGGCCCTCTTGCACCACCTCGCCGTTGATGGCGCAGGTCAGCGCCAGGTCGTCGCGGTCGTCCAGGTCGTCCGCCGTGACCAACCACGGCCCGGTCGGCCCGAAGTTCTCATGTGACTTGGCCAGACTGAATTGCGGGACCGGGCCGGCCAGTTGCCCGGCTCGTTCGGAGAGGTCCTGGCCGACGGTCACACCGGCGACACAGCTCCAGGCCTCCTCTGCTCGGACATTTCTTGCGGTACGGCTTAGGACCACCACCAACTCGATCTCCCAGTCGGTGGTGCCGTGTGGAGGCAGCGCGACGTCGACGAACGGCCCGGTAATGCAGCTGACGAACTTGGTGAAAACCGGGGGGGTGGCTGTGTCCGGTGACTGAAAGCCCGATTCCTGTGCGTGCTTCGCGTAGTTGAGCCCGATCGCGAAGACCTGTTGCGGGTTGGGCGAGGGTGCCTGCAGTTGCTTCTTGTCGAACGGCACCTCGGATCCGCCGCTTTGACCAGTCGCCCATTCCCGGAAGCTATCCCAGTCCCGGTAGAGCGCCTGCAGCTGCGGGCCGAACTTTCCCTCGCTTGCGGCGTGGACATCGATCCCGGATGACTCCCCGGTGAGGATGACTGCTCGTCCGTCTAGGTTCGCTATGCGCATGACGTATGCTCCTCGTTATCGTCGTTTAGACCCAGTTCCTGCCGTTGCGAAGCATTACTTACTCGTGGTTGCTCCGTCGGTAATTAGCGATTTGGCGTCGAGTTTTTGCTTCGTTATTCCGGCTTGCTGAGCCCAGTCCAGCGCTGCTTGGACGCCGCTGATGCGCAACGATGCAGAGTAGTCGTACGAACTCAAATTAGATGCCAATCCGTTGGTCTTGACCGTTCCCGTACTGGTAGCGATTGTGACGACTGCCGATTGGTTGGCGGGGTCCTTGATGAATGCGTCGGCTTTGTCGATCGCCGCCTGCACCTTTGCGGCCAGTTTGGGGTTCTGTTCCAATGTCGCATCGGTGACGAAGAGCGCCGCGTTGACCTGATTGCCGAAAATGCTACTGATGCCCTTGGAAAAGTCGAGGACCTGCGTCGCACTACCAGCCTCGGTGATGGCAGTTCCGAATCCACCGCCGCTGACGACAGCATCGACCTGATGCGCACTCAGCGCGTTGAGCGCAACGGGCCCCGGCGTATCGACGAGCGTGTACTGTCCCGCATCGACGCCTGCCATCTTCAACAGTGCCGCGACCGTCAACCCTATCGGACCCGCCTTCGCAGCAACGCCGATCTGCTTACCTTTCAGTGCGGCGAAGGTGGCCTTCCAACCGTCCGGGCCCGAGCCCGGTGCGGGCAGGGACACTCCTTTCGCCGCCAGGAGTTGAAAGTCGACGTTGTTGTTCAGCCCGGCGACGTACTTCACTCCGACACCGCTTTCGGCGTACCGAGCTGAGTTGTAGACGACGTCCGCCGACATGTTGATTTCGTTGGATGACAGCGCCGCGGGGAGCGCGCCAGCCGACGTCATCTTCGTAGTCACGGCGACACCCTGATCCGTGAAGTAGCCGTTCTTCAGAGCGACTTCGACAGGGAGAAAGGGCAGCGCCCCGGCCACCGGTGGGCTGTAGGTGATGGAGATATTGCCACCCGCGTCCGTCGTTGCGGCGGGAGTGGAGGACCCGCAGGCAACTCCGGTCGCGCATATCAGGGTCAGCATTGCGGCGAACAGAACATTTCGTCTTGGCATCATTGCTCCAGTGGGCGGGGCGAGTCTTCCTAGGTAGACCAGCATTAAATCGTTGCTGGTCGCGGTTTGTTTCTCTGCGGAAATGGGTGCGCAGCGTGACTTTCGGTTACGCCTGCCACCGCATGAGGTGGCCCTCCCACAGGGCGAGGAGTCCATTGAGAACCGAAGTGATGACCGCCAAGAACACGAGCACCGCGAACACTCCTGCCGCGTTCAGGTTCTGCCCGTAGAGGACAATAATTTGGCCTAGTCCGTTGCTCGCTGCGATCATCTCGGATGCGATCACCCCGAGGATCGAGGTGACTACACCGAGCCGCAGTCCTGCGAAGATCCCGGGAATGGCGCCGGGGATGATAATTTTGGTGAACATTTGCACGTCGTTTGTACCGTAGGCGTTGGCCATGGACTTCAGATCGTTGTCGATGGTTTGCGTTCCGGCCAGCGTGCTCACCAACACCATGAAGTAGACCAACGAGACTGCGAGAGCGACCTTGGACGTCTCGGTGATGCCGAACCACAGCAGGAACAGAGGGACCAGCGCGATGCGGGGCAGACTCATCAGCACGGAGATCCACGGCTGCAGGATGCGGTCGAGTGTTCCGAATCTGGCCATCACTAGTGCCGTGAGCACTCCTGCAGCGCTACCGATGACGAAGCCCAGGACTGTGGCTCGCATTGTCGCGACCGTGTTGCTCACCAGGTAGCCGAAGTTGTCGACGATGAAGCTGGCGATCAAGGTGGGCCGGCTGAAGAACAGTGGTTTGAGTACCCCGGTCCTGGCCAGCAGTTCCCAGGCTGCAAAGAACACGACGACGCTAACGACTTGGAGCAGCCGGACCAGGAGGGTCCGCCGCCGCCGTCGTCGGCGGTACATGACCGACGACCGCTCCATGTCCGCTGCGAGTGCGGGGTCTATCTCGGCCACACGGGGCGCGAGTGACGCGCTGATTGTTACCATGGTTACTGCTCATCTCCAGAGATCAACGACCACAGGGATTTCACGAGGTTTTGAAGACCGGTCTCGAAGCGCAGTGAGTCGAGATCCCTGGGCCGTGCGAAGTCGACCATCAGATCCTTGGCGATCCGTCCCTCGCGAATGACCACGATGCGATCCGCGAGCAGGCAGGCTTCGGTGAGGTCGTGGGTGACGAACACGACAGTCTTGCGGGTGTGCTCCCAGATCTGCAGGAACTCATTCTGAAGCCGTATTTTCGTTTGTGCGTCCAGTGCCCCGAAGGGCTCGTCGACGAGCAGGAGATCCGGGTCGATCGAGAGGGTGCGGGCGAGGTTCGCACGTTGGCGCATACCGTGTGAGAGTTGCTGCGGGTAGAGCTTGCCCTTGTCGCCCAACCCGACGAGGGCGAGCATCTCGTCGGCACGGGCGTGACGTGCGGGGCGCTTGACCTTGCGCAACTCCAAGCCGAATTCGACGTTGTGTCGGACGCTGCGCCACGGGATGAGGGAGTCGCGGGCGGACATGTACCCGATCGAAGCTTTCGGCAACCTCGTGCCGGTTTGATCCAGGACGTCAACGGTGCCCACCTCGGGGACGATCTGGCCGGCAATCGTGTTCAGCAGCGTGGTCTTGCCACAGCCACTGGGACCGACGAGGCAGACGAACTGGCCGAACGGCACCTCGAGGTCGATGTCTCGAAGGGCCAGCTGCGGTCCATCGACCGTCGAGAACCAGTGGGTGACACCGCGCAGACTCAGGGCCTGCGTCCTCGTGTCGACCGTGGACGGTCGACCACTGGTGCTCGGACGCGCCACGGCTTGACCGATTGTGCTGCTCACGAGACCTCCCGCGCTTCGACTTCGGATTGCACGGTCAGGCTCTCCGCACTCGATCAGCATGGCGGGGGTACTTCGATACGTCAAGAGTATTTCGAAAACTAGCGTAGGTATCGAGACGATGGCCGTCAGCCCCGACAGACGCAACGAGAACGTCAGGACGCTTGCTCGGTCGCAGCTTCCTGGCTGGAGTGCAGCAGACGGGTCGTCAATTCGATGTGGTCCCGCAGCAGCTCGACGGCTTGTGCCGCGTCGTGCGCGAGCGCGACATCCCGCAGATCGCGGTGCTCTCGGTCGATGTCGCGGTTATTGCCACTCAGGGGCACAGACCATCGGCGGTAGAGTTCCGCGGCATCACGCAGGCTCAGGGCGATCGCGAGCAACCGCGGATTGGGGCAACCCGACAGCAGCGCCCTGTGGAACTCCGCATGGGCGAGAGCCCAGTCTTCACCGATGCGGGCGCCGTCGTGATCGTCCATTCGTGTTGTCCGGCTGAGCCGGTGATGGGACGCGATGACGCGGGATTCCCAGTCCAGGTCACCGTGCTCGACGGACTGTTCGAAGACGAGCCCTTCGATGGCGCTGCGGGCTTCGGTGAGGTGAAGCAGGTCGGGCGTCGAGACGGGGACGACCCGGAAGCCGATCTGAGGTTCGGAGACGACCAGCCCCTCGCTGGCCAATCGGAGCAGCGCCTCCCGGATTACCCCCATGCTGACGTCGTACTCGCTCGCCAAGCCCGCCAGCGGGAGCTTTTCCCCGGGACGCTTACGTCCCGCGAGGATGTCGCCGCGCAACTTGACGTACGCGCGCTCAGCGTGGGTCTTCATAGTCCAACCTCCCGTGGCATCCGTTTATGACTTCAGAGTCGAGTTTCGAAATTTACTTGACATTTCGAGCCGAGGGTAACATGGTCGGTCCGTCGATGACTTGTTCCGCCGTCCCGTCGTCGGCTCGCCGAAGCTCGGTCGAGAAAGGGCCGCCTCATGTCATCTTCAGGAACGCACGACGTCACGTGCATCCCGGACCTTGAGTACCTGCACCTGCCGGGCGGTTCCTGGCGGTTGGACCTCTACGTTCCCGAGGGCGCGGAACGGCCTCCTGTCGTGCTTTACCTGCACGGCGGCGCGTGGGTGCTCGGCAGCAGAAAGGACCACCAGCAACGGCTGCAGCGTCTTAGTTCGGCTGGGCTGGCGGTGGCGAGCATCGAGTACCGCCTCGCTCATGAGGCTGCCTTCCCCGCTCAGCGGGAGGACGTCGCCGCCGCGATCGATACCCTGCGACGAGTAGGTGCGCAGTGGGGACTCGACGTCGGGTCGGTCGGTCTCTGGGGCGCCTCCGCCGGTGCGCACCTTGCGGCTCTGATCGCCCTCACGCTGTCAGAGAGCAGTGATGTCGATGTGTTTGCCCTCGCGGGCCTGTTCGGTCGTTACGACCTCACTGAGGCAGGTCTCATTCCGGTGCCTGATCCTGACCTCCGGCCGCCCGACGAGATCATCCGCGCGGTGTGGCCACCGGCGTTGTTTGGTCGGCCCGCCTCACCGATGAAAGTGAGGGCGTTGTTGGCCGATGTCGATGAGGCGCATCTTGATGAGGCGGCACTGCGGGCCATCAGCCCGGTGGCACATCTCGATCACGGCGACTTTCCGGTGCTGCTGCTGCACGGGACGAGTGATGCGGTGACCCACCACGCGCACAGCGAGAGGTTTGCCCGGGCGGCGACGTCGAGCGGACGATCCGCAGAGCTCATGCTCGTTGACGGCGCCAACCACGAGGATCCCTGGTTTGACGGGCCGGAGGCGGCCTCAAAATTGGCCGCATTTTTCCTTCGCAACGCGCCACATCCCGCGCGCGACCGTATCGGGGTCTCTGCCGGAGCGAAACTGTGAAGCTGATGCAAACCGAAGTCATCGTCGTGGGAGGCGGCCCATCCGGCTTGGTTGTCGCGAGCGAACTCGCGCTAGCCGGCGTACAGGTCACGATCGTCGAACGACGAACAACGCCGGTGCAGTCACGCGCCGGGACAATCCTGCCGCGCGTGCTCGAGCTGCTGGACGCCCGCGGATTGGCACAGACCTTCATCGAACGGGCACGCCTCATCCGTGACAATCCCCTGTTTCGCGTGCACATCTGGGCCGGAATGCAACCGGTCGAATGGGCGCATCTGCAGTCCCGCTTCGGCTACCGACTCATACTCCCGCAGAACGTCACGGAAGAGCTGCTCACCGAGCACGCTCAAAGCCTCGGGGTGAAAATCCTGCGGGGGATGACGGTCACCACTGTGGACCAGAACGAGTCCGGTGTCCGCGTGGATGCCACCGCCGAGGATGGCAGTGCGGTGAAGGCATCGGGTCGTTACCTCGTCGGCGCCGACGGCGGACGCAGCACGGTCCGCTCGCAGGTCGGCATCGACTTCGTCGGTCACGACGCCACCTTCACCGGCATCGTCGCCGACGTGATGATGACCAGCCCGTGGCCCGAGGGCCGCCGCATGGTCGATAACGAGCGCGGCTGGATGACGTCGTTCCCTTTCGCGTCCGATGAACCCATCACCCGCTTCAACATGGTCCACACCGATCGTCGGCGTGCCGATCCTTCGGAGCCCGTCACGCTCGAGGAGGTTCGCCAGTGCCTCGGCGAGATTCTGGGCACGGAGCTCGACTTCGACCAACTGCGGTGGGCTTCCAGGTTCACCGACACCATGCGTTTGGCCACCGAGTTTTCCTCGGGCCGGGTGTTCCTGGTCGGGGAGAGTAACCGCGTCCACTATCCATCGAGCGGTGTCGGTATGAACTTCTGTATCCAGGATGCGTTCAACGTGGGCTGGAAGCTCGCAGCCGTCGTCAAAGGCCACGCGTCTGCAGAGCTCCTAGATTCTTACGAGGCTGAGCGGCGGCCTGTCACCGAGGCCCTGTTGCAGAGTGTTAAGGCGCAGTGCGCGGTGCAGTTCGACTTCTCTACTGAGGGTGTGGCGTTCAAGCGCTGGTTCGAGAAAGTCGTGATGCCGATGCCCGATGTCAACCGTCGGCTGGCGCTCGAGCTCAACGGTCTGACTGCGCCGTACCCGTCGCAGCCCGGTAGCCACCCCATGACCGGGCAGCGTGCTCCCGATCTGGAGTTGCAGACCTCCCACGGCCTGCAGCACATCGGCGAACTGTTACGAGGTGGGGAGTTTCTGCTCATCGACTGCCTGGGCACGCGGGCTTACGACGAGGTGAAATTCGGTCACGCTCCTGTCAGATCGATTTCAGGTGTGCCCACCAGCGTGCCGGACAGCCTTCTCGGCGCACGCAGCCTTCTCGTCCGTCCCGATGCGTACCTCGCATGGATCGACTGCGGCCCGGCGGACGGCGAACGTGCCCGCCAGGAAGTCGCGCGCTGGCTGGGCAGGGTTCAGTGACCACACAGATCATTCGGGGTGCGCAGGTCGTCACCCTGGATCCAGTGCTCGGAGATCACGACCGAGCGGACATCCTGATCGAGGATGACGTCATCGTCGCCGTCGGTGAGGTGCCGACTGCACTGGGCGATGAAGTCATCGATGCCGCCGGCATGATTGCGTGTCCTGGATTCGTCGACACCCACCGACACACCTGGCAGAGCGCGATACGACACAGCTACGCCGATCGCGATCCTGCTCAGTACTTCGCCGAGGTGCTGCGCGGTACCGGCGCGGCCTATACACCGCTCGACGTCCAGGCTGGCAACCTGCTCGGCGCGGTGTCCGCCCTCAGCGCAGGAACGACCACTCTCTTCGACTGGTCGCACATCCAGAACTCTCCCGAGCATTCCGACGCGGCGATCGCCGGTCTCAAAGCGTCCGGAATCCGAGCGGTGTTCGGGCACGGATGGCCCCTGACCGACGACGGCCGGTGGACCGTCGACAGCCAACTGCACCACCCGGCCGACATCCAGCGCGTCCAGGCCGACCACTTCAGCTCAGGGGCGGGGTTGCTGACCCTCGCGATGGCGGCCCGCGGTCCCGAGATGACCACCGAGAAGGTGTGGCGCGCTGATCTCGATCTCGCTCGGGAACTCGGCATGCGAACATCAGTGCATGTCGGCGCGTACACACACAATGCCGCGCACGCCGCCGTGCGTCAGCTGCATGATGCAGGCGTCATGGGCCCGGATCTGACGTTCGTCCACTGTTGTCGCAGCGGGCTCGACGAGCTAACGATGATCGCCGATGCCCACGCCTCGGTATCGCTCGGCGTCCACTGCGAACTCAACTCACAGGGCATCGGCAACATCCCGCTCGATCACCTGCTGCAACGAGGCATCCGCCCTAGTCTGTCCGGTGACACGGAGACCAAATGCAGCGGCGACATGTTTACCCAAATGCGTATGCTCTTCGCTCACCATCGTTCCTGGATGGGAGGCGCGAATTCTGACGTTCCCGAGGACGTTGCGCGGCTGACCCTGCGCGACGTGCTTGAATTCGCGACTATCGAGGGGGCCAAGGCGCTCGGTCTGCAGTCGCGGATCGGGACGCTAACGCCGGGCAAACAGGCCGACATCATCCTCATTCGAGCCACGGACTTGAATCTTGCTCCTGTCATGGACCCAGTCGCGGCGATCGTGCTTGCAGCGCACGAAGGCAACGTGGATTCGGTGTTTGTCGCCGGCAACCGCGTGAAGAGCGCAGGAACGCTCACCCATGTGGACACCGCCGAAGTGATTGGGGCCGCGCGGCAATCACAACACTCAATTCTGCGCCGCAGACGCGTGGCGTGAACCGGCGACTCCTGCTCGGACTACTCCATGTTGCTTCCACAGCTTGACACCGCCCATGGACTCCCAAATATCGAAGGGGAACCGGTGATTGCGGACCTGGCGTACGCCTGCCACGACGGCGGCGAGCGGCGGGAAGTGGAAGTCGTCGTCGCTCTAAGGATGCTGCCAGGATGGACCGATGGTGAGCGGTAGGGACCTGCCTGCGGCGGGTGGGGCCATGGCGGGTCACGACCCCGCGGTGAGCACTGCGGCGAACTATCGGCGCTTCACCGGCAGAGAAACGGTCGGCCGGGCACCGGCCTATGCCGTCCTGGCCGAGGCGGTTGCCGCGGACGAACAGATTCTGGCGTTCCTGAGCGCCCTTCCGGTGGCCAAGCGTCAGCCGAACCTGCTGTTCGCCGCGGCCCGGCACCTCCTCGGCACCCCAACGGACATCCACGCACTACGGGACCTGGTCCGCGGCCGGGCAGACGAGCTGGCCGCGGTGATGCGGGCCAGGCGCACCCAGACCAACGAGGCGGCTCGCTGCGCGACGCTGCTGCCCGCGTTGGTCGGGCTGCCCGAGCCGCTGGCCCTGCTCGAGGTGGGCGCCGCCGCCGGACTGACTCTGCTGGTGGACCGTTACTCCTACGACTACGCCGGGCACTACCTACCCGGGGCGGACCCACAGGCACCAACACTGACCTGCCAGCCGCAGGGCCCGGTACCGCTGCCCGAGCGGCTGCCGACCGTGTCGTGGCGGGCGGGCATCGATCTCAACCCCCTCGACGCCGCCGACCCCGACGACGCCCGGTGGCTGGAATGTCTGCTCTGGCCCGGTGAAGGCGACCGCGAAGCGCGGCTGCAGGGCGCGTTGGAGGCCGCTCGGCGCCACCCACCACCCGTGCACCGGGGGGACCTCGTCGATGATCTCGTCCGGGTCGCCGCCAGCGCGCCGCCGCACGCCACGCTCGTGGTCTACCACTCGGCGGTGCTGGCCTACGTCGACACCGACAAGCGCCGCGCCTTCACCGCCGCGGTCGGCGACCTCGATGCGGTGTGGCTGTCCAACGAGGCCCCCGGTGTTGTCCCCCTGTCAACCGCTACTGCGACATACCCCCACGCCGACTCATTCAACCTGATCCGCAACGGCTGCGACCTGCTCGCGTTCACCGACCCCCACGGCACCTGGATCGACTGGGTCTCGTGAATCCGTCCGGTTAAGAATCGCCAAGTGACACGGCGAGTCGGCCGTAGGCCCGCGACGCGCGAGCTGCAATGCCAGCGGACATATTGAGCCGCGCTACCACGCACGGGCGGTGCAAACGGTGCGGTGCGAGCGGTCAGGCAGGGTCGGTCCTGGCGCCGTAGCCTGACAGCCCGGTTGGGCTGGTGACAGCAGTCTAAATGCCACCCCGGGTTGCAGGAGCGCCTAGCGGCTTCGCCCGCGGGCGCGGGTTTGCGTCGGGGTGGGCGCGGTGGCCATGGCGCTGCGGGGTGCGGTGGCCATGGCGCTGCGGGTGGGGGTGAACTGGGCGGTGACTTTATGGTCGCGTGCCTGCTCGACTTCGCTGCCCGCGCCGGATTGGCGGCCGCGGTGCTCGGCGGCCTCGGCGTCCTGAGTGACCGCCGCTTCCTGGCGGTCGATATCCTCATCGCCGCCGAGTCCCCCGAGCACGTCATCTCCACACAGGGTGCGGGCGGCGCTTTCGGCGGTGAGCGCTTCGGCTCGTTCACGTTCCTGTTGAGCCAGGCCGCCGGCCTCGCCCGCGGCCCCTGCGGCCCGGGCGTCGGTGGCGGCGGTGAGCAGTCCCGGGTAGGTACCTGCGAGGGTGGCGTCGACGTCGGGCCCGTACCGGCCGGCCGCTTCGGCGGCCGCGGCCCGATCCACGGCACTGGTGGGGTCGAGCTGGTTAGCCCACTCCGCGGTGACCGCAGCAACGTCGTCGCGTCCGGTGTCGGTGCTGCGGTGCTCGGCCTCCCACGCGCGTGCGGTCTGATCCAACGACCACTGCACGAGGGCGTCGGGGCGTCGGGCTCGGTTGAAGTCCAACCCGTCCACCCCGGCGGCGAGCGCGGCCGGATGAACACCCCGGTCGGTGAGGTCGGCGAACTGCGCCTCGATCCGATCCCACTCCGGGGCGTCGGCCAGGGAGGTGGGCACATTCGTGGCCAGGTCGACCAGACCTTCGTGCTTGGTGAGGTCGACCTCGGAGGGATCCCGCTGTGCTGGAGTCTCCGCTGCCTCGGTCGCCGACTGCGCCGCAGGGCTGGTTTCGGTGGCGATGCGGTGCCCGATCTGCTCGCTCAGCTCGTTGAGCTCGTTGACCAGGCCGGGGTTTCCCTGTGCCCGCAGGTAATCGGCGAGGCGGGCGGCTTCGGTGAGGTTGGGGCACATCACCGTGGCGGCATCGCGGTCCGGGGTCACTGCCCGCACGCCCCACTCCTGCCCGACCGGCGCCGTGGCCACACTCAACCCGTGCTGGGGGACTTGCGGGGCACCGGCTTGGGTGGTGAACGCCTGGCTCTCGGCCTCGCTCATCGGCCGCACCACGGGGTGCTCGTGGGTGTCGGCGAGGCGGGCGGCGTGCTCGGCGTTGCTGTAGGCGGCGCGACCGCGCCGCTCGCGTTGCTCGGCCAGGCGCTGACTGAGCACGTTCAGCAGCTGCGTCATGGCCATGAGGTGATCCCGCGTGAAGCGCAGCTGGGGAATCTCGGGCTCGGTCATCTGCGTGGTCCTCTCCGTGGCGGTTGCACCGTCGGCGGCCGCTACGTGGGTGGTGGTGTGGTGGGTGCCCGCCGGGCTTGGGGGGCTTGCTGGGTCTGCTGTTGCAGGTACCGGCGCATCCCCGCGGCGAGGTCCGGCGGTGGGGGTGCGAGCACGGTGGGGTGGGTGCGCAGCAGGGTGCTGGTCTTGGTCGCGGCCGCGGCTTGATGCAGCCGGTGGTGCTGCGTGTGGTGGGCGGCGATCTCCGCGGCCAACGACCCCAACGCCAGTAACAGGGCGACGGTGGCGGCGTTCTGGTCCTTGCCCTTGCCCGACATCATGCCCATGATCCCGATCTGCCAGGACGCCATCCTCAGCCCTTGCGCGGCTTGGCCCCACTGGTTGGGTTGCCCCACGCCGGGTGTTCGTGCGGCTCGGTCGTAGACCTCGGCGGCCGCGGCCCCTACCCCGGGATCGGCACCGTCGGTGGCCGGGCCACCGACGCGAGCAGGTCTGCGGTGGCGTGCGCGATCCCCTCGGCCGACTCCGTACCGGCGGCCAGGGCAGTGCGCGCCTGCTCGACCGCAAACTCCCCGGTGCGCAGCGCGGTCACCTTGTCTGCCGGGGACGCCCGCGACAACCGGGTCGGAGTCAGGGTGACCTCGGGCATGGGGGCGCTGTCCCAACGTTGCAACAGCTTGGGCAGCGACAGGTCCGGGGCCAGGGTCCGGCCCCCGTACAGCACCTGCTTGCCCTTCCGGTCGGTGTCGCCGGCCACCCCGACGGCGTAGCCGCGGAGCTTCCCGTCCGGGCCGTGGTTCTCGTGCACCCGGAGCCCCTGGGCGCGCAATGCTTCCAGGAACTCCGGGGTGCCGCGCTTCGTGGCGGCAGCTTGCGACACGATCTGGCGCAGCCGCACCCGTGGCGGCGCCACCGCGGTGCCCCCGCCGTCCCCGGTGGTGGGGCTCCGCGGGCCCGGGCCGCGGCGGGTGGCCTTCTCGATCTCCCCCCGCGTGGGGGCGCGGGTGGCGGTCTTGTCCGCCCCGGCGGTCAGCGTGATGCCGAGTTTCCTCTCCCAGTCCCGGCACACCGACCGCACCACGGTGAAGTCATTGCGGGGGTGAAACCGTCGTTCACTGTCCTGGCGCACCAGGGTCGCCATCAGGTGAATGTGGTTCTCGTCGTGGCGTACCGCGATCCACCGGCACCCCCCCGAATCGTCGGTGGGGGCGATGCCGGTGCGGTCCATGACATCCTCGGCCACGCCCCTCCACTCGGCGTCCGACAGCACCCGGTCGGAGTCCTCGTTGCGCAGCGAGCACGGTGGGGTGGGATGTCCACCGTTGTGGTCACGGCGACGCTGGCCGTGCTGGTCGTGCTGGTCGTGGTGGTCGCGGTGGTGTGGGTGCGGCGACCACGACGCACCCGGGTCGACACGGTGGCCCGGGGCCTGACCCCGCACTCCCAGCTGGGCGGGGTGAGCCCCGGTGATGTGAAACGGTCCGCGGCCCGGTTGCGTCCCGGGGTAACGCTGAACGGCCCGGACGATCACGGGTTGCCGATCGGGAAGACGGTGCCGGGGTCGGTGACGATCCGCCAGGGCTGGGAGGACTGCTCCGTGCTCGTCGCCGGTCCCCGCACCGGGAAGTCCACGGCCGCGGCGATCCCCGCGGTCACCGCAGCACCCGGCGCGGTCGCGGTGACCTCGAACAAGGCCGATGTGCACGACGCGACCCGGGGGATGCGCAGCGGGAAGGGCACCGTGTGGTTGTTCGACCCCCAAGGCATCGCGGAGACCAGCCGGGTGGCGTCGTGGTGGTGGAACCCGCTGGCCCCGGTGACGTCGCTGGCCCCGGCGAAGGGCCTCGCCGCGTATTTCGTGTCCAACTCCCGGGATGCCTCCGCCCGCACCGACGCCTACTTCGACGGTGGCGCCCAGGGCCTGCTCGCCACCTACCTCCTCGCCGCCTCCCTCGGCGGCGGTGACGTGCTGCACGTGCTGGAGTGGCTCTATGACGACACCGACCTGACCCCGGCCCGGTTGCTGGCCGCGCACGGCAACCCGATGGCCGCCGCCCGGGTCATGGCCACCACCAACCTGCGGCCCGCCCAGAAAGACGGACTTTACGACGGGGCCCGCCGGTTCCTGGAAGTCCTCGACGAACCGGCCTACGCCGGGTGGGTCACCCCACCCCGGCGGCGGGTGTTCACCCAGCTCGGCGACGAGCTTGAGGTGACCGAAGCCGAAGCTACCCACGACGTGCCGGAGTTCTCCCCGCCCACCTTCGCGGCCAGTACCGACACGCTGTACGCGTTGTCGATGGAAGGCCCGGAGTCGGCCTCAGCGCTGAGCACCGCCCTCATCGGGCAGGTCTTCGACGCCGCGTCCCGGCTGGCGGCGACCCTGCCCGGGCGCCGGCTGGGCACCCCGCTGACGGTGGTGCTGGACGAGGCCGCGAACGTGTGCAAACTTGCGGAGCTGCCGAACCTCTACAGCCACTTCGGCTCTCGCGGCATCGTCGTGATGACGATCCTGCAGTCCGCGGTGCAGGGCTATGAGGTGTGGGGGGAGAACGGGTTGCGCAAGCTGTGGTCGGCGGCGAACCTGAAAATTTACGGCGGCGGGGTGTCCGACGAGCCGTGGTTGCGGGAGCTGTCCAACCTCATCGGTGTCCACGACGTGTCCCGGTGGTCACAGAGCACCGGTCGGGGCGGGGCGTCGAAGTCACAGACCTGGTCCAGCGAACCGATCCTGGACGTGGCCGAGCTGATGGGCCTGCCCCGCGGCCGGGCGGTGCTGCTGTCCTCGGGGAACAAGGCGGCCATGCTGCGCCTCGTGCCGTGGATGGAAGGCCCGCACACGCTGGCCGTGCAGGCGTCGCTGTCCCGGTGGGAACCGGCCGATCGTCGTGCGCAACGGCTGCGGGCAGCCCACGACTTCCCCACCGAGGACCGCACCACCCAGGACAGCACCACCCAGGACAGCACCGCCGATGAGGACGGTGGCGGTGTTCTGGTGGCGAAGACCGCCCCACGGGGACGCAACCCCCTGCTGCCCCCGGTGGCGTGAGCACGCCCCCCGCACCGGCCGCGGACCCAACCCCCCAGGCCGCCGCCGCGAAGTCACCCCGCCCGTCCCCGGTGTACCCCAACGTCGAGGCGTTCGTGGTCGGGTTCCTGGCCCCCACGATCTCCCGCAAGCTCGTCGCCGGGGGTCGGGGGCTGACGTGGTGCCCGCAGTGGTGGATGCACGCCGAAGCCATCGCCCGGCTGATGGCCCTGTGGGAAGCGTGGGAAGCGCTGCGCCTGGATGGGGGCACCGCGATGGGCACCTGGTGGCGGGATCACTGCGGCCCCCAACTGGGGGTGCTGATGAACGGGGAGGAAGGCCCCCTGCACTTGTGCAAACCCGACCAGCACGGCGGCATCCCGGCCTCGCTGAAATCCGCCCCCACCCCACCGGAGTGGTGGGGTCCGTCGCGGGCCTGACCCCCGGCTGAATCCGGGTTACCCGTTTACCGTGATCGGTCGCGGTGCCGGATGGGGTCCTGTTCCTGCCCACGGGCGGCCGGTGTTTCCTGCCCGCCGGGTGTGCGGGTGGCGAGTTGTTCGGCGACGCTGCGCGGATGGGACAAACCCGCCAGGCGGGCGGCCTCGGCACCGTCGGAGTACATGGTGTGCGGCGGGGCAGGTGCTGGCTCCGCCGCGGGGGGCTCCGCGGCGGTGTCGCCTTCGTTGAGCTGGGTGCGGGCGGTGTCGGGGTCGATGCCGGCCCGGTCCAACGCTGAGAGGTAGTCCTCCGCGAAGTCGTCCCTCGAGGGATCGTCGCCCTGTTCGAGGTCCCGGTCGTCGCGGGGTTCGCCGATGCTCGCGGTGTCGCGGTGGGCGGCGGTGGCGTCGTCCCGGACCCGCTGAGGGTCGATGTTCTCCGCGCGCAGCGCCTCGTCCCACGCCTGCGCCGTCACCGGGTTGGTGTCCCGGTGCGCCTCGGCGTCGGCGTAGGCCGCTGCGGTGCCCACCGGGTCCTCGGCCAGGGCGCGCAGCACCGACCCCGCATCCCGGTCCTTGGTGTCGGCGGGCACCGCCGCCGCGCCGGTGGCCCGGCCCTGCTCGGCGCTGGCGGTGGCCAGCCGCCACCGCAGCACCCGGGCGGCGCTGTCCACACCGCGCAACGGCCGACTGCCCGCGGCGGTGGTCAGCTCCGCCTGCGGGTCGCCGCCGTTGTTCTCGATGTGGCGCAGACTCGCGCGCAGGGCGGGCCACGCCGGGTCGGTGCGCACCGCCTCAGCGACGGCCGGGACCGCCGCGGACACCACATCCCGGAGCCGGGCGTCGTGCTCACCGCCGCCGGGGGTCGCGGCCATCGTGTCCGCGTGCTGCTGAATGTCGCGGCGGCTGAACCCGGCCGGGGTGGGCACCGTGCCACCGGGTCGCGATCGTGCTGTCTGCTGCGCCTGCTCCTGCTCGTGCTGCTGTTCGGCGGAGGTGGTGTGCGGGGCACGCTCGGTGTCGGTGGTGCCCGCCTGGTCCGCTGCGGGTTCGGTCCGCGGCACCTGCGGTAGTGCCCGCTCCGCCTCGCGGGCGGCGCGCAGTTGCCGTTGCCGCCGCGCGTCGGCCACCGCCAGACCGGCGGACAGCATCGCCCGGGCGACGGTGGCGACCTCGCTGTGCATCTCGTGGGTCTCATCGTGGGGTGCGCTCATGGTGGTGGGTCCTTTCTGGTGGTGGTGCCGGGTGCCCGTCGGGGTGCTCAGCGTTCCCGGCCCTGTTCCTGGGTCGGGGGCGGTGCCCGGTAGGTGCCCGGCTCGTCGAGCTGGTCGCCCTGGGCGATGTCGCGGAGCTCTTTCGCTTTGCGTTCCTCCAGGGTGTTGCCGAACATCGCGTCGAGCTGTTCCTGGTTGGGCATGAGCACCGGTGTCGGTGGGACCGCCACCGGGGTGGGTGCCACCGGGGGGGGTGCCACCGGGGTGCGTGCTGTGCGGGCGGTGTAGGACGCGAGGAGGTCCGCGGCTCGGGCGGTGTCTCGGGCAGTGTCGTGGGCGGCGGCGACACGATGCTGCACGGCGTGCAGCTCGGCCACGGTCCGCGTCAACCGGGCCACCTGCGCCAGCAGCACCGCCGTGGACGCGGAGCCACCGGCCGCCGCGGTGAGGACGGTCGCGGCGACCTGGGCGAAGCCGGTGGACAGGGGGCTGCGGGCCCCGCGGGGCTGCCCGTGTGCGACTTGACCCGCCCGGGCAAGGTGCGCCGACGCCGCCACGAGGCGCCGCTGGTCCGCTGGGGGTGCGTGTTCGGCGAAGGCCGCGAGCAGCCCCGCCGTGTCCCGGGCAGCGCGCGCCACCTCCGCACCGTCACCGCCCACCAAGCGCGCGGTGACCCCCGCAACGCGCAGCGTGGTCGTAGCGGCGGTGAACTTCGTGCCGAGGTCCTCGGGGCCGGGCTGGGTGCTGGTGGGCGCCGCGGTGTGGTCATGGCCCTGCCCGAGCACCACCGGTCCCGGGGCGGGTGCGGGTGCGGGTGTGGGGGCTGGGGTGCTCACCCGGCGCCACGCGGTGACCGGGTCCCCCGCCCGGGTCCACCCAGCGCGCAACGCGGGCAGCGTCAGGTCGTGGGCCAGTTTCCCACCACCGAACCACACCGCTTTGCTCCCGTCCTGCTGCGTCGGCGCGTCGGCGAGGGCGACCCGGTATCCCACGACCCGGTCCCCGCCCCGCGCCCAGCGCGGGGCCACCTCCACCCCCAGCTCACCCAACCTGTTCAACCACTGCGCCTCGGTGCTCGCCGCCGACGCCGCCGCCCGCACCGCCCGCTCCAACCGGCGACGGGGAACCTCCACCGCCGCTACTGGCTCGGGCGCCACACCACCCTCACCGCCCCGGTTCGGCTGCTCACCGCTGTGCCTGTTCGGCGCGACCGGCTCCTGCTGTTCTCCCGCTTGCAGAGTGGCGGCCAGTTCCGGGCGGGACAGCTCCCGCACCCCGCCGCCGGGCTCCCGGGTCCGCACCTCCAACCCGAACCGGGCCTGCATCTCCTTCGCGACCTCCCGCAACGCCAACTTGTCCTTGTTCAGGTAGATACCCCGCCCGTCCTCCCGGACCAAGGTCGCCACGAAATGGATGTGGTCCCGATCCCCCGAAGCAGCCCCGTGGTGCACCGCGAACCAACGGGCACCCTCGTCGGTGTCGGTACCGGAGAGCCCCAGCTTGTCGGCCACCGCCCGGGCCACCGTGGCCCACTCCTCGTCGGAAAGGTTGCGGTCCTCCCCGTGGTTGCTGATCGACACGTGATAAACGTGCTCAGCGGGTTTGGCCACCTCCGGCATCCGCTTCACCGGGGCGTCGACCTCCGCGCTCAGCAACGCCCGCTGCACCTCATCGGGGTGGGTAATCCCCTGCCACGCCTCATCCCACGCCGCCACGATCCGCTGGTTGGTGTGCTCCTCCGCCCGACCCGGACCGAACAAGTACTCCACCAGACCCCGGGTCCGGGTGCCGCGCTGCATCTTGGTGATCACCAGTCGACGTGTTTCAGATCGACCCCAGGCAGATAGGAGGCCAACTCGGTGAGGAACGCCTCCACCCGGGCGGTGGCCGCCCGGAACTCCGTCACCGACACCTCCGCGTTGCGCTTCAACTCGCCGGTGCCCAACAACAACCGGGCCACATCGTTGATGTTGCGCCCCGCATTGCTCATCCCCCGGCGCACCGCGAACAACTCGATCACCACCCCCCGGATCGACGCCGCATCCAGCACCCGATCCTCGGTACCGGTCAACCCCACCACCGCCAACCACGCCGGCACACTCAACCTCGCGGCCGCCGCCGACGCCGACACCACCGCGAACTCAAGATCGGTGAACCGGACCGTCACCTTGTTTCCACGACCACCCTCCACCCGTGTGCGCCGCGAAACCCGCACCACCACCACCACCACCATTCCGTCTGCCCGCACCGCCCAGCGCAGCGTTCCCGCACTTGGCGACCCCCACCCCCAGAGGCGGAGTCAACCCCCAGTGTGCCCCACCACCGGGCCACGGTCCAGCCTGAACCGTCGAACAGACGGCTGTTCTAACATCTTGCTCCGTATCCCAGGCGCTCACCCTGACCACGGACCACCCGCCACCTATCAGGAATCGACCCATGATCCCAGGCAACGACCTAGACTGGACACTGCGCGCCGTACCTCGGCGATGAAGTGTCGGCACCACCACAACCAGGAGCGGCCATGACGAACACCGACACACCCTCACCAGCCACCGTACCCACCATCACCCCCGACACGGTCGCCGACGCCGTGACCGCCGAACTCGACGATCTGTACCAGGTCGGCGTCAGCCGTGCACAGGCAGTGGACAGCTTGCACAGCGTCGCGAACGAACTCCTCCAA
>JAABUT010002210.1_pt1 | contig 19365 bp, 21 predicted proteins | sample 5559281 | NCBI WGS metagenome assembly JAABUT01 (sample SAMN10711880, study PRJNA513359) | rock metagenome | isolation source: Antarctica rocks | place: Antarctica: Victoria Land, Ricker Hills nord | collected 2016-01-04
GCCTCGGCGGACGGGCAGCCTCTACCGCTTCAGCCACGGCAGGGGCGCGGAGCATTGCTCACCGCCAGTCGGACGACACGTTTTGAAGACGCCCGACCGGTGTCCACGGAGATCGTTCCCAAAGGATCGTTAACGGGACGGTGCATGCGGTACTACGACACGCCGGCGCGGGTCGTGCCGAAAGGCGTGCCGCAACCGGTCGGCCGGTTTCACGTGGTGCCTTTACGTTTTTGGTATGGCCGAGTCGTGTGTCCCGGACCGGAGAACGCCGGGGAAGTGGAGCTGGTCGGGTGTTCGGGTTGTCCGAGACTGCTGCTGTGACGCGACGGGACTGGGTGGGTCGCGTGAACGAGGCGACGGGCGGGGGACTCGTCTTCGACGGCGAGGCTGGGCAGGGTGAGACGGTGGGTGCGGTGTTCGTCCACTGGCCCGACGGACGTGCGGGCGTCCTGACCCGGGCGACGGTCGACGCGGCGCGGGTCAGGCAGACGGCCGAGATCCTGGTGATCGCCCGCGCCGCGGGTCTGCCGGTCCCGCGTTACGAACGGGTCGTGGAGTTGGCCGACGGTGTGGTGCTCGTCGTCCAGGAACGGATGCTGGGGGCGCCGGCTGCGGTGGTGGACGAGCGGGTCGTTGATGAGGTGGTCGGGGTGAACGATCGGTTCGCCGGGCTCCTGGCCGGGCGACCGGATGTTCCGCTCGCAGCTTGCGACGCGGCCCCGGCCCTGGACTGGGGTGAGGCGCTCGAGCACCACAGCCCGCGCAGTCGCCGGCTGCTGCGGCGGCTGGCGCCGCTGACCGGCGCCTGGACCGGCAGGGCCGACGACGTGGTCCACCCCGACCTCACGACACCGAACGTGCTGTTCGGCGCGGACGGCTGCGTGAGCGGGGTCGTGGACTGGAACGGCGGGGCGTTCCGGGGGGACCGTCATGGGGCGCTGGTGAAGTTGCTGTTCGACAGCACCTGGGACGCCGCCTGTCCCGGTGGGTCCGACCGGGTCCGGCCCGCAGCGCTGGAGCGGTTGGAGACCCACCTCCGCGGGTCCATCGACGCCGACCGGCTGCAGCAGCTCTGGGCCTGGCACGCGCTGACGATGTTGGACTGGACGATCCGCTCACACGACCCCATCGGGACCGAGGTCCACCTGGCACTCGGCGAGCGCGTGTCGGGCTGAGCCCGCTGCCGCGCCCGTCAGGTCAGCGGCCGTCTCGATGTGGGTCTCCCCAAGCGGATGACTGTCACGGTCCAGGGGGGCGCGGAGGAGGCAACGTCTTGAGCATGAGTAGGCAGGGGGTGTCGCCCCAGAGTCCGTGTAGCTCCTCCACCGGTTGGAACCCGCAGGCTTCGTAGAACAGCCGGGTCCGGGCGTAGTTCGGGTCCGGGCGGGACGGTCCGAGCGTTTTCACCTGCAGCAGGCGGACGCCGTCGGCGGTGAGGTCGTTCTCGGCAGCACTGACCAGCGAGCGGCCAACACCGGCCGGTGGTGGGCGTGGTCGACGGCCATGAGGAACACCTCGGCCGCACCCGGGAAGTGCCGCTCCACCAGGAGGACCCCGAGCGGCGTGTCCTCGCCGTCGCGGGCCACGTAGGCCCGAAGCCGGGCCGCGGCCGTGACGTACTCCACGATCGCGTCCTCGATGCTGAACCAGGCGGGTAGTGATCGCAGCAGCGACTCCACGACCGGCGGGTTGGCCGGTTCGCACGCGACCGAGATCACCGGATCGGCTCGTGGGAAAGACGGCACGGTGAAGCGTCGCAGGCGTCGGTGTCGGCCGTCAGGTGACCAGGCCGTCGCGGAGGTGGATGACCCGGTCGCAGCGGTCGGCGAGGGCGGGGTCGTGGAGGGCGAGGACGACGGTGGTGCTGAGGTGGTCGAGGCCGGTGCCGGGGTTACTGGTGGGTCCGTCGGCGAGGCAGGGGCGGGTCGTTGATCGGTGCGCGAGCGATCGCGACGCGCTGCTGCTGTCGACCGGAGAGCCGGGTGGCGAGGGTGTTCTCCCGGCCCTCGCGGGCCCCCGACAGGTGAGCCCCACCCACTCAGGTCAGCAGCCCGGCATCGATGGTGGAGTGCAATCGGGTAGAAGCATTGACTCTGGTCGACTCACCTTCACGATGAGCGGGTGGTGACCGCCCCGACCGTCTCGACCAGCGGGGACGTCCTGCTGGGCAAGGCTCCCTTCAAGCGGGCCGTCATCACCGACACCACCGCCCCCGGCGTCTACCTGCTCCCCGCCACCGGTGCGCTGCTGCGCGACGAGGTGGAGCTCGGCCGCTCCTACGGCGGCGAGCAGCGCCTACGGAACCTGATCGCCGACCTGCCGGCGTCCCTGGGCATCACCCGCGTCATCATCGACTGCGCCGGCGCCATGAACACTCTGGGAGTCTCGGCCCTGGTCGCCGCGACGTCAGTGGTCACGGTCACTGCAGCAGACGCACAACGACGGGCGGCCCTGGCCACCCGAGGAGCGAGCTCTCACGCCCGGACGCCGACTGGGCTGAGGAACATGGGTGGGGCGCACCGAGCCGCGTTGCAGGCCCCCCCCGGGCCCGGCAGCTAGGTCCAAGGCCATGCCCACGGCCGTCAGCGCCGTCAGCCTGACGCACCGATTCACCTCCAATGCGAACGGTGCCTGACTCAGTGACTCCGTCGGAATCAGCCCCAGCTGCAAAGCCCCCTGTGGTCGGCGCGGATCGCGACCGGCGAGCCGCTGAGCAGGCTCCCACCACGACGGCTTCGTGGCGCTGGCGCAGGACGACCCGCTGGCCACTCAGCGGCAGGTCTCGGTCCAGGACTTTCAAGCCCGGCCGTTCCTGATCACAGAACGGTCCCTGGCCCAGACGGTGCACGACGGCACGGTCGCCTTCTTCGCCGCCCACGGCGTCGCCCCGAGTTGGCGCCACCACCGGCTGATGGGATACGAGCAGATCACCTCGTTCGTCGCAGCCGGGTACGCCGCAACCCTGGTCCACTCCACCCTGCGGTGAACCGCGCGGGTGTCGTTCGCGGCCATCGTCCCCGCCGCCCTGGCGGGCGGCTGGGTGAGCAGCGCCCTGGGGCCCACCGTCCTGTTCGCCGTGGTGGGTCTGCTGCAGGCCCTCGCGTGGGCAGCGCTCCTGGTCGCACGCGGGGACCGTGCCAGCGGTGAGCCGCGTGCGCTGCAGGAGCAGCCGCTCTCGACCGCGTGACCGGGGGATCAGTGAGGCCGCGGGTGAAGACCTCACCGCCCGGCTCATGCGCTCCCCGCGAGCTAGTGCGCGGGCCACGCTCCCAGCTCGCGCTGCACGACCCGCGCCGGGGCGGCGGTGAGCACGGTGACGGCCGCGCGGTAGCCGGCCCCCGGTCGCAGGTCCGTCGTCCGCGCGTCCAGCTCGGCTCCCCGCACGCGCACCAGGCCCGGTCGGCCGGCCGGGGCTGGCACGAGCACCTCCTGCAGCGGCACCCGGAGGCCCTCGCCGGTCGCCTTGACGACGGACTCCTTCCGGCACCAACTGCGGTAGAAGGCCTCGCTGTCGGCGATCACCTCGCCGGGTCCGGACACGAGGCGCACCAGATCGAGCACGGGCCGCGACGTCACCTGCTCGACGTCCAGACCCACGGGCGCCGCGGCGGTCAGCGCGACGCCGACGAGCATCCCGGAGTGGGTGATGGAGGCGTGCAGGCCGGTCCCCGGCAGTCTGGGTCGGCCGTGCGGCCGGCCGCACTCGTCGCACTCCCGCCGCAGCTCGACCAGCCATGGTGGTCGCCCGGTGACCGTAGCCACGGCCCTGCGCAGCAGCAGCGCGGCGGTCGCGCTGCGCGCGCGGTCCTCCCACGGCTGGTGGGACTGGACGCGCTGCCGGTCCTGCTCGCCCAGGTCCTCCCAGTCGAGCGGGAGCAGGGGTGCGCCGCCCCGGTGCTCGGGGGATCGGGCTAGCGCCGAGGGCGAGCACCAGAGGACCAAGCAGTCGACGTCCGGCTCCCAGTGCCCCACCGCGCCGGGACGAGCGCTGTCGCGAGGTCCAAGCTCCACGCGTCCTCCTCGCCGCGACCGCCCTCCTCACGCTAGCCGTACCGGGCGAGGTCGCAGGGGACGGCTGCTCGCGCGAGCCGTCGCGCGAGGCCGCGACGGGCGCGCCCGGGAACGCTGGCCGGCCGCTCCGGTGCCCGCAGGGGCGGAGAGGGCGGTCCGTCTGCCTTGCTGCGGTACGTCCGCCTCTGTAGGCTTCACGCGACCTGCGCGAGCGCCCGCTCGCCGCCGCGGAAGGGTACGTGCAGTGGCTGCCACGACGAACCCGCGACGCCGGGGCGGTTGGCTCGTGGACGACCTCGGAGCCCGCGAGCCGTGGCGCGTGCCCGTTCCGCAGGCGGTCCGCGACGAGCTCGCGGCGACTGCTGCGAGGTGCCCGGCGCCTGCCCTGGGTGACGGCCGGGTGACCCACCTGCCGCACACGGCCCGGCTGGCACGGCTCGTCCAAGAGCGCCTGGCCGACCCCGGCTTCGTCGTGCTGTCGGGACTGCCGGTTGACGATGAGGAGACCGCACTGCGCGTCCTGTGGGTGCTTGGACGGGTGTTGGGTCGCGCTGTCCCCCAGAGTCGCGACGGTGCCCTCGTCGGCCGGGTGGAGGACCTGGGCGCTGACTTCGACAACCCGCGCCACCGAGGGCACAAGACGAGCGCTGCGCTGCCCTTCCACGTGGACCGGACGGACGTCATCGCCCTCCTGTGCGTACGTGCGGCGAGCAACGGCGGTCTCAGCCAGCTCGCGTCAGCGGCTGCCGTGCACGACGTGATGCTCGACGAGAGCCCGGACCTCCTGGAGGAGCTGTACGCCCCGCTGCCGCACGACCGCCGCGGCGAGGAGTCGCCGGGAGAGGCGCCCTGGTGCCAGGTGCCGGTCTTCTCGGACGTGGCGGGTGAGCTGGTGGCGCGTTACGTCCGCCGGTTCGTCGAGGCGTCGCAGCGGCACCCCGCCGCTCCGCGGCTCACACCGTCCCAGCGGGCGGCCCTCGACGCGGTGGACGACGTGCTCGCCCGGCCCGGGACCGCTTTGTCGATGGACCTGCGCACCGGTGACCTGCAGCTGATCCACAACTTCACCATCCTGCACGCGCGGTCCGCGTTCACGGGTCGCGACGACGGCCCCGGGCGCCTCCTGCTCCGGCTGTGGCTGTCCTCGCCGCGCAGCCCCGACCTGCCGCACTGGTTCGCGCCGCTATATGGCAGCACGGCGCGCGGCACCGTGCGCGGCGGGGTTTGGCCCGAAGGCTGGTCCGACGTCCTCGGACGGCCCGTCGAGGAGATCGTGTGACGGGCACGGCGGTGCACCCCTGGCCGCTCCTAGACGTCCTGTCCCAGGGCGCTGCGCCGGAATGCGCCGCTGGAGACGTCCTATACCTGCACGGCTTCGGGGAGCAGGGGGCAGACCTGCGCGAGTTCGTCGGCCGCACGCTGCCTGACGGCGCTGCGGCCCGGCTACCGACGCTGCGTGGTCACGGACAGGGGGCGAGGCCGTCCTGGGGGTACACGCCCTCGGACTTCGCTGCGGACCTGCAGCGGACGTTCACCGATCTCCATCGCCACGCGGTGGTGGGCTTCTCCTTCGGCGGCATCGTGGCCAGCGCGTACGCCCTCGCCGTGGGCCCCGAGCGCGTCTCCGGGCTCGTGGTGCTGGACCAGGCGTTCGAGTCCCGCCCGGAGCGCACAGAGACCGGCGAGTGGGCCGAGGCCGTCCACATGAAGTGGCAGTACGACTACACGCACCACCTGCGTGCGGCTGCCGCGGTGGGCATACCGGTGCTGCTCGTGCACGCGGACGACTCGCAGGTGGTGGGGGAGGCCGAGCGCGCCGCGTGGAGGTCTGGGTCGGTACCGGGCCTGCAGGTCGTCGCCGTGCCGGGCGGGCACGCGGACCTCGTGCGTGGGAACTGCACCGCAGCGTGCGTGACGGGCGAGTTCCTGTCCGGGCTCCACGACGCCGAGGGCCGCACGTGACCCTGGACGCCGTCCTCAATGCTGTTGCCGACGTGCTGGACCTGCACGACCCCTCCCCGGCCGACGACTTCCTGGACCTGGGCGGGTCCAGCCTCGCGGCGGTGCAGATCGCCGCGCGGCTCGAGCGACTGCTGGGGGTCCGGGTGGACCCGCGGGTCGTCGTCAAGAGCGGCAGCCTCCTGGAGGTCGCGGAGGCGCTCGGAGCGTCCGCGGTCGGGGAGGCGGCGGTGGGCGTCGCCGGGCCGCAGCCCCCCTCGGCGTCCTCGCCCGCGAGCCTCGCGCAGCAGTGGGCCCTCGACGCCGAGCGCGTCGACCCCGACGCCCCGGCCCTGCAGTTCGCGGTCGCCTACACCGTCCGCGGACCGCTCGAGCCCGAGTTGCTGGACCAGGCTCTGCGGGCTGTCGTGGACCACCACCCCGTGCTGCGGACGCGCTTCGAGCGAGGCCCCGACAGCGACACCATGGAGCTGGTGGCGACCGGCCCGGTGCTGCTGCGACGCGAGCAGGTTACGGAGTCACGCCCCCGGACCGACCGGCTGACCGCCTTCGCGCAGCAGCGGTTCCCCGCCTTCCGCCCGCCGCGGCTGCGCGCCCTGCTCCTGGAGGCGGGGGAGGCCGAGCACGACCTATGCCTGTCCTTCGACCACCGGGCAGCAGACGGCTGGTCGCTCCGGGTCGTGCTGGAGGACCTGTCGGTCGCGTACCGGCAGTTGGTGGCCGGCGAGCCGGTGCGGCTGCCCGGAGCCGGCTCTTACCTCTCCTACGCCATCGAGGAGCGCCAGGACGCTCCCCGCCGCCTGCGCCGCGCCGTGGCGCACTGGTCACGCGAGCTGCCCGCGGCCTACGAGGAATTCCCGCTGACCCTCCCGGGCCACCGCGCCGGCACACCGCTCGCGGACCCGCGCCACGTGCAGCTCGCGGTCCCGCCCGAGGTCGCCGACGCGCTCGGGGTCATCGCAGCGGCTGCCGGCGAGAGCACCTTCGCCGTCGCCACCGCGGCCCTGGCACGGGTGGTGGCGGGATGGACCGGCGACACCCGTGTCCGCATCCTCACGAGCTCGGCGAACCGTGGGCACGCCGACCACGAGCGCACGGTGGGCTGGTTCGCCAACGGCATCTTCCCGACGTACAACGTCCGTCCCGGGTCGCCGGTCGTGGAGCTGGTCCGCCACGTGGCTGAGACAGCGGCGGCTGCCAGTACCGTCGGTGACGTGCCCGCAGCACACGTCCGGCAGCAGCTGTGGAGCGACGCCCCGACCGGCTTCCGCCGGGACTCCGCCGTGTACCTCGCGTGCAACGACGCCTGGTCGGAGCCGTTGACCCTCGCCGCGTGCGCGGTCGACTCCCTCGACCTGGACGACCGGGCGGATGCCCCCGGGCTCCAGCTCTACCTGCTGCGTGGACGCGCGGGCTGGAAACTCGACCTCTACTACCACGACAGTGAGTACGCTCCCGCGGTCCCGGACGAGCTAGTTCGGCGACTGCTCACCACCATCCGCGAGCAGGCCTCGCAGGTCTGATTACGGTCGCGGGTCGTCCGCGGCTGCCGTCCGCTAGGAGTGCGCATGTCCCCGTCCGACCTCGACCGCTACCAGCGCGACGGCTTCCTCGAGCTCGGGCCCCGGCTCGGCCCGGACGACGTCGCGGCCGTCCTGGCCCGGTTCGCCGAGCTCGACGCCGCCCCCGACGTCCCGCCCCAGTACGAGGCGCAGTACGACACAGCAGGTCCGGAGCGGCGGCTCCGCAAGCTGCGCCGGCTCGTCTGGAACGACCCGGCGCTCTTCGCCCCCATGCTCGTGCGCGCAGGCGCACCGGAGCTCGCTGAGGAGGTGGTCGGCCCCGGTGCCGTCATCGTCTTCCATGCTGCGTTTCTTAAGCCGGCACGCATCGGCACACAGGTGGGCCTGCACCAGGACCAGGCACTGTGGAGCCGCGACTACCCGTCGGCGTTCAGCGTCTGGTTCGCCCTGACGGACGTCCACCCGGACAACGGTGGTCTCTACGGGTGTCCGGGCTCCCACAGCGCCGGCTCGCTCCCGCACGCCGAGGACGGGGAGCACCCCTGGCACGACACGCTCACCCACCGGGCAGCGGACCTGCAGCCGGCACACCAGTTCCGGCTCTCGCCCGGGGACGCGGTCATGTGGGACCGCAACCTCGCCCACGGGAGCGGCCCGAACGCCTCCGACAGCGACAGGAGTGGGATGGTCGTGGTCTTCGCCGACGGCTCGGTCGAGGGCTTCGACCCCGTCGACGCCATGGGCCTGGACGAGCTCCGCGAGCGGGGGGCCGCGTAGCGTGCCGTCCCCCGACTTCGGCCGGACCGCCGTCGACTACAGGCGCTACCGCGCCGGCTTCCCCGACCGCCTGGTCGACGACCTGCAGCGGCACGGCGTGGGACTCAACCACCAGGACGTCGTCGACGTCGGCACCGGCACGGGGACACTGGCCCGGCTGCTCGAGCCGCACGTGGCGAGCGTGCGCGGCGTCGACCCCGCCGAGGCGCTGCTGGTGGAAGCACGCGACCTCGACGACGCAGCCGGCGTCTCGGTCGAGTACTCCGTCGGCACCGCGGAGTCGACAGGCCTGGCGACCGGGTCGGCGGACGTGGTGACGGCCGGGCAGTGCTGGCACTGGTTCGACGCCGGAACCGCGACCCGCGAGCTCGGGCGCGTCCTGCGCCCCGGCGGACAGCTGGTCATCGCGCACTTCGACTGGCTCCCGCTGCCGGGCAACGTCGTCGAGGCGACCGAGCGCCTGATCCTCGAGGCCAACCCTGCCTGGACCATGAGCGGGCAGACGGGCCTGTACCCGCGCTGGCTCACGGACCTGCGGACGGCGGGGTATCGCGACGTCCGGACCTTCTCGTTCGACTCGGACGTGCCGTACGTGCCGGACGCGTGGGTCGGCAGGGTCAGGGCGAGCGCCGGCATCGGAGGCTCGTTGCCGGACGCCGAGGTGACCCGCTTCAGCGACAGGCTGTCGGAGACGCTGCAGTCGTGGCCCGGACGTGAGCTGCTGGTCCCGCACCGAACATGGGCAGTGCTTGCCCGCAGAGGACCTCAGGAGGGTGCAGGACAGTGAAGAGTGCGACGCGGATCATCGACGCGACGCTCCGAGAGGGGATGCAGACGTCCGCAGGGGTGTTCACCCTGCCGCAGAGCGTGGCGATCGCCTCGCTCCTCGCGGAGGCCGGCGTCGACATGATCGAGTGCGGCCACCCGTCTGCCAGCGAGTCCGAGCGGGCGAGGGTGGCGGCGGTGACGCGTGCTGTTCCGGGCGTGCCGGTGCTGGCACACGCCAGGGCCTGCTCGGAGGACATCGCAGCAGTCGCGCAGAGCGGTGCGACGTGGGTGGGCGTCTTCCTGGGCGTCAACGAGGCGTCGCGGAGGCACCGGACGGAGGGGGCGACGACCTCCCAGCTGCACAAGTGGATCGTGCGCAGCGTCGAGGACGCGCACGCGCTCGGGCTGCGGATCCGGCTGACGGTCGAGGACGGCAGCCGGACGACCGAGGAGGAGTTGTGGACCGCCCTCGAAGTGGCCACCGAGGCGGGGGCCGACCGCGTCTGCTTCAGCGACACCACGGGCGCACTGGAACCTGCTGACGTCTCACGGCAGGTCAGCGCGCTGTCCGAGCGCCAGCCGGAGCAGCACCTGGAGGTGCACCTGCACGACGACCGGGGCCTGGCGCTCGCGAACGCGCTGGCGGCGGTGGACGCGGGAGCGACCTGGGTCTCGACCTCTGTCAACGGGCTCGGTGAGCGCGCCGGCATCACCGACCTCGCGGCCCTGCTCCTGAACCTGCACCTGCGCGGCGGTCGCGAGCTCCCGCCGGCGGGCGTCCTGCACGACCTCAGCAGGAGGGTCGGCGCGTACTCCCGGTCCCGCCCCGACGACCGACGGCCGGTCGTCGGACGCAACGTGTTCCACCACGCCGCCCGACTGCACGTGCGGGCGGTCGAGCGGGACGCGTCGACGTACGAGCTCCTCGACCCGGCACTGCTCGGTCGCAAGCGGTCCGTCGCCGTCGCCGGCAACGGGGGGCTCCTGCCGCGCGACCCGGAGGACCTCATCGTGACGCCGCCCGTCATCAGCGCCGAGGAGTTGCGCCACCACCGCAAGGGCCCCGGCGACCGCTTCGTGCTGGTCGACGACCGCTTCGTGCCCGGAGCCGGCCAGTACTGCATCGCGCGTCGCATCCCTCCGGCCGACGACCACGGGCCCGGGCACGTCGACCCCCACGTCCACGCCTGCGACTCGCTGTTCGGCTTCCTCGGCGACGAGGACGGGTACCGGGGCCTCACCGTCGAGGTCCGACTCGGCGACGACGTGCGCACCGTCACGAGTCCCGCGGCCGTGTTCATCCCGGCGGGCACGTTGCACAGCTACCGGGCCGTGTCCGGCGGTGGCACCTACCTGAACCACGTGCTCTCCGGGAGCTACGAGGAGAGCCTGCTCGACCCCCTGACGCCGCTCGCCCCCCCGCTTGCCCTGGAGGCGCTATGACCACTCCCGTGGACAACGCGAAGTCGAGCGCCTGGGACCACGTGGGCGGCATGTTCTGGAGCCAGGGCCGCACCAGCGCGCGTCCGAGCCCGGCCGAGCTCGAGCAGTTCCTGACCGGGGTCCCGGCGGGCCAGCGCTGCACGGTCGTCGGTGCGAGCACCAAGGACCTGGTCGAGGCCGCCCGCGACCACGGCGCGCTCGTGACGGTGCTTGACTTCTCGAGACGCATGTGCGAGGACCTGGGCGCGGCGGTCCCTGACGTGGAGGTGCGCCAGGTCGATATCACCCGCCCCCTGCCGGTGGACCTGCGGGCCACGCAGGACTGGGTGTTCGCGGACCGGCTCGTCAACCGGTTCGCCCCCGAGGAGGTCGCGGCGGGCGTCGCCGGGATCCTCGGGCTGCTGTCCCCAGGCGGGACCGTCCGGACGTCCGTCAAGATCGGTCGCTACCCCATGGACGACGAGATGATCGCTGTGGGCGAGCGGCACGGAACGGTGCGGGAGTTCTGGGACGAGGAGACTGACACCATCGACTTCTCCACTGCCGGCGCTGTGCTGGAGGAGGCCCTGCTGCCGCACGGGGAGATCGACCGGGCCCTGCTGCTCAGCTGGTACCGCGGCCGCGGTCGCGAAAAGCGCTACTCGGAGGACGACGTGCGTGTGCTCCTGTCCGGGGTGTCCGGGCTGCCTGCCGACGACGTGCACGTCGCTGCCCTGCAGGACGCGCCCGGCAGCCTGATGTTCACGCTGGTCACGCCGGACGCCGGCTGACGTGTGCGGGATCGTCGCAGTCAGCCGCTCCGCGCAGACCGGCCGGGAGCGAGCCGCCCGCCCGCTCGAGGAGCGTGTCTGGCAGATGCTCGGAGCCATGCCCTGGCGAGGGCCGGACGGTGCGGGGGTGACGAGCCGTCCGGGGGCTGCGGTCGGGATGTGCCGCCTGCGGGTGCGGTCTGCGCCCTCCGACGCGGTGCCCTTCGCGGACGGCCGCGGGGACGCCTGGGCCTTTAACGGCGAGGTGTATCGCGCGGAGCAGCACGGTGGCCCCGCGCCCGTCGCCGGCGGACTGCCGGAGGCCCGGTGCGCAGCTGCGTCTGCACACGCGCCGGCTGATGGCATGTGGGCGGTCGCGCACCTAACGCGCGACGGCGTCATCGACCTCCGCCGCGACCCGTGGGGGATCAAGCCCCTGTGGGTGCGGGAGACACCGCACGAAGTCCTGGCCTGCTCGGAGCTGCCCGCTCTGCTCAGCGTGCTCCCGCAGCCCCGCCCGCGTCGCGCCGCCGTCGCACAGCTGCTCCTCACCGGCGGTGTCGTCGACGGCGGGTCGTTGTGGGATGGCGTGGTGCCGCTCCCCCCAGGCGCCGGACTCCGGCTCGCGGACGGCAGGTCCACGCCCCTCGTGCCGGTGCACCCGCACCACGGACCCGCCGCTGGAGTGGGCATCGCGCAGGCCCTGGAAGCCTCCGTGCGGGGGGTCCTCGACGCGGACCGGCCGGTCGGGCTCGCCGTCAGCGGCGGGCTCGACTCGACCGTCGTGGCGTTGCACGCCCAGGACGCAGGCGCTCCAGACCTCATGACGGTGAGCGTCACGCCGGCGGGAGAGGCGGACGGCGTGCGCGACCTCGCCGCCCTCGGTCTTCCGCCGGGGGCCCACACGACCTGGGGCCACCACCACGTCGAGGTCGGCCCCAAGGACCTCGTCGAGGGGTTGCGCGAGGTGACCGCCCTGACGGGGGCACCGACCGGCCTGACGAGTGCGCCCCTCTACCTGGCCCTGGCGCGTGCTGCGCGGGAGGCGGGCATCGTCGTCCTGCTTGCGGGCGAGGGGGCGGACGAGTTGTTCGGCGGCTACCGGAGCTACCTGCGCCTGACTGCGGCGACCACCGCCCTGTCCTTCTACTCGGACGCCCGGCGGGCGAAGCTGCTCACCGAGCTCATGGGGCCCGAGGAGGGCAGAGCCGCCGTCGCTGCCCTGCGCGCACGCGTCGGCGACGGCGTCGGGCCCGGGGCGGTCCTCGAGACCGAGCGCACGCTTAGCCTCGGACCCCTCCTCGAGCGGACCGACGTGACGATGATGTCCTGCTCGATCGAAGCCCGGACCCCCTTCCTGCACGGCGACGTGCCGGCCCTCGCGGCGCGCCTTCCCTGGTCGCAGAAGGTCTGGGCCGGGAGGACGAAGGTCGCGCTGCGGGACGCCTACGCGCACCGGCTGCCGCGCTTCGCGGACGAGGTCAAGGTCCCCTTCCGGGCGCCGTGGGCGCGCTGGTACGCCCAGCGGCTCAGCGGAGCCGTCGAGCAGCTGCTGACGGACGCGGCGGAGGAGCTGGCGGGGCTGGGCGTCCGACCCGCTGGTGTGCGGACCGTCTTGCTCGCGGCCAGGTCCGGCGACCCCTCCGCGGTGGCTGTGTGCTTCACGCTGTGCAGCCTCGCCTTCTGGGCCGAGTCCACGTCGGCGCGCGCCAGGCAGCGCTCGTGACGGGGCCGTCGTTCGTGCGCGGGCGGACGCCAGAGCCCACGACCATCCACGACCAGGTCGTGGCCGCGGCAGACCGCGACCCCTCGGCGCTCGCTCTCGTGACCGAGGCGGGCTCCACGACCTACGAGGAGCTGGTGCACGGGGGGTCGGCGTGGGCGAGCCTTCTGGTCAGGTCCGGCGTGACTCAGGGGGACGTCGTCGCCGTGAGGAGCGGCAGGGCGCTCGAGCTGCCAGCCGCCCTGCTCGGCGTCCTCCAGTCAGGCGCCTGCTACACGGTCATCGACCCCGCCTGGCCGGCTGAGCGGCAACGGCACCTGCTCGCTCGCACGGGGGCGCGCGTGTGCCTGGACGGCACGCCCGACGGGACCTTGGCGGGCCTCCCCGGCCTGCAGGTGCTGCCGCTGACGGTGGAGCCGCCGCAGGAGCAGGACCGAGGTCCCGCCTCCGCCGCGGCGCGTCCCGTCCGGCCGACCGACGCGGCGTGCCTGTTCTGGACCTCCGGGAGCACGGGCGTGGCGAAGGCCGTCCTGTCTCCCCACCAGGCCACGACCCGGTTGTTCTCGCCGAGCAGCCCGCTGGGGGGAGGCCCGGGCACCGTCATGATCTCGGTGGCTGCGCCGGCCTGGGATGGCTTCACGCTCGAGCTCTGGTCGATGCTCACGACAGGGGGTTGCACGGTCCTGCACGAGCCGTCGTTCTTCCTCCCGAACGACCTGCGCGAGGCGATGCGCCGCCACGGGGTCACGGACCTCTTCCTCACGTCCGGTCTGTTCGACGTGTTCGTCGCGGAGGACGTCGAAAGCTTCGCAGGGCTGTCCCGCGTCAGCGTCGGCGGAGACCGGCTGTCGCAGGCGCACGCCGGCCGGTTCCTCGCGGCACACCCCGGTGTCGCCCTGACGAATGGCTACGGGCCCGTCGAGTGCTGCGGGTTCGTCACGACGCGTCGCGTCGACGACGCCGACCTCGACCGCCCTGAGGGAGCAGCCGTCGGCAAGCCCGTACCCGGGACCGACGTGCTCGTCGTGGACGAGGGGGAGGTCGTGCCGCGCGGGAGGGACGGGGAGATCTGGATCGGCGGCCAGGCGGTGGGCCTGGGCTACCTGGACGACGACCTGGAGCGGACGCGTGAGGCCTTCATCGAGAGCGGGGGCTGTCGCTACTACAGGACCGGCGACAGAGGGCGGATAACGGACGACGGCGTCCTGCTCTTTCTCGGGCGCACCGACCGCCAGGTGAAGATCGCCGGGCACCGCGTCGAGCCCGCGGAGACGGAGTCGGCTGCCTTGCGGCTGGGCTGCTCGCACGCCGTCGCGGTCCCCGTCCCGACCGAGAGCAGCCCGCGAGGACTGGCGCTGTTCGCCGTTCCCGGCTCGTTCGAGGGCCGGCCCCGCGACCTCCGGGCCGGGCTCGCCGAGGTGCTGCCTCCGCAGCTCGTGCCGTGGCCGGTGCGGTTCGTCCAGCAGTTGCCGCTGACTACCAACGGAAAGGTCGACCGTGACGTGCTGCGTCGCCAGCTCCCGGACTGAGCGCTGTGCGCCAGCGCCGCCGACAGGCGGCTCACCGTGCTGATGGGGCGGCACAGCGCGCCGGGTGTGGCGACGCTCGGTTGGGCGACGCTGGTCCGCTCCCTGGGGAGCGGCGGCGTGCTGACCCTGGCGGTGCTCTTCTTCGTCCAGTACCGGGGTCTGCCGGCAGGACACGTCGGCCTCGCCCTGACCGTCGGCGGCTTCGCCGGCGTCGCAGCCAGCCTGCCGCTGGGCAAGCTCGCCAACGGCCCCCGGTCGCGGGACGTGGCGGCCGTCGCCGTAGCGGGGCAGGGACTGGCGGTCCTCGCCTTCCTGCTCGTCGGCTCGCTGCCGGCGCTGGTGCTTGCCGCCTGCGCCGCGAGTGTGACCGAGGCGGGGTCGAACGCCGCGCGGGCCGTGCTCGTCGCGGGACTGGTGACCGGGCCCGAGCGGGTGCAGGTCCGCGCGAAGCTCCGTGCGGTGACCAACGCCGGCTCCGCCGCCGCCGCCGCCTGCAGCGGCTTCGTCCTGTCGGTCGACGTCGGCTGGCTCTGGAACGCCTCCCTCGTGCTGTGCGCAGCCTACCTGCTCGCTGCGGGAGGGCTGCTGCGCCTGGTGCCTCGTCCGGCAGCTGTCCAGGTGCCGCTCGGCTCGCACCGCTGGGAGGTCCTCCGCGACCGGCCGTACGCGTTGCTGGCCGTCCTCAACGCTGTGCTGACCATGAACCTCGGTCTGCTGACCGTGGCACTGCCCGTGTGGGTGGCCTCGCGCACGGACGTGCCCACCGGGGTGTTCGGAGGTCTCATTCTGCTCAACACGGTCCTGGTGGTCCTCTTCCAGGTGCGGGTGGCGCGCGACGTCACGGACCTGCCCTCGGCGGTACGGGCCGTGCGACGCTGCGGCTTGCTGCTGGCGGTCTGCTGCGGCTTTTTCGCTGCGGCGGCCGGGCTGCCGCCCGTCGTCGCGGTGGTCGTCCTGGTCCTCGGCGGCGGGGCGCACGCGCTCGGGGAGATGGTGTTCTCGGCCGGGACGTGGGAGCTGTCGTACGCGATGGCGCCCGAGCACGCGCACGGGCAGTACCAGGGCATGTTCGGCATGTCGTCCCAGCTCGGAAACGCCCTCGCTCCAGCTGTCACCGTCGGCCTTGTCGTCGCCCTCGGCGCATGGGGCTGGCTGCTGCTGGGCGTGCTCCTGGCCGTCTCGGGCGCTGCCGCGGCAGCGCTGCCGGCCATGGCGGGTGGCCGACGGGCGAGCGGGAGGGCGGCAGCGTGACTGGCCTGCACGGACAGGTCCGTGTCGGCGCGCCGCTCCTCGTCCTCGCGCTGCATTCCGAAGCGCAGTTCCTGCGGACCACGCTGCCGGTGCTGATCACCGGGGTGGGCAAGGTGAACGCAGCGCTCGCGGTCGCGGAGGTGCTCGCGGGCGGGCTCCTGCCCAGCGAGGTGGTGAACTTCGGGACTGCAGGAGCGCTGCGTCCTGGATTGGTCGGCACGCACGAGGTGAGCGAGGTCCTGGAGCACGACCTGGATGGGGACATCCTGCAGGCCATGACCGGTGGCCGTCACACCGAGCGGATCACCCTGGCAGGGCGAGGGCCCGTCTTGGCGACCGGTGACGTCTTCGTGGACGACGACCTCCTACGCGCGAGACTGGGGACCGTCGCCGACCTCGTCGACATGGAGGGGTACGCCGTCGCTCGGGCTGCTGGACGCCGGGGTGTCCCGGTACGTCTAATCAAGCACGTCAGCGACGAGGCGGGCGACGGGGCGGCACGGACGTGGGCGGAGGCGGTTGAGGACTGCGCGCGGCGACTGGCGGCGTCGGTGGGTTGAGACCGAGTCGGCACCGCTGCTCCGCGCAGTGCGCCTGGTCCCACTCGGCCGGCCGGGGGTACAGAGTGACGATCATTCCGAGCACGACCGCCGAGGCCAGTGCGCCCCCGATGCCCTGCAGGAACCGGGCGGCGATCAGGACGCCGAGGTTGGGAGCGAGACCGCAGCCGAGGGAGGCGGCAGTGAACAACGCCAGGCCGACCAGCAGGATGCGCCGGGGGCCGAGGACGTCCCCGAGCCGGCCGGCCAGCCAGCAGCAGCACACGCCCGAAGGGGACGAGGCGCGGCGCCCATCCGTCCCGGCGACCCCGGGTGGGACCCCCAAGTTAAACCGCGACAACGACGGCATCGGCTGCGAGTAAGCCGAGCAGACCCGTGCCCTACCCGTCCCGGCCGACCCTGGCGGTCCTGATCCAGTTCGCCGACACGGCCAGCACCCGACAGACCCCGGAGCAGCGGGCCGCCCTGCTCGCCTTCGTCGCCGAGCAGTACCCCGCCGGCCGATCCGTGCACGAGCTGGCCGAGCTCACAGGGCGGACGCAGACAGCGGTGCGCCGCGCACTGGACCAAGCAGGCGTGACCCGACGTCGCCCCGGCGCACCAGTCGATCGAGCGCGAGGTTGCCGAGGCCGCTGTGCGGGGCGCGGCCGGATACGTAGATCGTGAGCCGGCCACGAAGGCCGCATTCCACTGCGCTCACCGGCGCGGCCGACGTAGACCAACGTGGAGCGCTGACGCAAGAGGTACACCCCAGGGTGTTACCGGCGCCGCGCGGACCGTGTCGGCGGTGAAGGGCAGCCAGTGCGACCACACGGCCAGCCGAGCGAGGTCCTGGGAGAGTGTGCCGTCGTTCATCGCTGCCACGTCGTCGACCGTCGTGCCGCTTTGAAGATGGCGGTGATCACGTCCTCATCGAGGAGCTCGGGCTGCCGTCGCAGCCACTTGGCCAGCGCCCTGCGGTAGACGACGTGGGCGCCCTGCGGTGCGGTTCTGATGGTGATGTCCTGGGCGCTGACCGCGACGACGACGCCGTCGACGCGCACCGGTAGCCCGGACGCTGCGGTGAGAAGCTGCGCGGCGCGCGCGGCCTCGTGGCGGCTGTTGCGCAGGTAGGGCTGCTTTTGCCCGTTGACCATGAAGATGTTGCCGGCGACCCAGATCTTGGCGCCGTTGGCGGTGCTTGGCGTGAACTCGGAGCGGGTCCTGCCGTAACCACGGCCCTGACCCCGCCGTCGTAGGGGATCGGTTGTCCGGTGCGGGGTGGGTGGACACCCCGGCTGCGGCCGCGGTGCTCGGGGTGTCCGGGCAGCGGTTGCTGGCCTACCGGGTCCAGGCGGAGCGGGACGGGGTCGCGGTGATGGCCGGCTGGACCCGGCTGTGGCACGGCCCGTCGCTGCCCGGGTGGTGGGCGCAGTGGCGGGTCGAGCTGCGGACCCCGCAGCAGGTCCTGGCCGAGGACCGGCGGGCCCGGGTCCGGGCGCTCGTCGAGGCCGGCGCGACCGTGCCAGGTGCAGCCGCCGAGGTCGGGATCAGTCCGTCCCTGGCTTACCGGTATCTGAAGGACTCACCGGTCCACCGGGTGTCGTCCGCCGGCTCATGAGAGGGCCCGGTCTCCGTGCGAGCCGGCCTGCCGGTCGGGGCTGCCGCGCGGTGGTGGGGGTGGGGGGCGTGGCGGGTCACCGACCTTGACCGGGTGGGGGCCCGACCTGTCAAGGCCGCTTCGCGCCGCTGCGCGGTCGGCTGCGCCGAGCCCTGACAGCCCAGCCCACCCTCATCCTGTCCGACCCGGTTCCTGACCCGCCGCACCCCGCGGCGCGACCACCAGGAGCCCGCGATGGACGACGACCGCTTCGACGACCTCGACTTCGATGATCTGGACGATGACCTGTTCCCGTTGTGCGGGCCGGGGCAGTTCGGCCGCCGGCACACCGACGAGTACGGCGTGACCTACGTGGTCGACCACCTGGTCGGGCTGGGCTGGGTGTGGGTGCCGTTGGAGACCCCGGGCGACCGGGGGTGACCCCGGCCAGGGCCGGTACCGTCCCGGCCGCTGATCCGGCGGCTGGGGACGGTGGTGGTGTGGACGACGGCCGTCTGGCCGCTGGTTGTCCGGTAGGCGCAGGCGGAGTCGGGCGCCCGCTGGTGCCTACGGTGCCCGGGTGACCACCGACCCGGATCCGGTGACCGCCGGTCGGTTCTTGACGTTGGAGCAGGTCGGTGACGAGCTCGCGGTCAGTCGCGCTCAGGTGTACGCGATGGTCCGGGACAAGACCCTGCTCGCGTTGAAGGTCGGCGGCCGCGGGAAGTGGCGGGTCGAACGGTCCGAGCTGGAGGCCTACATCGCGCGGCTGTACATCGAGGCCCGAGCCCGGCCCGCGGTCAGGGTCGACGACGACGAGGTTCCCAGCGACGAGTGAGCGGATGACCGAGCGCCTGCGCACGGTCTGAGCCGGGGTCTCTGGAGTGAGGGCCGGGGTGTGGGGCGGAGCCCCGCGGTCTTGCGGGGCCGGCCCGTCAGGGCCGGCGGTGGCCTGGTGGCTGGTCGGGTCGGGGTGGAGTCGGGTTCTCCGTCGTTCGGGCGGGACTTCGTCGGCCGGGCCGTGCCGGGCCGGGGCAAGGTCGGGGTCCCCTGCGGGGTGGGCTTGCGGCGGCCTGGTGCGGTCTGGCACCCATCGGGCCGATCGGGCGGCGGGGGAGCCGACGACCGGCACCAGCCACCCCACAGCGGACCCGCAGTCGCCCGGCCGGTTCTCAGCGGTCCGGGACAGCGGCATGTGTCGGTAGCTGCGTGGGGTTGTCGACCCGGGGGCGCGCCGGTCGCTGAGCCGGTTGTGGGGGGCGGGCGCCGGAGCGGGTTTCGTTGAGGTCGGCGGTCGCGGTGATCGGGGTGGACTGACCCGTCGACCCGGGGACGGTCAGGTCGAAGACGTAGAGCAACACGGGTGAGCAAGATATCTGGTTGGCGTAGCCAACTGCGGTGTCGCGCTGGCGCGCGCCGGCCCGGGCGGGGCAGGGTGGGCGGTGTCCCCGCGGGCGGGGTCGCTGCGCTGGGCTGTGTGTCCGGCGTCGCCG
>JAABUT010002212.1_pt1 | contig 19350 bp, 17 predicted proteins | sample 5559281 | NCBI WGS metagenome assembly JAABUT01 (sample SAMN10711880, study PRJNA513359) | rock metagenome | isolation source: Antarctica rocks | place: Antarctica: Victoria Land, Ricker Hills nord | collected 2016-01-04
GTCACCCTGCAGGGCGATGATCACGTCACCATCGGAGTCACCCCCTGTCGCCTGCACGATCCCGTATGCCGGGTCCTCACCTGTCGTGTACCTCGCGATGCGCACACGAGACACCCTAGACGCACCCTGACGAACCGGTCTCTGCGGTCATCGCCGGCCCAGCGCGCGGCCCACGGCGCCTCGGGCCGAGCTCGCTGCACCTACGCTGGATGACCGTGACGGTGGTGCTGGAGCGGGTGGACTGGCGCAGCCGCGAGCGCGTCCACGCGGCGCGGATCGACGCCGCGACACAGGGTCACCGCGCGCGACGGGAGGACGGCCGCCCGCACCCGGTCGAGGACTTCCTGTTCAGCTACTACTCGCACAGGCCATCGGCCCTGCGTCGCTGGCACCCCGGCTCCGGAGTGGTCCTTCGGGACGCGGCGAGCGAGGAGCGGGCGGGATGGCGGTTCTACCGGACGGACGGCGCCGACGTCACCCTCGACATCGACGCGTTCGCCCAGACCCGGTCCAACACGATCACCTTTGTCCGCGAGCTGCTCACCCGCACGCTCGACCGATCGGCCCACCTCGGATGCTTCGGGCTGCACGAGTGGGCCATGGTCTACCGGATGTCCGGGGACGAGCTCCGGCACGCCGGCTGGCCACTGCGCCTGGGCCGGGCCGGCACGGACGAAGTCGTCGAGGCGCACCCGGTCAGGTGCTCGCACTTCGACGCCTACCGGTTCTTCACCCCATCGGCACGGACCCTGAACACGGTTGTCCCCACCCGGGACTCGCAGCTCGGCATGGAGCAGCCGGGGTGTCTGCACGCGGGCATGGACTGCTACAAGTGGGCCTACAAGCTGAGCCCGGCCGTGCCCAGCGACCTGGTCGCGGACTGCTTCGACCTCGCCCGCGAGATCCGAACGCTCGACATGCGTGCCGCGCCCTACGACCTCAGCGAGCTGGGGTACGAAGCCGTGCCGATCGAGACGCCAGCAGGCAAGACGGCATACGTCACGGCGCAGCGAGACTTCGCAAGCCGGTCACAGCAGCTGCGTGGACGGCTCCTCGCGGTCTGCGACGAGCTCCTTCGGGCCAGGTCGCTCTAGCGCTCGTGCAGAGACTCCGAACATCGTGATGGCCACAGTCGACTGGCAAGCCCAGGAATCACACGAATATCCGTGCAGTCAATCTCGGACATCGACAGGGTGCCTACCGGCCAGGTGATGTCCATTGCTTCGCTGACTCGAGATCGTTCCTCGTCGCGCCGCCAGTGAGGAGGAGATGCAGGAGTTGGACGCGCGTCCCGGTTGCACGAGTCGTGAGACAGCTGCTGCTGCTTGACGGCCCGTGCCTTCTCGGGTGTCTCGTAGACGATCGTTCGTGCGCCTGGGTCCAATGACCTGGCGTTCGCTCGGTATGCGGCATCTTGCGCGGGTGACCCTGCCACCGAGAGCGGCCGCCACGGTGTGCACCAGCAGCCGGCTGACCGTGCCGGCGCTGATCGGCACCAGGCCCCGGCTCAGACGTTCGAGGCGGACGTCGACCACCGCTTGTGCAGTAGCCGACGTGCTCGTGAGCGGCGCGCTCAGGCGCTCTGCTTGAGCAGCGCGAGGCGCTCGGTGACCGGCCGGTGCAGTTGGGCGCGAACCCGGCGCGTCTCGTCGTCGGCGAGGATCTCCAGGTCGCCGGCCTCCAGCCCGTCCAGGGCCGTGCGTACGACCTCCGCGGGGTCGGATTTGGTGCCGTGCAGCTTGCTGGACATATCCGTGTCGACGAGGGCCACGTAGAGGCCCGAGACCTGGATGCCGCGCGGGGCGAGCTCGGTGCGCATCACGTCGGTGGCGCTCCACATCGCCGCCTTGCTCACCGAGTAGCTGCCGCCCATCGGCCACCAGGCCATCACGGAGGAGACGTTCAGGACGGCTCCAGTACGCTTGGCCAGGCTGTCGGCGAACGCTCCGACGAGGGCGAGCGGACCGAACAGGTTGGTCTCCAGCTGCCGCCGCAGGGACGCGGCGCCCGGTTCGAGCACGGAGACGGCCGCCGCGATACCGGCGTTGTTGATCAGCACGCTGACGTCACCAGCGACGGCGGCGGCCCGCGCGATCGACTCCGCACTCGTCACGTCCAGGTCCAGCGGGACGACGCGGGGATCGGAGACCTCAATCGTGAGGGGGTCACGGGCGGCGGCGTAGACCTTGGTCACCCCGCGCCCGAGCAGCTGCTCGACATAGTGGCGGCCCATGCCCCGGCCGGCACCGGTGACGAGGACGGTCTGGTTCGCGAGCTCGGTCATGTGAGCGCTCCGCACTGTCGAAGTGATGTATACCGATCGGTGTACATCAAGTAGTACACCGATCGGTATCTCCTGGCAAATGGCGTCCTACGATGGCGACATGGCGACGGTGACCACGGCTCCCAAGGTGGGCCCCCGGGATCGACTGATCACCACCGCCCGGCGGCTCTTCGCCGCCGAGGGGATCCACGCCGTGGGCGTGGACCGACTGTGCGGCGAGGCGCGCGTGTCCAAGCGGTCGCTCTACCAGCACTTCTCCGGCAAGGACGACGTCGTGGCGGCCGCATTGCGCGACGAGACCGGCCACCACCTCCACGGCCTGCATCGCGACGACGGCTCACCGCCCCGCGACCGCGTGCTGGCCGTCTTCGACAGACTCGACGACCGTGCGAGCCGCCCGGGGTTCGAGGGCTGTCCCTTCATCGGAGCTGCCTTCGAGCTCAAGGACCCCGGGCATCCGGCCTCCGTCGTCGCCCACGAGCAGAAGCTCGGCCTAACGGCGCACTTCGCCGACCTGCTCCGCCAAGGTGGCGCGAGCGAGCCGGACCTGCTCGCACAACAGCTGACCCTGCTGTTCGACGGCGCCAGCGTCCACAGCGTTCTGCACGGCGGGGCGACCCCCGCCACCCGCAGGGCGGTGGAGACCCTGCTGGCCGCCCACGGCATGTGACCCTCGCTCGTATCGGCTCCGTCGCCGACCTCGGTCGCGCGCTACCTGCCCTCTGCGGGCTCGACGGAGCTGCCGGAGTAGGGAGCCGGTCCCCGTGCGCCGGAAGTCTGCGGCCTGCGCCAGTGCGGACCTGCAGGAGACGCTCAGCTCGCTCGGCGAGGTCACAGGTCCACGGCGTGGTGGTGTACGGCAGCTTCGTCCCAGCCCAGCCCGTTGCCGGGCACGTCGGGAGCGTGCAGATGCCCATCGCGGAGCTCGAACGGGTGAGCGAGGACCGGGTGCGCCCAGTCCTGCCACTCCAGCCACTGCGCGGTCGGAGTGACGGGCAGCAGGTGCGCTGAGACCTCCGGGTAGAGGTGGGAGGACATCGGCATGCCGGTCGCGTCGGCGAGCGCCGCCGCGCGCAGCCAACCGGTGACCCCGCCGATGCGCATCAGGTCCGGCATCACCAGGTCGCAGGCCTCGGCGCGGATCGCCTCGAGCATCGCTCGGGGACCGTAGAAGTTCTCCCCGAGCATGATCGGGGTGGCCGTGTCGCGGGCCAGCCTGGCGTGCCCGGCGAGGTCGTCGTAGCGCAGCGGCTCCTCGATCCAGCTGACGCCCTCGGCGTCCAGGGCCCGGCAGCGTGGCAGCGCGTCGGCTAGACTCAGTCCCTGGTTGTAGTCCACGACGAGCGTCACCTGCTCGCCGACGGCCTCGCGCACCCGACGCACCGCATCGATGTCCGCGGCTGCTGAGTCCCGCCCTACCCGCACCTTCAGTGCTGAGAAGCCGCCCTCGGCGACGAGCTCGAGGGCCTCGTCGGCGACCCGCTCCACGGGCAGCAGCCCCAGCCCGTTGCTGTTGTAGGCCGGAGCAGGTGCCATCGTGCCGCCCAGCAGCCGGGCCAGCGGCAGCCCCGCGGCCTGGGCCAGTGCGTCCCATAGGGCCATGTCGACTCCGGCGACCGCGGCCAGCGCCAGCCCCTGGTGCCCGGCCAGCGCGAACCAGTTGCCGGCCGCCCCGAACGCCGCTGCGGGCGCCACCGGTTGTCCGCGCAGGCCGGTGCCCAGGTCGCGCAGGATCGGCAGCAGCGCCGCGGCAGCCCGGGTCAGGTACGGCGCCAGGTAGGCCCGGCCGGTGATCCCCTGCTCGGTGTGCACGTCGATCAGTACCAGCGGCCAGCGGTCGAACGTCCCCACCCGGGTGGCGAGCGGCCGGCGGAAGGGCACCACCACCGGCCGGGCCGTCACCTCCCGCACCACCAGCGCGGCCGCCAAGGCTGGGGTGCCTGCAGCGGCCGGGAGGCCGGCCTCGTCGGAGATGGATGATGCGCTCACGAGGATGCTCCAGGGTCTAGCGCCTCAGCAGTGGTCGCTGACGGGGTGGCCGGCGCCGCGCATACGGTGAGCATGACCTTGCCGAGGTTCGCGCGGCTCTCCAAGTGGCGATGGGCCTCCGCAGCCCCGGACAGGGGGAACGTCGCGTCGATCGGGACGGTGAAGCGGCCGGCCTCCAGGCCGGCGAGCAGCTCGGACAGGTCGGGGCGGGGGTCGTAGCCGTGCTCCAGCAGGCTGGTGATCTGGAACCCGAAGATGCGGACGTTCTTGGGATAGAAGTCGCGGGTGTCGATGAGACTGGGGGCCAAGGCCACGTTCGCCAGCGACACCACGCGTCCGGCGTAGCCGGCGGCGCGCAGGCTGGTGGCGAAGGTGTCCCCACCGACGGTGTCGAGCACGACGTCGGCGCCGCGCCCGCCGGTGAGCCGCTGGACCTGGGCCACCAGCTCTTGCGCGTCCACCGAGCCGGAGTCCAGCGCCTCCTGCGCGCCGAGCTCGCGCGCCCAGGCTGCTTTCTGCGGCGTGCCCGCGACAGCGATGACCATGGCGCCGGCGTCCCGGGCGATCTGCACCGCGGCGCTGCCCACCCCACTGGCCGCCGCGTGCACGAGCACACACTCACCCGCTTGGACACCAGCCAGGCGACGCAGGCAGTACCACGCCGACAACCACGCGGTGGGCAGGGCAGCCGCAGCCGCCGACTCGACCCCGTCCGGCAGCTGGACGACCTGGGAGACCGGGACCGCTGCCAGCTCGGCGTAAAACCCCGGGGTGTTCGTCGCTCCCATCGCCACCACCCGGTCCCCGACCGCGAGTCCCTGCGGGACGCCGGCCCCGAGCTCCACGACGGTCCCTGCTCCCTCCAGACCGAGGACCAGCGGAGGCTGCCCGGCCCGGTGGTAGCCCCCGGAGCGCACCAGCACGTCTGCCCGGTTCACCCCCGCCGCAGCCACCTCGACGAGCACCTGCTCTGGACCGGGCGCCGGGTCGGGCATCTCGACCAGCCGCAGTTGGTCCGGACCGCCGAAAGCATCAACCTGCACTGCACGCATTGCCCCTGCCTTCTCGCGCACCGCTCCTGGTATGACACCGGTTCGACGGGTTACAGTCGACACCAGTCGACGCGCAGCGTCAAGAGCTAGCGTGGAACGGGATGAAGCACGACATGAGGCCAGCCGTCGTCGGCGCCTTCCCCCTTCTGGGCGGACGGCCCTGCCTGAACCTGATCGCCACCCTCGGCAGGCGCCACGCCGACCCGGTCGAACGCCTGCCGGACGTACACGCCCTCGCCCGGTGGTTGGCCGCAGCCGAGCTGCTGCCCGACGGCACGGAGCCGGGCCTGCTCGCCGTCAGCCCCGATCAGCTACGAGCCGCGCGAGAGCTGCGGGAGGCTGCCAACCGGCTCGTGCGCACCGGCCTCACCCGCCAGCCCACCGACAGCACCAGCCACGGCGGCGGCTACGGGCAGGCCGACATCATGCTGGTCAACGAACTCGCCACCTGGCCCGACCCGGTGCCGCAGCTCGGCCCGCCCGGCGACGCAGGCCACCAACTCCGCTGGGCGGCGCAGCAGCCGGTTGAGGCAGCACTGTCCGCGGTCGCTAGGGACACCGTCCTCTTGCTCGCCGGCCCGCAGACCTTGCGCGTGAAGGAGTGCGCCCACCCTGACTGCTCGCTGCTGTTCCTCGACGACTCCCAGGCCGGCCGCCGCCGCTGGTGCTCCATGGACCGCTGCGGCAACTTGAGCAAGGTCACCACCTACCGATCACGCCGGCAGACCTCGGAGGGACACCGATGACCACCCCGACCGCTGAGGTGCTGATGCAATACCCGACCACGACGGGTGAGCCCTGCCCGATCGTGACCTTGGGCTGATCTGGTCCCAGGAGATTGGCCCCGTGTGTTCCGCCGAGCCATGGCTCCCGAGCCGCCTATCGAGGTGCTCTTAGGTGGACAACCAGGTGCGGGGAAGACCCGCGCGACTGCGCTGGTCGCGAAGGAGCTGTACCCCGATGCGGGGGTGACCCCGATCGTGGGGGATGACTTCCGGCAGTTCCACCCGGACTACCGGCGCACGCTACGGGAGGACCCGCTGAGGACGCCGGAGGTGACCGCGGCCGCGGTGGGCCGGTGGGTTCAGATGAGCGTCGAGCACGCGGTGGAGCATCGCTTCCCGGTCCTGGTCGAGGGCACCTGGCGCAACGCCGGCGTGCCGCTGCGGGCCGCGGAGATGGCCCAGGGCGCCGGGTATACCCCGGCAGGCAGTTGCGGGTCGGCTGCCAGGAGATGGAACCCCGCGACGACTCCGTCGACCTCGGCGACGACGGTGTCCACGGCACGCTCCAGGCCGATGGTCAGCTCCGACCGGCACGCCTCGAGAAAGTCGGCGTCGTAGCCCCAGTGGCCCTTGCTCCCCAGGGCGAGCGCACTGAGCTCGGCGGCGTCGGCGGGCCGGCCGGGACGCAGGTCGACGTCAGTCCGTGTCACGGCCGAGGCGACGTCGCTCGTCACGGTCCTTTCGCCGCCCGGCTTGCGGTGATCGCGCCCCTCGTTCCCGGCATACAGGGCTGCGCCCACCGCGGGGATGGCGAGGAACCACTGCCAGTGGTTGCCGGTGGTGAAGAACAGAGCCGTTGCGGCGATGGGTGTGACCCGCACGATCGCGTGGCGCCGGCGCGCGATCCACGAGTCCGCCGGGAAGAGCCCGCCGCCGTGCGACGGACTCGGCGCCGGGGGCGAGGCAGGCTCGACGACACCCCCGGTGGGCGACCGTGCCGGCAGGTCGGTGAAGAGCTGGTCAAGGTCCTGGCGCATGATCGCGGCATGTGCCTTGGTGGTGCGGGCCTCGTGCTCGGAGGGGTCGAGGCGGCCTTCCTTCCAGTGCTCGTTGAGGATCTGGATCGCGCGACCGCGCTCCGCGTCACCGACCCGTTCCGTCGCGCTGTCCCCGGTTGTGCCCATGGTCACATCCTGCCAGCACCGCCCCCCGACGACACATGGGTGCCACGGAAACGGGTAGGCACCGGTGGAGCCGTGCGGCTCGGAGCTCCCATCAGAGCTCATCCCGCGAGGAGGACACACGTGAGCAGCAGCGACAGGCCGGGAGAAGAGTCCGCCGTCGGTCGACGCGAGGAGGTGGGCGCCACCGCAAGCCGCGGACGCGACCTCGACGGGGACGGCATCGACGACGGCCGCGAGCGAGGCGTCCGCGAGCCGGTGACAGAACGCCGCGGCGGGCTGGGGCGTCGTGGCGCCGTCGCAGCCGGGGGAGGCCGGCCGCATGTCGGGATCAACTGGGGTTCCGCCTTCTTCGGGTGGGTCGCCGCGATGGGTCTGGCGGTCATCCTCACGGCGCTGGCCGCGGCGATCGGCGCAGCCATCGGCGTGACCCAGTCCTCGAGCACGACGCAGGCAGCCGACCAGCTGTCGCAGAACGCCAGGAGCATCGGCATCGGCAGCGGGATCGTCCTCGCCGTCATCATCTTCCTGGCGTACTTCTGTGGCGGCTACGTCGCGGCCCGGATGTCCCGTTTCGAGGGTGTCAAGCAGGGCTTCGCCGTCTGGGCGTGGGCGGTCATCATCGCCATCATCGTGGCCGTCATCGCGGCGGTTGCGGGTGCGAAGTACGACGTGCTCAGCTCGCTGAACACCTTCCCGCGCCTCCCCGTCAACCAGGGGACCCTGACGACCGGCGGGATCATTGCCCTGGTCGCCTTCCTCCTGATCTCCTTGCTCGGAGCTCTCCTCGGCGGCCGCGCCGGGATGCACTACCACCGCAAGCTCGAGCAGGCCGAGCCGACCGTCGAGCGCTGAGAGCGGCTGGCTGGGCGCCACCCCGCCTCTCCGGTGCAGGCGGTCGGGCGGGTGCGCTGAACGTGAGGTAGGTGGATAGCCCTGGCGTCCTCGCCGTCAGCGCACCGGCACGTCGTGGCGGAGCAGCCCGAAGGTGATCCCGTCGACGAGGGCCCTCCAGGACGCCTCGACGATGTTCGGTGCCACGCCGACGGTCTCCCACGACGTCTCGCCGTCCGAGGTCTCGATGAGCACTCGAGTCACGGCGTCCGTGCCGTGTGCGGCGTCGAGGATGCGGACCCGGAAGTCGATGAGCTCGAGCTTCTCGATCTCCGGGTAGACCTTCGCCATCGCCTGGCGCAACGCGTGGTCCAGCGCGTTGACCGGTCCGTTGCCCTCACCGGTGGCGACGAACCGCCGGCCGCCGGCGACGAGCTTGACCGTCGCCTCGGACGTCGCGTCGGCAGAGCCCCGGGCGTCGGTGATCACGCGCCAGGACTCGACCTCGAGGTACGACACCGGCGCTCCGCCGAGTGCGGCGCGAAGCAGGAGCTCGAAGGACGCATCCGCTGCGTCGAAGGTGTAGCCCCGCAGCTCGAGATCCTTGACCGTCGCAAGCAGCCTGGCGACGAGCTCGGGCTGTCCGCTCAGGTCGAAGCCGAGCTCCTTGGCCTTGAGCTCGATGCTGGCCCGTCCGGCCATGTCGGAGACCAGTGTGCGCATCGAGTTCCCGACCGCGTGGGGGTCGGTGTGCTGGTAGAGATCCGGGTCGACCTTGAGGGCGCTCGCGTGTAGGCCGGCCTTGTGCGCGAAGGCGCTCGACCCCACGTAGGGCTGACGGCTGTAGGGCGGCACGTTGGTCACCTCGCTGATCGCGTGGGCGATCCGCATGGCGTCGCGCAGCCGGGTCGGCGCGACCAGGTCGTGGCCGCCCTTGAGCTGGAGGTTGCTGACGACGGTGAGCAGGTCGGCGTTGCCCGTGCGCTCGCCATAGCCGTTGATCGTGCCCTGGACGTGGGTGGCGCCGGCGGTCACGGCCGCCATGGAGTTGGCCACGGCGCAGCCGGTGTCGTTGTGGCAGTGGATCCCCAGCCGCGCCGAGGTCGCCTCGAGCACGCCAGCCACGACGTCCTCCACCTGCGCGGGGAGCATCCCGCCGTTGGTGTCGCAGAGGGCCACCACCTCCGCGCCGGCCTCGGCCGCGACACGGACCACCTCGAGCGCGTAGGCGCGGTCCGCGGCATACCCGTCGAAGAAGTGCTCGGCGTCGAGGAAGACGCGCCGACCTTCGCCGCGCAGGAACGAGACCGTGTCCCGGACCATCTCGAGGTTCTCGGCGAGCGTCGTGCGCAGGGCCTCGTGGACGTGCCGCACGTGGGACTTCGCCACCAGGGTCACCACGGACGCACCGGAGGCGAGAAGTGCTCGCACGAGCAGGTCGTCCGCCGCCACCGCGCCCGCACGGCGGGTGGCTCCGAAGGCGGCGAGGGTGGCGTTCTGCAGCTCCAGCTCCTGCTGGGCGCGCGCGAAGAACTCCGTGTCCTTGGGGTTCGCGCCCGGCCAGCCGCCCTCGATGAAGCCCACGCCCAGCTCGTCGAGGTGCCGGGCGATGGCGAGCTTGTCGGGGACGGAGAGGTTGAGGCCCTCCTGTTGCGCGCCGTCGCGGAGCGTCGTGTCGTAGACGTGCAGGTCGGACATGGGCTGTCGCTTCCGTCGGGTCCCCCCTCGCGCTCAGGGCGGGCGGGGCTGTGGTGAAGCCTGTTGTCGTCGTGATTGTCCCCCTCCCTGTCGCTGCCTCCCGGGCGAGGGTGGTGACCGGGAAACAAAAAGACCCCCCGGGTAACGGGAGGTCAGCGCGACGAGGGAGTCTCGTCGCGCTAGGTGATAATCAGCGTGGTGGTGGCCACTGCGGTCACAGGCTTCACGACCGACACTTTGCCCGGCTGTCCATGCCCTGACAACCACGTCTCACCATCTGGGCAGAGAAGGAGAGCCGGTATGCCGGCCAGCCGCGGTGACTCCGTCGGTCCCGAGACCCACCCCCGACCCGGAGGGCGTCAGCGGTCCTATCCGACAACTGTCTCCAGCGTCTGCGCCACGCCGTCATCGTCGTTCGACGGGCAGGTGTGGGTGGCGGCGGAGATGACGTCCGGATGCCCGTTCGCGACGGCGAACGATGTCCCGGCCCAGGCGAGCATCGGCAGGTCGTTGGGCATGTCCCCAAAGGCCCACACGTCGGCGGCTTCGACACCCAGACCGATGCACCACTCGGCCAGGGCCACGGCCTTCGTCACGCCGGGCGCCGAGATCTCGGCCAGGCCGCCGGCGCCGGAGTAGGCGACGATCCCCCGGTGGCCGACGATCCGCGCCACAGCGTCGAGAAACTCTGTCGCATCCATCGACGGGAGGCGGCCGAGCAGCTTGCCGACCGGTTCGCCGACGAGCTCCTCCACCGGACCGCGCACCGCGTCGTCGGGGATCCGGTGCAGGTTGGCGTAGCCCTGCTCATAACCGAAGCCCGACGCCCGCTCCGCCGCGAACCTCACCCCCGGCAGCTCGCGACGCAGGTCGGTCACCAGCTCCGCCACCACGTCAGGTCCAAGGCCCGTGTGCGACACGACCCTTCGGGATGGAACGTCGTACACGAACGCGCCGTTGCCGCACAGCGCCACGCCGCGGGGACCGACGATCGCCTCGAGCTCGTCCAGCCAGCGCGGAGGACGGGCCGTGACCAGGACGGTGTGGATGCCGGACGCCTCCACCGCGGCGAGGACCGAACGGGTCCGCTCGGACACCGACCCGTCCGAGCGCAGCAGGGTGCCGTCGAGGTCGGTGGCCACCAGTCGCGGTGGCCGCGCCCGTGGCGCACCTTCGCCGCGGTCGGGCGCGGACGGCATACCGGGGCGTTGTTCGTCCGGCCTCAGGCGAGCCGGGTGAGCCAGCCGCGAGTGTCCTCGGTCCGGCCGTACTGGATGTCGAGGAGCTGCTTGCGGATGCCCAGGGCGACCTCCCCGGTGAACCCTTCCCTGCGGTGGTCGACTCCACCGCCATCCCAACGCAGCTCGCCGACGGGGGTGATGACCGCGGCCGTGCCACACGCGAAGACCTCGGCGAGCTCGCCCGACGCCGCAGCGTCCTTCCACTCCTGGATGGGGATCCGCCGTTCTTCGGGGGTGAGCCCCAGGTCCTTGGCGAGCTCGAGGATGGACGAGCGGGTGACCCCTTCGAGGATCGACCCGGACAGCTCGGGTGTGACGATCCGGCCGTCCCGGTAGACCAGGAAGAGGTTCATCCCCCCGAGCTCCTCGATGTGCGTCTGCGTCGAGGAGTCGAGGAAGACGGCCTGGTCGCAGCCGTGCTGCATGCCCTCGAGTTGACCGGCCAGGCTGGAGGCGTAGTTGCCACCGCACTTCGCTGCGCCGGTGCCACCGGCGCCAGCTCGGGCGTAGTCCGTCGAGATCCACAGCGAGATCGGTGACACGCCGCCGGAGAAGTACGCGCCGGCCGGGGACGCGATGACGGAGTAGGTGACCTCTGCGGCGGGCCGCACCCCGAGGAAGACCTCCGAGGCGAACATGAACGGGCGCAGATAGAGGCTCTTCTCGCCTGACTCGCCGGGCTCGGGCACCCAGTCGGCGTCGACCCCGACCAGGGCCCGGAGGGACTCGACGAAGTCCTCCTCCGGCAGCTGGGGAAGGGCGAGCCGGCGGGCGCTGCGGTTGAAGCGCGCCGCGTTGGCTTCCGGACGGAAGGCCCAGATCGACCCGTCCGCGTGCCGGTAGGCCTTCATCCCCTCGAAGATCTCCTGCGCGTAGTGCAGGACGGCGGAGGCAGGGTCGATCAGGAGCGGCCCGTATGCCGTCACCGTGGCGTCGTGCCAGCCCTCGTCTGCCGTCCACGTCGCGAGGACCATGTGGTCGGTGAACTTCTTGCCGAAGCCCGGGTTCGCAAGGATGGCGTCGCGCTCTGCCACGGGGAGTGGGTCGGCTCTGCGGGTCAGGTCGAAGGTCAACCCGGTCGAGCCGGTCGTCTGCGTGCTCATGAAAAGCCTCCGGATCCGTCCGCAGCAGTGCGGACCAACGTGTCTGGTGCTGCTCTCGCAGGGTACCCGCCGGACCTCGCGGAAGGCCAAGGGATGTGCTCCGGACGGGGGTGGAGCAGTCCGCTCAGGCGAGCCGGGATGCGATGGCGTCGCCGACGGCGGTTGTCCTGCGTGCCAAGCCGCCGCGCTCGGCGAGGTCGGCCGCTACCGCGGTCTCGACGGCACGCGCGTCGTCGGTGCGGCCCACGTGCTGCAGAAGCATGGCGACGGAAAGGATGGTGGCTGTCGGGTCGGCCTTCGCCTGACCGGCGATGTCGGGTGCGGAGCCGTGGACCGGCTCGAACATGCTCGGGTAGGTGCGCTCCGGGTTGATGTTCGCGCTCGCGGCGAGGCCGATCCCGCCGGCGATGGCCGCGGCGATGTCCGTGATGATGTCGCCGAAGAGGTTGTCGGTCACGATGACGTCGAAGCGGCCCGGGTCGGTCGTCAGGAAGATCGTCGCGGCGTCGACGTGCTGGTATGCGGTCTGCACCTCGGGGAAGTCCTGCCCGACCTCCTCGACGGTGCGCCGCCAGAGATGACCGGCGTGGGTGAGCACGTTGTGCTTGTGCACCAAGGTCAGGTGCTTGCGCGGGCGCGCCTGGGCTCGGGAAAAGGCATCTCGGACGACCCGTTCGACACCGAACCGCGTGTTGACGCTGACCTCGGTGGCGACCTCGTTGGGGGTGCCCGCCCGCAGCGACCCGCCGTTGCCGATGTAGGGACCCTCGGTGCCCTCACGGACGACGACGAGGTCGATCCCGCGCGGGGCGACCCGCTCGACGGCGAGGGGGCTCTGCACGCCCGGAAAGAGCTTGGCCGGGCGGAGGTTGACGTAGTGCTCGAGGGTGAACCGGATCGGCAGGAGCACCCCGCGCTCGAGGACGCCGCTCGGCACGGACGGGTCGCCGATGGCGCCCAGCAGGATCGCGTCGTGGCCGCGGACCTCCTCCAGGACGCTGGCCGGGAGGGTCTCCCCGGTGGCGTGCCAGCGGCGGGCGCCGAGGTCGTAGTCGGTCGTGGTGATCTTCAGGCTGGAGCCGGAGGTGACCGCCTCGAGGACCTTCAGGCCTTCGGCCACGACCTCGGGACCGATGCCGTCCCCGCCGATGACGGCGAGGTTCAGCGTCGGGCTCCCAGAAGTGGTCTCGGAGCCTGGTGTCAGCTGTGTCGCCATGCCTCTCAGCGTAGGCTGCGTCTTGCTGGTTGGGACTGGCGTCTCAGATGACGAACGGCCCACCCGGGTGCGGGCTGGGCCGGTCGTCGGGTTCGGGCGTCCTGCCCGCGGTGCTCACTCGTCCGAATGGCCCTGGTCGCGCAGGTCCATGGACTCCTGCACGGCCCGTCGAGCCTGCTCAGCCTCTTCGCTCATGTGTCCAGTCCTTCGAGTTCGTCTGTGGTTGGGCGCTTCCGCTCGAACCGTATGCCGGTGAGCGACGTCAGCGAGGAGCAGCGGGATCTCCGCGGCGAGTGAGCTGACTACCGAAGCTTGCCGCGGCGTGGAATGGTGGCCAGGCGCCGCGTCATGCCGTCGACACTACGTGGACGTCCAACTATCTGAAACCGTGATCCCACGATCCGGACCGTAGAGGGAGAAGCCAGCCGAAGGGAGGTCAGAGGTTGACGACCGAGAACGAGTCCGCGCCCACCATCTCGGCGATCCTGGCGGCGACGGCCGCAGGCAGCGCGACATCGACGTTGAGCAGCACGAGCGCCGAGTCCTTCTTCTCGCTGCGGGCGACCTGCATCCCTCCGATGTTGATCCCCTCGTCGCCGAGTACCTGGCCGACCTGGCCCACGACGCCCGGCCGGTCGGAGTAGGAGAACACCGCCAGGTGGTCGGTCAGCGGCACCTCGAGGTCGTAGCCGTTGATCCCGACGATCTTCTCGACCATCCGGGGCCCGGTGAGCGTGCCGGCGACCGACACGACGGTGCCGTCCTTGAGCGTGCCGCGCAGGGTCGTGACGTTGCGGAAGTCCTCGCTGGCCAGGTCGGTCAGCAGGCGGACCTCACAGCCGCGCTGCTCGGCGATGACCGGGGCGTTGACATACGAGACCTGCTCCTCCACGACGTCCTGGAAGAGGCCCTTAAGGGCCGACAGCTTCCAGACGCTCACGTCGTGCTCGGTGATCTCGCCCTTGACGTCGACGTCGATCTGCACCGGCACCTGACCAGCGATCGCCGTGAAGATCCGCCCCAGCTTCTCGACCAGGGCGATCCCTGGGCGCACCTCCTCGTCGATGGCGCCGCCGGAGACGTTGACCGCGTCCGGGACGAGGTCGCCGCCCAGGGCCAGCCGCACCGACCTGGCGACGGCGACACCAGCCTTCTCCTGTGCCTCGTCGGTCGAGGCGCCGAGGTGGGGGGTGACGACGACCGACTCGAACTCGAAGAGGGGTGACTCAGTCGTCGGCTCCTTGGCGAAGACGTCGATACCCGCTCCGGCCACTCGACCCTCCCGCAAGGCGTCGGCGAGGGCCTGCTCGTCGACGATGCCACCGCGGGCAGCGTTGATGATCCGCACCGTCGGTTTGACGTTCTTCAGGGCCTCGGCCCCGATCAGCCCCAGGGTCTCAGGAGTCTTGGGCAGGTGCACGGTGATGAAGTCCGACTCGGCCAGCAGCTCGTCGAGGCCGACGAGCCTCGCCCCGATCTGGGCCGCGCGGGCCGGAGTCGTGTAGGGGTCGTAGGCGATGATCTCCATCCCGAACCCCTTGAGCCGCTCCGCCACGAGCGCACCGATCCGGCCGAGACCGACGATGCCGACCGTCTTCTCGAGCAGCTCGACACCGCCGTACTTGCTCCGCTTCCACGCCCCGTTCTTCAGTGCCTCGTTGGCGGGAGCGATGTTGCGGGCCGTCGCGAGGAGCAGGCCGACCGCGAGCTCGGCGGCCGACGTGATGTTGGAGGTCGGGGCGTTGACGACCATGATGCCTGCCTGGGTCGCCGCAGGGACGTCGACGTTGTCCAAGCCGACTCCCGCACGGGCGATGACCTTGAGCCGCTTTGCCGCGCCGATGGCCGCAGCGTCCATCTTCGTGGCCGACCGGATGAGGACCGCGTCGACGTCGGCGAGCGCCGGGATGAGCTCGTCACGGTTGGCGCCGTCGACGTTGCGGACCTCGAAATCGGGTCCGAGGGCGTCGATGGTGGCCGGCGAGAGTTCCTCGGCGATGAGCACGACGGGCTTCGTCACGTGGCAGTCCTATCGAGATGTCCTGGGCGAGTTGGCCGCTGTTGGCCGCTGCGGGGAGCTGAGCTCGGCACCGCGCTGTGCCGGCCTCAGTGTACGGCGGGTTACCAAGGCGTTTCCGGACGCGCCCACGATGTGGGTCGCGACCGCTCAGCGGCGGCGGTTCCCGCCGAAGACCTCGATGGACATGCGCAGCACGATGAGCAGCGAGATGACGATGACGACCACTCCGACGATGACCGCGGGCCTGACCCGCGACGCCACGAGGAAGCACCCGACGGCGACGGCACCGATGAGGACGAGCCAGGACTGCCATGGTCTCGACGTCTGGTTGGCCACATCCGGAGTCTAGGTGCTGGGCGGTTCCCGACTCACGCACCGTCACGCCGGTGGGCGCTGTCTGTCCCTCGCCGTCGTCGGACCGGCGTGGTGCTGACGACGACGCTGAGCACCACGACGAGTGCGCCGGCGACGCACGGCAACGGCACCCGACCGAACCACGCCTCGAGGACGACGAACCCGACGGTGGCGTAGATCGTCGCCCAGACCAGCGCCCCGGCCGCCACCGCTGGGAGGTAGCGGCGCAACGGCATACGCAGGGCTCCGGCCGCGGCGTTGACGGCTGTCTGGACGCGAATGGTCAGGAACGACAGGGTCACCGGACGAGGGCACCGACGAAGAAGACCAGGAAGGTCGCGACGACGGGCCAGTCACCCGTCACCATCCACCCCCCATGCCCATGCCCAGGTCTCGCCGGTGGGGTTATGAAAAAGCTTCTGCCCTGCACACTGGGTGGGGCAGGACATAAGTCGCGCGCACCCCCTGCGTCCCAGCGCCGCGACGGGGTTGCCGGCGCCTCGACTTCGTCAGCGCCCGGCGGATCCCTCCACATAGTCGGAGTCGCTGGCAGCGTCGTCCTTGATCCAGCTCATCAGGCCGCGCAGCTCCTTGCCCGTTGCCTCGATCGGGTGCTGGGCCCCCTTCTCTCGCAACGCCTTGAACTCCGGGGCACCCGCGTCCTGGTCGTCGATGAACCGCTGAGCGAAGGCGCCGCTCTTGATGTCGACCAGGACGGCTTGCATGTTCTCCTTGACGTGCGGGTCGATGACCCGCGGCCCGGAGACGTAGTCGCCGTACTCGGCGGTGTCCGAGATCGACCAGCGCTGCTTGGCGATCCCTCCCTCGATCATGAGGTCGACGATGAGCTTGAGCTCGTGGAGGCACTCGAAGTAGGCGACCTCCGGCTGGTAGCCCGCCTCGATGAGCGTCTCGAAGCCGTACTGGACCAGCTGCGAGGCGCCACCACACAGGACTGCCTGCTCCCCGAAGAGGTCGGTCTCGGTCTCCTCGGTGAACGTCGTCCTGATGCCGCCGGCCCGCAGCCCACCGATCGCCTTGGCGTAGGCCTTGGCGACGTCCCACGCCTCGCCGGACGGGTCCTGCTCGACGGCAAGGAGCACCGGGACCCCACGGCCGTCGGCGAACTCGCGCCGCACAAGGTGACCGGGACCCTTGGGGGCAACCATGAGGACGTCTGATCCGGCTTCCGGCTTGATGTAGCCGAAGCGGATGTTGAAGCCGTGGCCGAAGAGAAGGCCGGCACCGTCCTTGAGGTTCGGCTTGATGTCGTTGGCATAGACCGTGCGCTGGACCTGGTCGGGGGTGAGGATGACGACGAGGTCGGCCTCCTTGACCGCGTCGGCGACGCTGCGGACGGTCAGGCCCTCGGCCTCCGCCTTCGCCCGAGAGCGGCTTCCCTCCTGCAGGCCGACGCGGACGTCCACGCCGGAGTCGCGCAGGTTGAGGGCGTGGGCATGCCCCTGGCTGCCGTATCCGATGACGGCGACCTTCTTGCCCTGGATCGCGGACAGGTCTGCGTCGTCGTCGTAGAACATCTCAGCCATAAGACCAGCTCCTTCTTCTCGGTTTGGGAGGCGCCCGACTGACGGCGCCCGACTGACGGCGCCCGACTGACACCGTATGCCGGGTGGCCCGGCGGCGGTGATCGGGCCGTCACGCGGTCCGCAGGCTGCGGTCGGTGATGGAGCGCGGCCCGCGGCCGACGGCCACGACACCGGACTGGACCAGCTCACGGACCCCGAACGGCTCCAGGACACCGAGGAGGGCCTGGACCTTCTCGGCCTTGCCGGTGCACTCGATCGTCAGGGTGTCCTGGGCCACGTCGATCACCTTGGCGCGGAACAGCTCCACGGTCTCGAGGACATGGGTGCGGGTCACCGCGTCGGCCCGGACCTTGACGAGGACGACCTGTCGCTGGACCGAAGCGACGGGATCCAGCTCGACGACCTTGAGGACCTCGACGAGCTTGTTGAGCTGCTTGGTGACCTGCTCCAGCGGCAGCGCCTCGACGTCGACGACGACGGTCATCCGGGAGATGTCCGAGTGCTCGGTCGGTCCGACCGCGAGCGAGTCGATGTTGAAGCCACGGCGCGAGAACAGCCCGGCGATGCGCGCGAGGACGCCCGGCTTGTTCTCCACGAGGACGGACAACGTGTGCTTTGACATGGCTGCTTCTCCGTTGCCCTCGGGTCAGTCTTCGCGGTCCCACACGGGGGCCTCGCCCCGCGCGTTGAGGATCATGTCGTTGCTCACGCCGACGGGGACCATCGGCCACACCATGGCGTCGCGGTGCACGACGAAGTCGATGACGACCGGTCGGTCGTTGACCGCCAGGGCCTGCTCGATGACCGCGTCGACGTCGCCCTCGGTCTCGGCCCGCAGCCCCAGGCAGCCGTACGCGTCGGCGAGCTTGACGAAGTCCGGCACCCGCCGTTGGTCATGGCTGGTGTGCAGGTCGGTGTGGGAGTACCGCTCGTTGTAGAACAAGGTCTGCCACTGGCGCACCATGCCCAGGCTCGAGTTGTTGATGATGGCGACCTTGATCGGGATGTCGTTGATGACGCAGGTGGCCAGCTCCTGGTTCGTCATCTGGAAGCAGCCGTCTCCGTCGATGGCCCAGACGACCCGGTCCGGCTCGGCCACCTTCGCGCCCATCGCCGCGGGGACGGCATACCCCATCGTCCCGGCCCCTCCCGAGTTCAGCCACGCGTTCGGGCGCTCGTAGCGCACGAACTGCGCAGCCCACATCTGGTGCTGGCCGACACCGGCGGCGTAGGTGGCCTCCGGCCCCGACAGCTCGCCGATCCGCTTGATGACGTACTGCGGCGAGAGCCCGTCCTCGTGCGTCGCGTAGCCGAGGGGGAAGGTCTCCTGCCAGCCCTTGGTGCGGGCCCGCCACTCGGTGTAGTCGGCCCTGACCTCGGCGTGCTCGTTCGCCCGGTCAGTGGTGATCGCCTCGATGAGGTCGGTGATGACCTCCTTGGCGTCCCCGACGATCGGGACGTCCGCAGTGCGGTTCTTGGAGATCTCGGCAGGGTCGATATCCGCGTGGATGACCTTGGCGTCCGGCGCGAACGTCGAGAGCTGGCCGGTGACCCGGTCGTCGAAGCGGGCGCCGATGGTGATCAGCAGATCGGACTTCTGCAGGGCCGTCACGGCGGCGACGGTCCCGTGCATGCCCGGCATCCCCAGGTTGAGCGGGTGGGTGTCGGGCACGGCGCCGCGCGCCATGAGGGTCGTCACGACCGGGATCTCGGTGAGGTCGACGAGACGACGCAGCGCCTCGCAGGCCTGCGCCCGGATCACACCGCCCCCGATGTAGAGGACCGGCCGCCTGGCCGCCACGATGAGCTTGGCCGCCTCCCGGATCTGCTTGCTGTGCGGGCGCGTGACGGGCCGGTACCCCGGGAGGTCGATCTTCGGCGGCCAGGAGAAGGGCGTCGTGCCCTGGAGGGCATCCTTGCTGATGTCGACGAGCACCGGACCGGGGCGACCGGTGCTGGCGATGTGGAACGCCTCGGCGAGCGCCTTGGCGATCTCGGCCGCGTCCGTGACGAGGTAGTTGTGCTTGGTGATCGGGAGGGTGATGCCGCGGATGTCGGCCTCCTGGAAGGCGTCCGTCCCGATGGCCTTGGACGAGACCTGCCCGG
>JAABUT010002213.1_pt1 | contig 19345 bp, 28 predicted proteins | sample 5559281 | NCBI WGS metagenome assembly JAABUT01 (sample SAMN10711880, study PRJNA513359) | rock metagenome | isolation source: Antarctica rocks | place: Antarctica: Victoria Land, Ricker Hills nord | collected 2016-01-04
GGTGGGCAGCTGGTAGACGGTCAGCCCCGGAGGCGGGGTGGCCTCGGGGAGCGGGCCGGTCCAGGGAGGAGGCGCGGGGAGGGGGCTCATGGCGACATCGTACGAACACGGATGATCCGAGTCAAGAGCATTAATGGCCGAGGAGCTGGGGGCAGCGCGACAACGATGACGAACGCGCAGATCGGCAGGTTGATCAGGAAGACCAGGCGCCAGGAGATGCCCACCAGCACCCCGCCGAGCAGCGGGCCTGCTGCGGCAGCCAGGCCACCCAGTCCGGACTAGGCGCCGATCGCCCGGGCCCGGTCCGGCTACCGGAAGGAGGCGGATAGCAGCGCGAGGCTTCCCGGAGTCAGGAGCGCGGCGCCTACCCCCTGCAGCATCCGTGCGGCGATCAGCGTGGGGACGCCCGGCGCCAGTCCGCAGAGCAGGCTGGCTACGGCGAACCACGCCACGCCCACCACGAAGACCCGCCGTCGCCCGTAGCGGTCGCCGAGCGACCCGCCCAGCAGGATCAGCCCGGCCAGGGGTCAACGTGTAACCGTTGACCGTCTACTGCAGGGCGGCGAAGTCCGCCCCGAGATCCCGGCCCAGCGTCGGCAGCGTGATGTTGACCACCGTGGAGTCCAGCAGGGCGACGCCGCTGCCCAGGACGGCGGCGAGCAGCACCCAGCGTCCACGCGCCTCACCGAACGCGACCTGCTCGTGCACCGGTGCCGTCATCGTGTGCCCTCCAGGTCCTTCGGTGATGGCACGGGCTTGGATGGGATGCTGGAGAGCCGCGCTGATTCCTGCGCGCTCTGGCGCTCATGGGTCAGCGGGCAGGGCGCGAGGACCGCAGCGCCCGCACCCCAGCTTCTGGCGCCTGCAGCACCCGTACCGTCGCGCCGCCTTGCTGACCGTTGCACCGACGACCGCGAACATCCTGCCCTGCCGGTCCCCAGCAACGAGTCCGGTCACGTCCGGACGCCGTCGACCGTGACCACGACCTTGTCGGAGTAGAAGCAGACGTGCTCTGCGGCGGGAGCACCTTCCGGTAGCGGGTGTGGCAGGCTCCAGGCCACGTCGGGCACGACCAGCGTGCCATCTTCGACGAGGTTCCAGTGCTGCCCATCGCCCTTGTAGGGGCACTCGGAGATGGTGTCGCTGCGCTCGAGCAGGTCGAGTCGGACCTCTGACCAGAGGTATGTAGTGCCGTACGGGCAGACCAGTCTCGAACAACAACTTCGGGCGGTGGGTGTCGGCGAGAAGGCGTCCGTCGAGCTCGACGGTGACGTGCCGATGGGAGCTCAGGACTTCCACTCGGTGGTAGGGGTCGCGCACCTCTGCGTACACGGGCTCGTCTTCGACGAACCAGCGGTCGGCGGCCGTGAAGTCCAGCTTTACGAAGCCGGCCAGGGCACGCGACACCGGGTCGTCGGCCTGCTCGAACTCGGTCAGGGCGGTGCTCGTCAGGCCGGACGCGTCGACCTCGTCCCGCGGGTACCACAGTTCTGCCCCGAATCCGGGTCCGTGGACCATCCAGGCCTTGTCTGTGTCCAGCAGGGCTCGGCCGCCGAGCAGGGCGCGTACGCGCCGGGGGTAGGGCTCGGCGTAGGCCGCGCCGCGCGGAAGTTCACCGGCCGACAGCACGCCGCGGCCGTCGGTAGAGAAGGGGCCTGGGCCGATGGTCAGTGACACGTGGGGCTCCGATCTAGGTGGTGGGTGCTTGCACCTAGTGCCAGGTCATCGGGGTCGATCACCGACAGCCTGCGGGTAGGGTCATCGGCAGGAATAGCGCTTCCTGGCGTGTAGATGTCGGTGCGGTTGGGTCGGCCATGTCGATACTCCTTGGGTGCTTCAGGAACTGACCTTCAGGAACTGACTCTGCGGGCGAGGGCAAGGATGCGGCGGGTGAGCTCTTCTGGCCGCTCCTCCGGCATGAAGTGGCCGCAGTCCTTGAGGACGTGCGCGTCGACTTGTTCGGCGACCATCTTCACCATCTCGCCGACCTTGGCGCCGAGGCCTTTCTCCGCCCAGCGCGACGACCGGGACGGTCACCTGGCGTTGCATCAACGGCTCGGTCTGGTCGATGCTCATAAAGGCCGCACGGTAGATGCCCATGCTGCCGAGCACGCCCTCGCGGCCCACGAAGGTGCGCAGATACTCGTCGATGACGGCGGGCGTGAACGCCTCGTGGCGCACCGTCGCCTCGCCCTGGTAGAACCAGTCAAGGAAGGCGCGCTCGTGGCCGACTATGAGGGCTTCAGGGACGTCCGGTGCAAGCGGCAGGAGCCACCACCACATCGAGCCCTTGGCCATCGTCTCGGGTCGGTATTCGAACACCTTTTGGAGGACCCCGCCGAGCATCACCGGCGCCTCGACGTAGAGCAGGCCAGAGACTTCCTTCTCGTGGTCCGCCGCCCAGATTAGCGCCGGGAGAGCGCCCATGTCGTGTGCGGCCAGCAGGAAGGGCCGGCCACGGCCGAAGCCGATCTGGGCGACCAGCGCCCGGCATTCCTCCGCCAGGGAGCACGCGTCGTACCCGTCATCGCCATCGGGCTTGTCGCTGTCGCCAAACCCGCGCATGTCGGGGACCAGCACCGCAAGCCCTGCTCCGGCGAGGGCCGGCGCGACGTCGCGCCAGGCAAAGCCGGTGGATAAGAAGCCGTGCCACAGGATCGCCGGCTGACCGTCTGGGTCGCCGCCGATCGAGTAATGCAGGCGGATTTCGTTGACCGAGATCGTCTCGCTGCGGAAGCCCGGGATCGGTCCTGCGGGAAGTATCGCGTTCATGCGCGGGCCCAAGCGACGGGGAGCATCGGCGGTAAAGCGGCCATGTCGAATCCTTTCGAGCTCATTCGTTGAGCCCCTAGGCGAGCGCACGACAGTCGGTGAAGCCCTTGTGTCCGACGCCGTAGGCGCGCTCAAGAATGAGCCGCCGTCTCCTCCGCGAAAGCCCTGTAGGTCCGCAAAGGCCGTCCAAGCATTGCGCCGATCCGCTCCGATGCACCGTCCGGAGCGACCATGCCGTCGCGCTGAAACCCGCGGAACATTCCGGCAACGTCGTAGGCGATGGCGCTTGACGCCATCTTCTCAAACTTCTTTTCGAAGGCGCGCAGGTCGTCACCCGGATAGGTGACCTCTTTTCCTAACACCTCGGTCCAAGTGCGGACCGCCGACTGCGCGGTGATCACGTCGGGTCCATGAATCTCGATGATTTCTGTCGGAAGCGGATCGGGTGACTGGTCACGTTTGATTAACTCGATCGCGGCCACCTCGCCGATATCGCGTGCGTCGGCCATCGACGTGCCCAGGCTCCCGATCGGCATTGGCATCTGGTGTGTTTTCGCGGCCGGGGCGTCGTTCTGGAAGAAGTAGTTCGGACGCAGGATTGTGGTTGGGATCCCGAACTTGTGGATCATCAACTCGGTAGCATACTTTGCGCAGGCATGCGGGCAATCAAGAAAGGTGTCTGCATTGAACATCGAGAAGTAAACGACCCGCTGGATGCCCGCCTCTTGGGCAAGATCGAGCATGAGGAGCGCGCGACTGAGCTCGTCTACGACGACTGGGTTCAGCAGGAACAGCGTGGTCATCCCGCTCATCGCCTTCCGCATGGAGTCCATGTCGGTCGTGTCACCCTTAACGGGGATGACGTTGTCGTCGCGCTTGGCCTGGCCCTCATGGATCAGGGCATGGACCTTGACGCCGCGCCGGGCGATCTCTGCAACCACCTGGGTTCCGATGGTCCCTGTGCTGCCTGTGACTAGAATCGACATGGCTTGGTCCTGACGTTCTGGCCCGAAGGCATTGGTGGAGCCGCAGACGCGGAAGGCGCGCGCGGTCGTGATGGTAGGTATCGGCGCCGACCTTGCGGCCGCACCGGTGGGTCATCGGCGCTTGGTTTCACCCTTCGCCGGCATCCGCTCCCGCGCCACTGCCGCCCCCTCGGGCGTGAACCAGGCGCTCATCGTGCGGCCATGGCGGGTTCGCGCCGCGTCTCGGCCATGGTGGGGTAGTCGGTGTAGCCTTCGGCACCCACACCGTAGAACAGGGCGGGGTTAGGCCTGTTCAGCGCTGCGTCCGCGCGGAAGCGTCCGACGAGGTCGGGGTTGGCGATGTAGGGCACACCGTAAGCCACCAGGTCCGCCTCATCGACGGCGAGCACGGCGTTTTCCTTCGCCCTGTCATAGCCGGTATTGGTAATGAACGGAACAGTCATACGGCGGAACGTGCCCACGACATCCTCAACGGCGACGCCTTTCTCCTTCTCCTTGGCTCTGGCCTCGGCGTACACGGGCTCGTCTTCGACGAACCAGCGGTCGGCGGCCGTGAAGCTCAGCTTCACGAAGCCGGCCAGGGCACGCGACACCGGGTCGCCGGCCTGCTCGAACTCGGTCAGGGCGGTGCTCGCCAGACCGGACGCGTCGACCTTGTCCCGCGGGAACCACAGTTCGGCCCCGAATCCGGGTCCGTGCACCATCCAGGCCTTGTCTGTGTCCAGCAGGGCTCGGCCGCCGAGCAGGGCGCGTACGCGCCGGGGGTAGGGCTCGGCGTAGGCCGCTCCGCGCGGAACTTCGCCGGCCGACAGCACGCCGCGGTTGCCGTTGGAGAAGGGGCCTGGGCCGATGGTCAGTGACACGTGGGGCTCCGATCGAGAGGGTGATTGCTCGCATCTGGCGCCAGCTGTCCTGGTCGTATGGAGGCGACCGCGGGGTTGATTTCCACGGCAGGCTCGTTCGGGCGCCCGTGCCGTGTAGGTGGCAGGGTGCCCGGCGGGTTGCCTCTGTCGGCCCGGCTGGGGTCTAGCCGACGCCCGCGAGCTCTTCGATGTACTGGGCGACGGTCCTGGGCTCACGGCCCAGGGCGGCGCGCAGGACAAGCGGGTTGCCGCCAAGGAAGCCGTGCCGGTCGTAGTGCTCCATCATCCGCGTCAACCCTTCACGCATCGGCCCCGCAGGCAACTGCCCGGCGCCCTCTGCCGGAGACGACTCGTCGGCCTGCACAGGCCGCCCGAGGGCGCGTGCCATGAGGTCGGCCAGGTCGGTGCGGTCGAAGGTGCCCGGCGAGCACAGCTCGAACGTGCCGTTGCTGAGGAGTTCACCGGTCATCGCGGCGGCGGCGGCCTCCGCGACGTCGCGGTAGTCGACGTAGCACATTCGGGACTGCTTGGAGTACGGCATGCTGACGGTGCCCTGGTCACGGGCGCTGGCCCAGGCCCCGTCGAGCATCTGCATGAACATCGCGGGCTGCAGGACGGTGTAGTCCATTCCCGACGTGTAGAGGGCCTCCTCGACCGGTGCCTTGTCGGCGTGGTTGACCAGAGTCGCGAGCGTGGGGTGCATGACGCCGGAGAACACGAACTTGCGCACGCCCTGGGACTGTGCGGCGTGGACCATCGCCACCCCCAGGTCGGCTTCGTGGGGTGCGAACGCGGGGTTGATGTGGAAGACGCCGTCCATGCCCTTCGCGGCGGCGCGAAGGCTTTCGGGGTCGGTCAGATCGCCCGTGACGGTCTCGTCGGCGCCCCGATCACGAACCGCTGCGGCCTTGTCCGGATCGCGAATCATAGCGCGGACCGTAGCGCCGTGACTCTTGAGCTGAGGTAGGACCAGGCCGGCGTAGCTGCCCGTCGCGCCGATCATGAGGACGTTCATGCGCCGAAGATTCCGTGCGCTTCGGCGAGTTGCTGCGCACGCGCCGGGTCGGGCATCGGCACATCAACTCCGGGAAGCTCGAGTGTTGTAGCCGGGTCGCCGAGGTCATGGACCAGGTCGGCGAAGCCAGCGGGATCGTTCAGGAGCAGGGTCCGGCCGGGCCCGTCGTTCGAGACGGTGAATCCGTGCGCAACGTTGCGAGGCAGGAACGCGAGCGCGCCGGGTCCGGCGGGCCAGGTCCGGTCGCCGCAGTGCACGGTGAACTGACCGGCCAGGACGAAGAAGACCTCGTCCTGCTCACGGCGCACATGCCGGGGCGGGGCGTAACCGGGTGGGACGCGGTGGTCGACGACGTCCAGACCACCCAGGGTGGAGCGGCCCAACACCTTGTTGATGGACAGCGATCCCAGCCAGTAGTACGGGTCGCCCTCGTCGCTGGCAAGGACGAAACCGCTGGTGCTGTCAGGTGAGGAAGTTTCTGCTTGCGTCATCGGGTTCTCCTGGACGATGTGGGACCGACAGGGTGAGGAGCTGCGCGGCTTCGGGGGCGTGACCAGCGGGTACTTCGTGCTGGACGAGATCCAGGCCGCCGCGGGTGTCGACCCCGCGGACCTTCGTCAGGGTGAGGCTGCCGAGCCAGCGGTAGGCCTCCCCCCGGCCACCCGCTCGTCCGGTCCCAGGACCTAGCCGCGCCCGGGTCCCACCAGACGGGGGCGGCCCAGACGGGTGTCGCGGGGAAGCTCATGTCGCTCCTCGGATCTGGACGAGTTCGTCCACAACCTAGGTCGAAATGGGAACCTCGGCAAGGGGCGGTGAGAGGCCGCGCAGGAACAGCGCCTTCTGGCGCCGCGCTGCCCGCTCCCAGCCGGGCGCCAGCGGCTGCGCGATCATCGCGCCGAAAACCACCACGTCGGCCGGTGTGACGTCCGCCCGGACGCTGCCGTCCTCGCGGCCGCGCGCCAGCAGCAGCCCGAGGGCGCGGTGGACGGCCGCACGGACTGCGACCGTGCCCGCGGGCAGGTCGGTGGGACCCCCGTGCAGGGGCAGGACGAGCTCGGCGCGGTGCTCGAGGGTGCGGTCGAGGAACCAGCTGACGGCGTCTAACCCGGACCCGGCGTGCGAGGCCGCCTCGACGGCGACCTCCAGGACCATGCGGAATGATCGTTCGGTGAGCGCTTCAAGCAGCGCCTCCCGGGTCGCGTACCGGCGGTAGAGCGTGGCCACCCCGACCCCGGCCTCGGCGGCGATCGTGGCCATAGGCACGTTCTGGCCGTGCCGAAGCATCGTGGTCACCGCCGTGGCGAGCACCCGCTCCTGGTTGGCCAGGGCGTCCCGGCGCAGGCGCCGCGCCGACGACGCAGGCTCACCCGTCACCCGTCACCCGTCCTCTCCGCGTGAGGCTGTGGCTTGCATTGTGGTCGCTGCTCTGGCCGTTGACGAGCAGGGCCCGCCATGAGCCGTGCCGTGTTGTCCATCGCCGGGGAGCGGGTGGTTCGAACAGCTGGGTCCAGGCGTGCTGCCAGGGCCAGCCCTTAGCCTCGATCCACCGATGAGGTTGGTGTGGTGGGCGCGTCGGAAGGACGAAATGCCCTTGCGGGCTGGGAGAATTGGGCTTGTCTAAGGTCCGTTTTCACACCAGCAAGAAGGGCATCTCGCGGATGGTGCGACACGAAGTTTCAGCCCCGGGGAGCGCCGAGCGGTCAGCATCGCCCCCACCCGGCCGGGGTCGGTGCGGTCCCGCCAGCCGCGCAGCAGCGGGCCGAAGGCGGGGGTCGTGGCCATGGCCCCATCCTGCCCCGACCATGAGCCCTAGAGCCCGTGCTCTGGGTGGTGCTAACAGTCCCACCGACGAAGCGCGCCTTCCGCGCGAACGCCAGGACCGTCACGCTGACGGCATGGACACCCTCACCCTCATCACCGGCGGCAACAAGGGACTCGGCCACGAGAGCGCGCGGCGCCTGAAAGAGGCCGGACACACCGTGCTGATCGGCGCACGCGACCCCGACCGAGGCCGAGCACGTACGGGCCGCGCACGGTCGCCTCGACATGCTCGTCAACAACGCCGGCATCACCGGCTCTTTTCAGCCGCTGGAGCAGACCACCGTCGAACAGGCCACCGCGGTCCTTTCCACCAACCTGGTCGGCGTCCTGCGGGTGACCAACGCCTTCGTGCCGCTCCTGCAGTCCTCCGAGCACGCCCGCATCGTCAACGTCACCTCCGCGGTTGGGTCGTTCGCGATGACGCTTGAGCACGACCTGTTCGACTGGCAGATCGTCCCGCCGGTCTATGCGCTGTCCAAGACCGCGCTGACCATGCTGACGCTGAAGTACTCCCGGGCCCTGCCGGGCATGCGCGTCAACGCCGCCGACCCCGGCTACACCCGTACCGACCTCAACGGGGGCGCGGGCGACCACGACGTGACCGAGGGCACCAACGGCATCGTGCAGCTCGCGACGCTCGCCGCCGACGGGCCCACCGGCACGGTCGTCAGCGCGTACGGCACCCTGCCGTGGTGAGCCCCGCCGTCTGGTCCGAAGAGCAGCTGAAGCGCCTCCAGGACGCCCCCGAGCTGGAGATCGCCACCCGGCGCGACGACGACACGCTCCGCGACTGGGTGCCGGTGTGGGTCGTCTGCTCCGAGGGCAGGCGTACGTGCGGACCTGGTACCGGCGCGACACCGGCTGGTACGGCCACGCCCGGCGATCGCGGCAGGCACGCGTCCGCGCCCCCGGCCTCCAGGCCGACGTGACCATCGAGGACGCAGCCACCGGCCGCGCGCTCGTCGACTCCGCCTACCGTGACAAGTACGGGTACGGGGCTGCCGTCGACCGCATGGTCGGTGACGAGGCCGCCGCCACGACCCTGCGGCTCAAGCTTGTCCTGCGTCCGTAGGCTCGGTGTCTGCTTCGGCCGCGATGCCCAGACGCCCAGACGAGCCGCTCCCGAACGAGGGTGCCGAGCAGCCCGAGCAGGCTCACCGGCGGGGGCGCGGTAGGTGAGAACTTGTGACCGGGGCATCCCGTAGGGATGCTTGCGGGCGCGGACCCGGTCAAGGACCTCGCGCTACTGCGGCACGGCGGGATCGACCCCCCTGCCTGTACTGGGTTCGGTAGCCCTCCACGCCGAGCACGGTCGAGTTGACGTTCCGGTCATCGATCCCTCACCGGGCAGAGGGCACCAGTGTGCGGCACGAGCGGGTGGCAGCCCGCAACGACGGACAGCGGAATGGCCGCGCTCATCTCGGCCGCTCGGCGTGGCGGGCACATTGCATCCTGCGGCGTTTGCCGGCTGTTGATTTAGCGCGTGGCCCATTTTGCGATTGCCGGCTCGGTCACGGGCGTGAACAGGTTGATCAAGGTGCCGTCGGGGTCGCGGAGCAGCATGGACCGGTTACCCCATGGCATTTCGGTGGGTTCGTTGACGAACTGGACCGCAACATCGTGACTCTCACGCAGCCGGGCGTAGTCGGCGTCGACGTCGTTGGTCAGGAACTCGACGATCAGGCTGTGGTTGTCGGCCGGACGGGCGGAGCCAGGCCCGAAGACACCCACGGTGCGGGTGCTGCCGATCGCGAGGGTGAAGGTGGGTGTGCTGATCTCGGCGAAGTCCGGGGTGGCCCAGGCGGCGGCGAGGCCGGTGACGTGTTCGTAGAAGGCGACGAGTCGGGCGACATCGTCGGTGATCATGCGTAGTGAGGTGATCTTCATGCCAGGTGATCCTTTCCAGGGGTTGGTTCAGACAGCGGTTCGGCCGCCGTCGACGGCCAGGACGGCGCCCTGGACGAAGCTGGCACCGGGCCCGGCGAGGTAGCTGATCGCGGCGGCGATCTCATCAGGGGCAGCGACCCGCCCGGCCGGTGCCTGAGCGGCGATCTGCTCGATGAATGCCACGGTCGCAGCGGTCCCTGGTGTGCTCGTGGGGCCGGGGCTGATGGCGTTCACCCGGACCCCGGATGGGCCGAACTCAGCGGCCCATGATCGGGTCAGCAGGGCCAGGGCGGCTTTAGTCGCCCCGTACAGACCAAGGCCAGCGATGCCGATCTCACCGGCGGTGCTGAGCACGTTAACGATCGCCCCGTGGCCGCGAGCGGCCATCGCTGGCGCGAGTTCGGCGACCAGCAGGAACGGGGTACGGACGTTGACGGCGAACGCAGCGTCGATGTCCTCGACAGGCGTGGCCGGGGTGAGCCCGCCGATCGGGAACAGGCTGGCGTTATTGACCAGGATGTCGACGTGCCCGTAGCCGAGTTCGACGGCGCGGCGTGCCAGGGATCGAACAGCGAGTGGGTCGCCAAGCTCGCCGAGCACCACCTCGGCGTCGCCGCCCGCCGAGCGGATCGCGGCGACGACCTGCTCGCCGCGATCTTGGTTCCGGCCGTGGACGAGTGCCCGCGCGCCGCGAGCAGCCAGGATACTTGCTGTCGCTCGCCCGATCCCGCTGGTCGCTCCGGTGACAAGGGCGACCAAGCCGACCAGATCGTCGAGACCGGGTGAAGTGTTCTGCGATGTCGTCGTGGTCATGGCATCGACGCTACGAGCGATACCGGGCAATATCCGCCCGGTATCTAAAATATCATCTCGACATGACGCGTCCCACTGCTCGCGTGCTGGCCCTGCTGGAGATCCTGCAGGACGGCGGTGTTCGCTCGGTGAACGATCTCGCCGCTCGTCTAAGTGTCGACGAGCGCACCGCTCGTCGCTACGTGTCCCACCTGATCGAGCTGGACGTTCCGGTCGAGTCCGTGCGTGGGCGTTACGGCGGCTACCGCCTCGCGGCCGGCTACCGAATGCCACCACTCATGCTCACCGACGAGGAAGCGCTCGCCGTGCTGCTCGGGCTCATCGCCGGCCGCCGTGCCGGACTGGTCACGACCTCCGCTGCCGCGGTCGAGGGCGCAGCGGCCAAGCTGCGTCGAGTCCTGCCCAAACGGTCGGCCGCTCGCCTAGACGCGCTGCTGGAGACCACCGACTTCACCGCACCGGCCCGGGCCGTGATCAGCCCCGAGACCCAGGTCATGCTGCAGCTCGCCGAGGCCGCCCGCGACCGCCGCGCCGTGGAGATCGGCTACACCAACCGAGAAGAACGCCGCACCGACCGCGTCGTGCACCCCTATGGCATCGTCGCCCACAACAGCCGCTGGTACCTCACCGGACTCGACTCGGCCAGCAACCGCATCCGCTCCTTCCGCCTCGATCGGGTCGCACGCGTCACACACCGCGATGACACCTTCGACATGCCGACCGATTTCGACCCCGCCGCCCACCTGCTCGCCAGCCTCGCCAGCACCCCGTGGCGGCACGAAGTCTCGCTACGGGTGTGCGGCACCACCAACGACGTCTCCCGCCGGCTACCGGCCGGGCTCGCGTCAATCGAGGCGATCGATGACCAATGGGTGCGTGTGCGCCTACGAGCCGAGCGCCTCGACTGGGTACCGGGCGTCCTCGCCGGACTCGGCCTGCCTCTCGTGATCGAAGAACCCGACGAACTCAAAGACGCTCTCCGGGAACTCGCAGCCGCACTGCTCGCAGCAGCGAACCAGCCCTGACCACCGCCTACCGGACGACCCGATCCGGCCTCGCGTGCCAAGTCACGCCAGCGCGCTTCACGCTAGCGCGCTGCCATTGGCACGACAGTGCATTTCACAGGGCCAGGACAAAGTCAGCCGGCGCCACCCAGGTAGTTACAGTGCTCGACGCGCAGCACACCGCACGGCTGCTGATCACCGAGTCAGGCTCGACACAACCCTGTGACGGCTGCACACCGGTGGTGCTGACCAATCCGAAGCGCACTACCGCCGCGATCAAGACGGCCACCGGGCCGGCGACCGTTCCGGCCTGGAGTTTCGGCGTGCAAGCAGCATAGTCCGACTGGTCCCTGCCTCCATCGCCCCGGCAGAGCTACTCCGGGCGGTCCCTGGACTTCCGAACGGATTGGGAGATGCTGAGACCACCGTGCATGTCAAGTCCGACGGCCGGCTCACCCAGCAGTGGAGCGGGGCACCGTCAGTAGCCCAGGCCGGCGGCTGCGGCGCGGACTACCAAACAGAATTCGTGGAAGGCAGCGATGTCGTGGTCCTTCGCTTGGTCGAATTGCCCTCCACCGCCACCGAAACGCCCAAGGCTTGCAACGCCGTCGCCTACCGCCGAACCGCTACCGTTTCACCGCCGCATGCCCTGGGCAGCAGGATCCTCGTACAGGACGGGTCTGGCTTCGTCGTCCCGCGTGTCTAGCAGCCCAATTCAGGGACAACGTCTTTGCTTCTGCGGCGGCCTTCAGCGCTCCCAAAACCGACGCGATATCAGGCAACGAGCGCGGCTCCCGTCCATCGACATCGGTGCAGGTCAAGGCTGCCACGGTTCATCGCGCCGTTGCCCCAACGACCACCGGACACTGGCGGAGCCGATGACGGGCAGTCGGGATCTTGTCCACAAGGGATCGCTCTACGGGGACGGAGACGTACGGATCGCGGTTGGAGCCGGGGCTCTCGCATGTGCTGCGGCCGCCGTGGAACGATGAGGCGTGCCTGAGGCGGTGTACGACCGCATCGGTGTGGACTACGCACAGGGTCGGCGGCCGGACCCTCGTTGGCAGGCCGCGGTCGATGCGGCCCTGGGAACGTCCCGGTCCGTGCTGAACGTGGGCGCGGGTACGGGTTCGTACGAGCCGCCTGACCGCTATGTGGTTGCAGTCGAGCCGTCCAGGACCATGATCGCCCAGCGGCCCGCCGGAGGAACGCCCGTGCTGCAGGCGGCCGCCGAGAATCTCCCTCTGGCCGACGGCCGTTTCGACGTGGCGATGGCGTTGGTGACGCTGCACCACTGGCGTGACTGGGCGGCCGGGCTACGCGAGATGCAGCGCGTCGCCGACCGGGTCGTCGTCCTGCACTTCGACCCTGAGTTGTTTCACAGCGGCTTCTGGCTGGTCCGGGACTACCTGCCAGAGATCGCGCAGCTTGAGTTGAAGATCCCGAGCGTGCAACAGGTCGCCGCCACACTCGGAGAGGACGTCAAGGTGCGAACGCTACCGGTGCCCTGGGACTGCACCGACGGTTTCCTGGCCGCGTTCTGGCGACGACCGCAGGCCTACTTGGACCCCGCTGTGAGGCAGTCGATGTCAGGCCTACAACTCCTTGACCCGCAGGTGCTGACCCGAGGCATGACCCAGTTGCGGATCGACCTAAAGGACGGCACCTGGCAGCGCAAGGACAATCACCTGCTCGAGCTGGACGCCCTGGACTTGGGGTGGCGGCTCATCTCCACCGGACCAACACTCGCTAGCGACCCGAACGAGAGCTGACACTTCCCCGCAAGACGATCCCGCCATCGGCTTCTCTGACCACCCGCACACCGGCCTCCCTCGCCGGTGCTCACTGCATCAGGCCGCAGCCCCCATCTCAGCGAGGTAGCCGTCCCAGCGTGTCCAGATAACAGAGAACTCCGTGAGGGCTGCGAAGACGTGGAAAATGAGCCGGCCGCCGGTGGTGGTGGTGTCCAGGCGCTCGTGCAGCGAGGTGAACCCGATCTCGCGCTCGCGCAGTTCGCCGACCATGTTGATCAGGTCCTGGAGACTGCGGCCGTAGCGGTCGAGCGAGGGGACCACGGGGGTGTCGCCGAGGTCGAGGAAGGCGTGGCAAGCCTTCAGCTTGGCGCGGAGTACGTTCTTACCAGACTTCTTGTCCACGAGAATCTTCCGGCAGCCGGCGGCGGTGAGCGCGTCGATCTGCCGCTCCAGCCGCTGCGATCCGGTCCTCACCCTCCAATAGCCGATCTTGATGTCGGTGCCGACGACGAGTTCGACGATCAGAAGTTCGGGGTCGGGCTCCAGGACGCTGCTCCCGCCAGTCCGCTGGCCAGTCGCTGGTCTCCGACGATCGCCAGTAGTTGCAGCTTCTCGTAGCTTTCCGTGCCGGGCGTCGCCGTGAAAGTGAGTAGGGAATGTTCCTGGTCGGGGTCGAGGAGTATCTGGCAGTGGACGGTGAGTTCTCCGACCTCGGGGTGGATCAGGCGTTTTTCGGCGGTGAAGGTGAGGCCGACTTGGTGGTCGTTCCAGATAGCCGTGAACTCCTCGCTCTCGCCGAGGAGCCGACGAGCGAGGGCTGCGGCTTGTCCGCGCGGGCCTTGCCGGGTGGCGACCTGGCGCAGTTGGGCGGTGAAGACGCGCCCGTTGGCGGGATGCTCGGATGCGGGATAGATCAGCCTCGATGAGGGGTCGGTGAACCACCGGTAGACATTGCTCCTGGCCAGGCCGGTGTAGTGGGTCTGTTCGCCGAGGAGCGCCGTGGCGGGCGGGGTCTGGACGAGTGTTTCGCCGAGGCCACCCATGATCTGTGCGGGAGTGTCTTGAAGCCGGTCGATGATGCGCATGAGCCCCGGGCTGACGTGGTCACCGCGTAGAACGCGCCGGGGTGTGCCATGGCCGGCGAGCAGGAAGAGGTGATCGCGTTCGGCCAGGGACAGGCGAAGTCCGCGTGAGATCGCGGCGGCCATCTGCTCGGAGGGCTGGGGGCCGTTTCCCCGTTCCAGGCGGGCGTAGTAGTCGGTGGACATGCCGGAGAGTTCGGCGACTTCTTCTCTGCGCAGGCCGCGGACCCGTCGCCGGGGCCCCCGCGGCAGTCCGACGTCTTCGGGTTGCAGACCCACGCGGCGGACCCGGAGGAATTCCGCGAGTTCCGAGAGGTTCATGATGTCTCTTCCTGGTGGAACGACCGATGTGCCGACATCTCCGTGACCAGTATCGCGGTGGGGGGCGAGGTTATCCACTGTCTGCCGATCAGTGGATAAGTGAGTCCTGGTCCCGCGCTGCCGGACTGGGTCCACTGGATGTCAGCGGCCCCTGAGGCCGAAGAAGGTGCGCGTGGGCCCCAGTGGCCTGCGCCGGAAAGATAGGAAGTGCAATGAAGAAGTGGTCGGCAACTGATCTGCCCGACATGTCCGGGCGCACCGTGGTGATCACAGGAGCCTCGGGAGGTATCGGCCTGATCACCGCGCGAGAACTCGCCCGAGTGGGCGCAAGCGTCGTCCTGTCCGTCCGGACGGTGAGCAAGGGCCGCGACGCCGCGGCTACCATCCCAGGACGCACTGAGGTCCGCGAGCTGGACGTATCCGACCTCGCCTCGATCCGGAGGTTCGCGGCCGAGTGGACAGACCCGATCGACGTCCTGATCAACAATGCGGGCATCATGAACGTACCCTTGACACGCACGGCCGACGGGTTCGATTCGCAGATGGCGACCAACTACTTCGGGCCGTTCGCGTTGACCAACCTGCTGCTGCCCCACATCACGGACCGGGTCGTCTCCGTGTCCTCGCAGCTGCACCGGCTGGGCAAGCCGCATCTGGAAGACCTCACCGGACGGAACCGGCCCTACAAGGACCTGAACGCCTACCACGACTCGAAGCTGAACCTCGTCCTGTTCTCCACCGAACTGCAGCGGCGCCTTGCCGCATCCGGAAGTCCAGTCAAATCGATCATCGCGCACCCCGGCATCGCCTCCACGAACCTGATCAGTCACACCTTCTCCGGCAGGGTGTTTTTCTCTCTGAGGTTCTTGCTCAACGATGCCGAGCACGGTGCTCTGCCGTCACTTTTCGCCGCGACCCAGGACATCCCCGGCAACTCTTACGTGGGCCCGAACGGGCCCGGCAGCGTCAAGGGCTACCCCAAGATCCGCAAGCCTGCCGCTGCCGGCCTCGACACCAGGACGGCCACGGAGCTGTGGACCCTCACCGCCCAGCTGACCGGCACCGGATCGCAGTTGCCCACCATCGCGTGACGACGCGCTCCAGGCACCGCCCATTCCCATGCACAACGCTCGGAAAGTGAGCCACCGCACCATGAAAATCTCGGGCAACACCATCTTCATCCCCGGCGGCACCTCCGGCATCGGCCTCGGCCTTGCCCTGCGCTTCCACGCGGCGGGCAACAAGGTCATCGTCGCCGGACGGCGCGAGGAACTTCTCGGCCGGATCGCCGCCGAGCACCCCGGCATCGAGGCCGTCGTGATCGACACCACCGACCCCGCCTCCATCGCCCAAGCGACCGAGGCGGTCCAGACACGCTTCCCCGAGACGAACACGCTGATCACCATGGCCGGGATCATGCAGCCGGAGGACTTCCACACCGCCGATTTCCTGGCCACGGCCGAGGCCACGGTGACCACCAACCTGCTCGGCCCACTGCGCCTGATCGCCGCATTCACGCAGTTCCTTGCCGCGAAACCGGAGGCGACGCTAATGACCGTCTCCTCGGGCCTGGCTTTCGTACCGCTGCCGCTCACCCCGACCTACAGCGCGACGAAGGCGGCAATCCATTCCCTGACCAGCGCCATCCGCGTCCAGCTCGTGGACACCAGCATCCAGGTGCTCGAACTCGTACCGCCCGCGGTGCGCACCGCGCTGATGGGTCAGGAGAATGCGGAGAACGCCCTGCCGCTGGAGGACTTCCTCTCCGAGGTCATGAATCTCCTCGAAACCCAGCCCGATGCCCGCGAGATCCTCGTCGAGAACGTGAGGTTCCTCCGCTTCGCCGAAGCGAACAGCAGTTACGACCACGTACTGAGCCTGCTCAGCACCCATTGATACTCCCGGCCACCGCCGACTCATCCTAGGTACGGATCTGCTGGTCACGCTATCGAGTGAACGGGGAGACGGACTACCGAAGGTCGGGGTGCCGCTCAGCCGGCGATGGCGGTGGTGTCACTCACCGCGAGTCGCCATGGGGCCTGCGTGGACTCCTTGAGGTGTGCGGCGATGTGGGAGGCGGGCATGGGGTAGAGCCTGGTGGGTAGCCCTGTTAGAACGGGGGCTCCTCGTCACTCGGCATCGCCGACGCCCCGCTCAACGGGTCATCGCCGGCCGTAGTGGTCCTCGCCCCGACCTGGGTGGCGCCGAACCTTGGGAAGGTTGGAGTCAGTTCAGGGAACACGTCGGAGAGGTACCCGCCTGAGCTGAAGGAGCGGGCGGTGCGGATGGTGGCGGAGGTCCGCGGCGACCACGAGTCGGAGTGGGCGGAGATGACCAACGTCGGGTCAGGGTCAGCGCTGGAGTTCGTGGAGTGGGCGGTGATGTAGTCAGTCCAGCTGACCGGTGGGCGAGCGAGAATGTCGGAGCCGTGTCGGCGGTCGACGGCCGTTGTCGTGGCCGCGTCGGACGACGTCGACGAACTGGTGGCGCAGGCCCCGCGCCGTCCACGCCGGGACTCCGGCGCGCAGGAGCAGCTCGAACAGTCGTGCCGGCAGGTGCAGGTACCGCACCCGGTGTCCGAGCAGCTCGGAGACGATCTCGGCCACCTCGGGGTAGGACGTCGCCGGCGTCGATCCACCCGGTCGCGCCGTACCCGGTCGTCTGCGGCAGCCAGCCGCGCTTGATCACGGGCGCCTCGGTCAGCAGATTCTTCATGAACGCGCCCGGTTGCAGCCGCGTCCAGGCCAGTCCGCTGCGGGCCAGGTAGTCATCGGCCAGGGCGTGGTCCCGTGCCCACCGGGTCGCCGAGTCAGGGTCGGCATCGATGGTCGACACCTTCGTCACGTGCTCGATCCCGGTGGCGGCGTCGATGCGTTGCGTTCGCGGCTGCGCTGATCCTGTGCGGGGGCGAGATTTGGACCAGCTGCTTGCAGCCGGTCATGGCCAGCCGCAGGCTCGCGGGGTCCTCGAAGCTGCCGAGCACCGCCTCGATGCCACGTTCGGTCTCCTGGAGCTCGGCGGCGATGAGGCCACCGACGTCACCCCGGTCACCAGGATGGTGCCCGGCCGGTTGTCGTGTTCAGAGGGCATTAGACGATTCCTCACCTGGCAGGAACCTGTTCACGTGACCCCGGGCGGGCAGTTAGCTCGGCCTGGGGACGTCTCTGTGGGTGCGCCTGTGGTCGGGGGTGCCGGCCGGACCTGCGGCGGGCTCGCCCGCGGGGGTCAGTGGGGACGGTGCCACCCGCAGCAGCCGTCCCAGCCACCCGGGCAGCCACCAGTTCCAGCGACCGAACAGGCTGACCAGGGCGGGGACGAGCAGCGCCCGGACCACGGTGGCGTCGATGAGGATGCCCACCCCGAGCGCGGTGCCGACAACCCGGATGTCGGTCCCTGGGGCGGAGGCGAGCGCGGCGAAGGCGAAGAACAAGATCAGCGCGGCGGAGGTCACGAGCCGCCCGACAGCCCGCCGACGACGGCCCTGGCGGTGGACCCGGTCTTGTCCCACTCCTCCCGCATCCGGGCAGGATGAACACCTCGTAGTCCATGGAGAGCCCGAACAGGAACGCGAAGATGATCACCGGGAGCCAGAAGGTGATCGCCCCGGTCGGTGCCACCCCGAACAACGTCTGCGAGCCGTGGCCCTGCTGCCAGAAGAACACCACCGCCCCGAAGACGGCGGCCAGCGAGACCAGGTTGAGCAGCACCGCCTTCACCGGCAGCAGCACCGAGCGGAACGTGCGCACCAGCAGCAGGAAGGTGATGACGGCGATGAGGGCGAGCACGTAGGGGAAGCGGTCGTAGACCGCACTGGAGTAGTCGAGCACCGCCGCCCGGATGATCATGCGCCAGGTGCGAGCCACGGCGTTGGTCGACTTCGCCCGCCTGGTCGTCGAGGGGGAGCCGGGTCCCCACGGCTACGGTTTCCTCTCACCGCACGGCACGGTCCTGCCGACCGTGGTGGGCTCGGACGTGGTGACCGCCTCCCCTCGGCTGCTCAGCTGGCACGCACCGGACTCCCCCGCCGTGCCGCAACCAGGTACTGGCGCGGCGGCCACCGCGGTGTACGCACTGGACGATTACTTCGCGACCCCTCGCACGCGGGCCTCCGCGCTGAGCGGCCCGGCCGCACCGCGGGCCAGGGAGGCGTCCGCGGCGGGCGGCTCAGGGTCCACGGCTACAGGTCCTCCACGACGACCCACGTCCTGGTTCCAGTCCAGCGCGGCGCTGCTACAAGCGCAGCAGCAGGTCACGGACCGCCCCCGGCTGAGACGGGAACGGGTGGTGACCGGCCGCGATCTCCACGACGTTGCCGGCGCGGCGGGCGAACTCGCGCTGCCGCACCGCCGGGGTGCCCTTGTCCTGCGCGCAGACGAGGTACGTCGAGGACACCTGTTGCCACGCCGCCGCGCCCACGGGCTGCTGGGTGACCTGTACGCTCTGCCGCGCCAGCCGGGACCCCGCCTGCGCCTGCACGTCCGGGTCGCAGTCCTGCAGGAACGTCTCGATGAGCAGCTCGGGGCGGACGCCGAACGTTCAAGCGACGGGGTCGACGTCCAGGAACGGCGCGGGCTCCTCGCCGCCGAACGACGACAGGCTCTGCCCGACCTCCGCCAGGTAGCTCGAGACGAACAACAGGTGCTGCACCGAGCCCACCCCCGCCGCCGCCTCCGCGGTCACGATCCCGCCGTAGCTGTGCCCGACCACAATGGTCGGCTCCTCACCCTGCTGCAGCACCGCCCGCACCGCCTCGACGTCCTCCGGCAGCCCCGGGCCGTCGGCCCCCGCCGGAGCGCCCGCTTCGCCGCAGCTAGATGAGTAAGTCCAAGGGGTGTGGCCGGTGTGGCTGCTGTGATTGGAGAGCAAGCGCGTCCAGAGTTGGCGTTGTCTACCCAACGCTAACCTGGAGGTCCTCGTGGACGCCGATCTGGACACCCTTGCTACTGCACTGTATGTGACTGCCGATGATCTGCTGGCTGCTCATCCCGAGCGTGTTCCGGCCCGTCCGCGGGTCGGGATCGTCCCGC
>JAABUT010002214.1_pt1 | contig 19338 bp, 22 predicted proteins | sample 5559281 | NCBI WGS metagenome assembly JAABUT01 (sample SAMN10711880, study PRJNA513359) | rock metagenome | isolation source: Antarctica rocks | place: Antarctica: Victoria Land, Ricker Hills nord | collected 2016-01-04
GCACCGTGAGGATGAAGAGCAGTTCGCACGGCGGTGCGCCCGCCGCGTGGAGGCGTTTGCATTGCTGGCTCGGGCTGGGGATGCGCAGTGCACCGTCGGGGCGGGCGGGCAAGGGAGGCGGGCAGCGGCGATGGGCGAGGCGCACCGCGAGGCGGCAGAGCTCGAGCAGATGCAAGGAAGTGACGAGGGTGAGAGCACAGCGATGCAAGGCGCGCGGTTGTTTCTGCAGCGCGCGTTGGTATGATGGGGGCGGGACTGGTGCCGTGTTGCCACACGGGACAGGAACCATCGGTTGCCTCCTTGGTGCGGGGACGAGTCGCATCAAGGAGGTAGCCTACCCCATCTTCCCCAGTTACGAAACGCCCTCCGGTACGGCAATAGGAGGTAGACAGTGAACATGGACATGGCACATTCAAACGCGCACGCCGCGATCGCGGTACGGTTGGAGGATCGCATGACAATGACGCGCTCATTGGTGCGGTGGGTGGCGCTCGGCGCGTTGGGCGTGGTCGCCCTGCTCATCGCGCTCAGCCAGAGCATCACGGCGGGTGCCGCAGCACCCGTGGCGTATGACACGCCGAACTGCATCCCGATCAACTACACGACCTGCGCCCCCACAGCGAACATCTTCCCGAACACCAACATCAACACCAACACCGGCACAGGCTTCGTCGGGAACACGGTCGTGAGCACGTACATTGACCCGCGCTACTGCGGCGGCGTCGTCAGCATCGTGACGGACAGCGGCGGCAATCTGATCAATGTCTGCCCGAACGGCCAGCGCGTCTTCCCGGTCTTCCCGGACTTCGGGTTCGGCGCGGGCTTCGTCTCCCCCTCGTTCGTCAACGGCAACTTCAACAACAACGGCGGCTTCATCAACAATGGCGGCTTCGTCTCGCCGTCGTTCGTCAACGGCAACTTCTTCAACAACAACGGCGGCTTCATCAACAGCAACGGCAACTTCTTCAATGGTAACGGCTTCAATAGTAACGGCTTCAACGGGAATGGCTTCAACACCTTCCCGGCGGGCGGCACGGTCGTCGGCGGCACCGTCTTCTACAACGACAACCGCTTCTGCGGCGACGGCAAGCTCGCCTTCGTCCCCGGTCGCGGCTACTTCTGCCAGAACGGCGCCCCGCTCTTCCGCAACGGTGCGACGACGGTGAACTGCGACAACTTCTTCGTCAACGGCTGTGGCGTCTTCCGCCCGTTCGAGGTGGCGAGCACGCCTGCCACGCAGACGGCCCCGGTCACCGCTGCTCCGGCAGCCGCCCCGGTCGCCCCCGCTGCGGTCTCTGCGACGGTGGAGCAGGCGCCCGTTGCCGTGATTGCTGCCCCGGCCGCCCCGGCGCAGACGGCGACCGCGCTCAACGCGCCGACAACGCAGGCCCCTGCGGCCGCACCGGCCTCCACGTCGGGCGTGAAGATCCTCAGTACCACCCCGGCGACCACGCCGACGGTCAATCAGCAGGATGACCACCGCGGCTAATCGCGCACCCTGTCTGACATGTATTGGCACAAAGGAAAGCCCCTCTCCGCTTCTATGGAGAGGGGGTTTCCTTTGTCGGGCAGTCGGCTCGGCTACCGCGATCGACCGGCAGCATCGTGGCTCGGATCGTCGTCGAGCCGTCCTCCACCATCGCCCGATCCGTTCCGCGTCGCTGTCCCCTTTTGCCGTCGCGCGGGTTGCCCTCACGATACGACGCGGGTAGGATGCTGCTATCGGCGGGAGCTTCGCCATTTTCCGATGTACGGATGCTGCGGCGCGATGGGCCGTGGGATGGGGAAGCGCGAGAGGAGGAGGGTCGCGTGGCTGGTTCAGCGGAGAGCGAGTACAACGGGCGCAGCGAACCGAGCGTGCAGGAATTGCTGTCGTGGGTCAAAGAAGACAAGGTTGACTTCGTCAACATGCAGTTCACCGACGTGATGGGCAGCGTCAAGAGCGTCACCCTGCCGAAGACCCAGGTGGAGGAGGCGGCGACCAACGGCGTCTGGATCGACGGCTCCTCCATCGAGGGGTTCACGCGCATTGCCGAGAGCGACATGTTTCTCATGCCGCAGCGCGCCACCTACGCCGTCCTCCCGTGGGAGAAGAACGAGCGGACGGGCTGCGGCACCGCCCGGCTAATCTGTGATGTCTACAAGCCGAATGGCGAGCGCTTCCCCGGCGACCCGCGCGAGGTGCTGCGGCGGCAACTCGTCCGGCTGGCGGCGATGGGCTACGGCTACAACACCGGCCCGGAGTTGGAGTTCTTCCTTTTCCGCAAGGACGGCGAGAAGATCGCCCCGCTGCCCCACGACCGCGCGAGTTACTTCGATGTCTCGACCGACCTCGCCTCGGAGGTCCGCAAGGACATGGTGACCGCGCTTGAGGAGATGGGAATCGTCGTCGAGCAGGCGCATCACGAGGTGGCGATTGGCCAGCATGAGATCGACTTCCGCTACGCCGACGCGCTGCTGACAGCGGACAACGCGATTACCTTCAAGTTCACCCTGAAGGCGATCGCGCAGCGGCATGGGCTGCACGCCACCTTCATGCCGAAGCCGCTGGAGGGGATCAACGGCTCCGGGATGCACACCCACCAGAGTTTCTACCGCCTCGACGACCACAGCAATGCGTTCGTGGACGAGCACGACGAGTACGGGCTGTCGAAACTGGCACGCTCGTTCATCGCGGGGCAACTCCACCACGCCCGCGCGATGTCCGCCGTCTTCGCGCCGCTCGTCAACTCCTACCGGCGATTGGTGCCGGGCTTCGAGGCGCCGGTCTACGTCAGTTGGGCGAACACCAACCGTTCGGCGTTGATCCGCGTCCCGGCGATTCGCCCACAGCGGCGGAATGCGACGCGCGTCGAGTTGCGCTGCCCGGACCCCTCCTGCAACCCGTACCTGGCGTTCGCGGTGATGCTGGCGGCGGGGCTGGACGGGATCGAGCGCGACTTGCCACTCGCGGAGCCGGTCGAGGAGAACCTCTACCACTTCACTGAGGAGGATTTGAAAAGCCGCAACGTCGTGACACTGCCGGCGACGCTCGGTGAGGCGGTCGCGGAGATGCAGGGTGACGCCGTCGTGCGCGAGGCGCTCGGCGAGCACATCTTCACGCACTTGGCCGAGGCGCAGAAGCAGGAGTGGGACGCCTTCCGCAAGCACGTCACCGACTGGGAGCGCGAGCGCTACCTCGAAATTTACTGAGGTCGGTTGCAGGACTATCCCCCCCCCTCCATCGCCGCACGGAACCATACACGTTGTGATTTTCGGGCGATGGAGAGCGGGTGCCCTCTGGGCAGTGCGAGTTGAGGATCGCCCCCGGCCGTCAATGGGACTCGGGGCGCGCCCGGAGCCTCCATCGGTAGTGGGGCGAGCGCGCCAGGAGCACCCCCGCCGATGCCACCGCCAACATCCCGTTAATCAGCAGTGCGCCGGGCGCGCCGAGCGCCGCGATCAGCCCCCCCATTTCGAGGTTGCCGACGGGGGCCGAGCCGACGCCGAGGACCCAGATGCCGACCGCCCGGCCGCGCTGTCCCTCCGGCACCGCCAGCTGGATGAGCGTCTGTTGCAGGACATCGAACGCCCCGGCGCAGATCCCCGTCACCACGAGCACCGCCGCCGCGATCCTGAGGTCGCGCGTCGTCGACAGCGCCACGAGCGACGCGCCGTAAAGGATGAAGACCGCCCCGATGAGCGGCTCGCGCCGCACCCGCCCCGCCAGCGTTGATAGCAGCACGAGCGCGACCGTCCCGCCGATCGACACGGCAGCGCTCAGCGTCCCCAGCCCCGCCGGGCCGGCCATGAGCACATCGCGCGCCACCACCGGCAGCGCGCTCCCGTACGAGAACGCGAAGACCTCGCAGGCGATGCCGGAGATCATCAGCGTCCGCACCGCCGGCACATCCGCGATCAGTCGCACGGCATCCCGCAGGGCGCGCCCGAAGGGTGGATGGACGACGGCGACGCGGCTCCCCTGCGGCACCCGCAGCGCGGCCAGTAGCGCGGCGGATACGCCGTAGCCTGCGGCAATCACAAAGTAGCAATGGGCGACGCCAATCAGGGGGATCAGCGCCCCCGCGCTGAGCGCGCCGAGCGCGCCGAAACCGCGCGCGGCCAGCGCATTCAGGGCCATCGCGTTCGGCGCCGCCTCCCGTGGCGCCGTGTCGAGGACGAGCGCCTGCCGCGCGGGCGTGTCGGAGACTTGCAGGCAACCGGCCGCGAATGAGAGCGCGATCACCTGCCAGACGTGGATTGTCCCCGCGTCGACCAGCCAGCCGAGCGCCGCCATCAGGGAGAACGCCACCCCGGCGACCGTCAGGAGTTGCATGCGCCGGTCGGCACGATCGGCGATGGTCCCGGCGGCCAGCCCGAACAGCAGCGATGGCAGCGACCGGGCGGCGAAGACCAGCCCAACCGCGAATGCCCCGCCGCCCGATTGCAGGGCCAGCCAGGCAGTCGCGGTGCGCTCCATCTGCTGCGCCCCCGCTGAGGCGAGTGTCGAGCACCAGAGCCAGCGGAAGGCGACCGACCGGAACGGCGCCATCCGGTCCCCCGTTCGTGTCTTCTTCGCGCGCGTACCCAATGGCTCTCCCTGCTCACAGTCTCTCGACACCATGCCCGCACGTATCCATGCGCGCGCCCGTGCGTCAGCAGCGCCAGCATCATACTCCCGGTGTGCATCCGTGGCGCGCATCTGACCCGCCGACACACGATGACCGCCGTTGACGCAGCGGATCGTTCAACGGTACGATGCATCGCGCTGACACCCCAGTGTGCCCGCCCCTCGTTTTCTGGAACAGGGGCGATGATGTGCGTTACGAGGAGGGCAAACGATGGCCATTTCCGAGCGGTATCCCGGCGTCTACGCCGCCATGGCGACTCCCATCACACAGGACGGCGAGGTCGATCCGACCGGCATCAGGAACGTCGTGGACTACCTGTTCGCGAACGGCGCGACCGGGCTGTCGATCCTCGGCTCGACCGGCGAGGGGCCCGCGCTGACGATTGCCCAGCGGCAGCGGGCATTGGAAGCGACGATGGAGGCGACGGACGGTCGCGGTGTGGTCTTCACCGGCGCGGCCAGCAGCGTGGTCGCTGAGGTCATCAACAGCTTGAAGATGGTGGCGGGGAGCGGGGCGCGTGGGGCGCTCGTGCCGCCCCCGTACTACTACCGCCTCGACACCGCCGGTATCGTCGGCTACTACGAGCGCATCGCCGAGGCAAGCCCGGTGCCGATCATTATCTACAACATCCCCGTGATGACGAAGCTGCAGATCCCCGTGGAGGCGGTCGCCCAACTGATCGAGCACCCGAACATCATGGGGCTGAAGGACTCGGGCGGCGACTTCGGCTACTTCTCCGCGCTCGCCCGCATCGCCGACAGCGGAGAGGGGTTCACGCTCTACACCGGCTCCGACGCGATGTTCGCCTCCGCGCTCTTCGTCGGCGGTCACGGACTGATCGGCGGCGCGGTGAATGTCGTGCCGGACGTGCTGGTTGCGCTCTATCGTGCCTACCAGGACGGGGATGTCGCCCGCGCGCTTGCCCTGCAAGGGGATGTCGCGCGGGCGAATGCCGCGATGCAGGTCGGAACCTTCCCTGCCCCGATGAAGGCGCAGTATGCCCTCAAAGGGTTGTGCGAGCGGTACACGGCCGCGCCGATCCCGCCGCTGACCGATGCCGAGATGGAGCACCTACGCACGCGGTTGACCGAGGCGGGCGTGCTGAAAAACCTGGTGATCGCGGGCGATTAACGAGCGCAGCGGGACCGATTTCGTGCTCCGCCGCACTGTCTCACCGTTCCTCGGCGACGATCTCGTTGTGCGCGACGGTCAACTCCTTGCGGACGAGGTAACGGTCGTCCTCCGGATAGAAAACGGCCCGTTCGATGTCGTCCCCAGCGAAGGCGCGGATGGCGTCGACCGAGTCCCAGCGGATAATCGTTATGAATTCCGCGCGGTCGCCGTTAATGCGCCGGAGGATCTGCATCCCGCGATTGCCGGGGATCGCGGGTGTTTCCTGTACGCTCGTCCGGCGTAGATAGTCCAGATAGGCGTCGGCATCCGCCGCTGTGGTTTCACCCCGCCAGATGCGCGCGATCATCGGGCGCCTCCGTCCATGTCTCGCGTCGCACGCCACCGCTGAATGTTGCGGATGTGCTCCGGGTAGTGCTCGTATGTGTCCCCGGCGACGACTACCAGGAATGGTTCACCATTCATCCACGGAAAGTGGTGCGCGTCGAAGAGCGCGTCTTCCGGGAATTCCATCACCGCGCGCACCAGCGCGGCGTGCGTGCCGTCCATCGCCGCGAGCACGTCGTCCAACGGCCGCCGCTGGCTCTCCGCGAAGACCTCGGCGTTTATCGCGTCGATCTTCTCCACGCTGCCGACGCCCGATCGGTATGGCGGCTCTTCTCCGGCGAGGGCGGCACGGACGATGGGGAGGAGGCGTTCTTCCCAGAAGGTCAGGTGCGCCACTTCGTCCTTGACGGACCACCCGCCGTGGAGACCCGGCAGGGTCAGTTCGCGCGGCGGCGCGGCATCGACGGTCGCCACCAGCGCGGCGTAGCCGTCCGCGATGCGGTAGAGGAGATCGGCCTGCGTCGTCGGGGGTGTTACATGCTGCACGCGCCACCGCTCGATCTGTGCGATGTGCTCCGGGTAATGGCCAATGATCGTCCCGTCGGTCGCCTCCCAGAGCGAGCCGCCGTGCGCGCCCGCCGTGAAGAAGACCGCCTCCGGCAGCGGGTCGAGCGCGGTCAGGATTGCCCGCTGCGTGCGCCAGAGATCGGCAAGGAGATCGTCGAGCGCGCGGTCGCGGTTCGCAACGAAGCAGCGCCGGTTCCAGGTGTCGTCGTCAATCGCGGTGTCGCTGTTGAATGTCTGGCCGGTGGCGATGCCGTCGAGGCGCGCGAGCAGGTTCCGGTGCCAGAAGGTCAGGTGCGCGAGCGTATCCTTGACCGACCATGCACCGTTGACGCCCGGCACGGACATCTGCGCTGGGAGAATCGGCGCGGTCGCCTCATCCAGCGCAGCGTACATCGCGCGCACCTGCTCCAGTACCGCCGCTTTCGTCGTTAGGTCTGCCATCGCGGGACTCCCTTCCGATTCGAGTGTCGATGCGTTTATGCGTACTCGTGACGTTGCTTGGCCGCGCCCGTTGCCTCCAGTCGCTCCCCGATGCGGACGAGCAGGCCGCCAAGCGACACGACGATGGGGCGGACGCGCGGCGTTGCTGCCCGCGCTTCGCGGATGATCGCTTCCTGCGTCGCCTCGGCAATCCGGTCGGCAATGGAGAGCCGGGCCGTCGCCTCAGGGCCAGAGTAGCGCATCGCCTCCGCGTACAGTTCGTGAACGGTTGATCGATTCTGGAGAACCATCGTGTCCCTCTTTCTCCGGGCGTCGCGCCCGTGCCGCTAAGGAATATCCGTCGCTCCTGTCGCTCCTTTCGAGGTGGGAAATCGCCGTATCGATGATAACCAGCCAAACCACTTTTGCTAGTTACATTGTATGCGACGAGCGCTAACTTGTCAACCACATTTTAAGGGTTATACTTGATGCTATGGAAGGTCACGGCATGGAACAGCGGCACGACTTCGAGTTTTCCAGCGGGCGGCTCTGCCTGGATTTCATCAACACGCTCGGCGACCGGCCGGAGGAGCAGCCGAAAGAGGAGGAACTCCACTCGTACGCCGATCTCGTGGCGTGGGGCGAGGCGGCGGGGGCGCTCTCCGGCGAGGAAGCGGCGAGCCTGCTGCGCGAGGCGGTGCGTCGTCCAACTGAGGCGACGGAGACATTCACCGGCACCATTGCGCTGCGGGAGGCGATGTACCGCGTCTTCTCCGCGATCACTACGGACGCCGCCCCGCCGGAAGGGGACTTCGCGCGGCTCAATGGCGCAATTCGCGACGCGATGGCGCGCTCTCGCTTCGCCCCGGCAGGCGAGCATTTCACGTGGGATTGGGAGCGCGACCCCGCCGCGCTCGACGGGATGCTCTGGCCGGTCGCCTGGTCCGCCGCCGAGTTGCTGACCTCGGAGGAGTTGGGGCGGGTGCACGAGTGCGCCGGGACGGATTGCAGCTGGTTGTTCGTGGACATGAGCAAGAACGGCAGCCGTCGGTGGTGCGAGATGCGATCCTGCGGCAACCGGGCGAAGGCGCGGCGGCATCGTGAGCGGCAGCGCACGGCCCATTCCTGACACGAACGCCGTCGCTGGCATCCGGGTTGCGTCCTGTCCTGTTGTGGAGACAACCCGACGCCGACAGGAGCAGGAATGATGCGCGACCCGAATGACCGAACCGACACCCCCGTTGCCCCGAACTCCGGTGAGGAGGACGAACGTCTGACGACCCCGGCGGGCGATGGCGACGCGCCGCTCGATGGGCCAATGCCGCGCGGCGCCCAACCCGACCCGCACCCCGATGCGTCGCCGCCCGAGTCGCCCGTCTGGCCGGTGCCGCGTCATGACCCTGCCTGAGATTCATGACGCAACCGCTTAAACCGCAAAGGCGCAAAGAACGCAAAGGACGCAAAGGGGAGCATGAAGGGAAGTAAAGGAGGTGGTACCTCTTTTCTTTCGTGCCTTCGTCGCTCTAATCGTTTTCTCTTTGCGTCCTCTGCGTTCTTTGCGCCTTTGCGGTTCTCCCCGGTTTCTCCCGTGTATGATACGTGCAGGATTTATGCGGAAGGTGAGGGGCGATGGCGATTCCAGTCATTCTCGATTGCGACCCCGGTGTGGACGATGCGGCGGGAATTCTGCTTGCTTGCGCGCGGGCGGAACTCGATGTCCGCGCGATGACGACGGTGGGCGGCAACACCGGCGTCGAGCAGACGACGCGCAATGCGCTCGATCTGCTCGCCTTCGCGGGGATCGCGGGTATTCCGGTGGCGAAGGGGGCGGATCGCGCGCTGTTGCGCCCGTTCCATCTCGGCACGCACATCCACGGCGCGTCCGGCTTCGGCGGCGTGGCGCTGCCGGATTCCGGCCACGCGCCCATCGCGACGCCCGCAGTGGACCTGATCGCGCGGGTCGTGCGGGAGAGCACGGAGCCGGTGACGCTGATCCTAACCGGCCCGCTGCCGAACATCGCGCTCTTCCTGCTGCTGTACCCGGAACTGAAGCCGCGCATCGCGCGCATCTGTCTGATGGGTGGCGGCGTCTACGAGGGGAACGCGACGCCCGCCGCCGAGGCGAACTTCCGCAACGACCCCGAAGCGGCGCGGATCGTCTTCGGGAGCGGCGTGCCGATCACAATGGTCGGCTTGAACGTCACGCACCGCGCGCTCTTCACGACGGAGCACACCACGCGGTTGCGTGCCACGAACCGCAGGGTCGCCACCGCCTTCGCGGCGATGCTCGACTTCCGTATGCGGGCGTACGGCGAGAACTACGGCTTCGCGGGCGCGCCGCTGCACGACCCAATTGCCGTCGCGCAGGTGCTCCGCCCCGGCATCGTCACGACGTGGCACTGCGCCGTGCGGATCGAGACGGAGGGATTCACGGCGGGCCGCTCCGACGTGGACCTCACCGGCGTCACGGGACAGCCACCGAATGTCGATGTCGCGATGGATGTGGATGTGCCCGCCTTCGTGGAACTGCTGCTTGATGCCATCGCGTCATACGACTGAGGATGCGTGAGGCAGCACCATCGGCGGGAAGCCCGTATCCAATGGCATCAAGATTGCAGTACCAGAAGAGTCTTTCATTGTTGGACTGATGCAAAATGGAGGTCAGCCGATGCCAGAAAAGCCGCAATCAGGGAAGTCCGAGGCCGATACCGCTCCAACCAAGAGTGGAAACAAGGAGCCGCAGGGAAAAAGCTCGGAAGATGAGAAAGAAGGCGTGACATCGAAGGACGCCTCGGTTGTAACCCCCACAGAGCCGATTGACCCGAAAAGTCCGAAGCTGGTGACCCCCTGATCTTGAGATGCACAGAGACGATGCCGATACTATCCCCCCACCCGAAGCCCTGCCGGTCCTCGTCGGGAACCGTGTAACTCTTCGTCCCGGCACCCCTGAGGCCGCCGAGATTCTGCACGCGATCTTGTCGGAGCCTTCGGTTATGCATTGGTGGGGGAAACCCGAGCCCCACAAGAACATTGCCGCGAGCCTGCGGGGAGAGGACGGCGAGTTCCTTCTCGTTATCGAGGTCGATCACGCTGTTGCGGGAGGTATTCAGTATCACGAAGAAAGCGACCCGATGTATCATCACGCCGGGATCGATATCTACCTCTCCACTCTACAGCAAGGTCGTGGCCTCGGGGCCGAATCTGTCACGCTGCTGGTCCGGTTTCTGATCGACGAACGACAGCACCACCGGATAATCATCGATCCAGCGGCTGCGAATACACGGGCGATACGGTGCTACCAGTCCGTCGGGTTCCGGCCCGTCGGAATCATGCGGCAGTACGAACGTGGGGTGGATGGGGTGTACCATGATGGCCTGCTGATGGACCTCCTTGCAAGCGACATTGCACCGTGACCATCCAAGTAGGCGTTAATGGAGACATATGGTAAGCGGAGAAACCTGTGCGTATTGCGGCGTACCGCTCATCCGAGCGAAGGGTCCAAACTTCAACGCGACGGATGACCATGTGGTTCTGCAATGCCTCTTCCTCCCGCCGCTCGCGAATGTCGTACAGATTCCGGCTTGCAAAACCTGCAATGGGAAAAGTCCCGCGACGACACATTTCTTCGAGATGCACTCTTGTGGGATAACCGTGTCGCTCATCATCCCGTCGCACGCCAGATTCGTGACGGGGCTTCCTCGTGATTCAATCGAGCGTAACCATTCGATGCTCGCTCGTCTCGCTCTCACGTACGGGCAACCCATTATCCTGCCCGACGCCTCTGAAAAGTTCGAACTACAACTCAAATTTCTTCGAACCAGTGGCGATTGATACTGACCTCTTCGACTTGCTGTGTGCTGAGGCCGAGTTTCAAGTCCTTCAAGAGTTCGCAGAGTTGGTCGCCGTCAATCAGATCAATGACGGGCGCACCATCTCTGGTTGCTTCACGTTTCGCATCGGATGTGAACGTTCCTGTCGTAATCAGCAGACCCTTATCCGTCCTTCCAACCATCGCACCACGAAAGTTCCGTACTTCGGGTGCGCCGACGCTGCCCTTGTATCGCTTGCACTGGAAGAAGACTTGAAAACTGAGAAGGGAGATGCGGAGAACACCGATGCCATCAATTCCGCCGTCACCACTCCGTCCGGTCACGTCCACTTTTGTGAAGCCAGATTCACGCAATAAGCGCTGACACAATCGCTCAAAACCATTTGGATGCATGTTGAGAAGAACTTCCAGAAGTGCGTCACGCCACTCGACAAATACGGTGCTGCTGAGTTTGGGCGCTTCTTCAGGAGGAATCTCCGCCGAGGTCACAGAGTCATCAATCGGCGGCTCCTCACTCCCCTTCGGAGACCGATCTTGTCGCAGTGACATTGCCCGTACCTGTATGGGAACCTCTCTCATATCACTCTGGGTGAGCGTGCGACCATAATCCGTGATTGCCCAAACCCCTCTTCGACTGTTCTCCAAGGCATCCACCTTTTTCAGATAGGAACGTGCCCAATGAAGTCGATATGCTATCTCCGTCCCCGGTCCGTTGCTGTGAAGGACACCTTGCTGCTCTTCCGAGAAATCCGCGATGTCTATGACACGTTCCATCATTTCCTGAATCGTTCCCGAACCTCCCATTTGGGTAAGGGCTTGAAGTGTAGGCCAGAGCATCTGATGGTAGGGGGGAACAGAGACTGGTATTTTGGAATCAGAAGCCATTCGCATCCACCTCGATGATTGCACCGTCAGTTGGCATTTTCGGGTCGAGCCATTGTATCGACAAAAGAAACTCTCGCAACAGGCTCCTGATTATCATGGAGTATAAATGCTGTAGGCGAGTGAGGTAAGCCGAAAGGTGGCGCAATGAGCAACCAGCCGTTACCAGAGTGGTTGAAGAAGTGGCGATAGAAGCGGGAGCAGTTGCCGGAAAATACGTCGCCACAGACAGCCGAGTTATGAGTAATCGGGGACAGAGGCTAACGCCCATGCCACCGGATGAATGGCAGGCGCGCCTGCTCGCCGCCGCAGCGGGTGACGTTGGCGCGCTCGGCGAGTGGCGGAAGGTGCGCGATCTCTCGGTGCTGAGCGTTGCGCCGGGGGTGCTCCTCGTGCTCGCGTGCGACTCGAACGGCGGCATCGGCCCGAAGTCGCGCGATACGGTGCGGACAACCGGCTACGAACTGGGTCGCCTCGCCGCGCGGGTGCCGCTGGAGGAGGTGATCGCCTGTGGCGCGACGCCGATCCTTCTTGTAGACACGCTGAGTGTCGAGCGGGAGCCGACCGGCGCGGCGATCATCGCCGGTATCCGCGATGAGATGCGCGACGCGGGGATGGACGCGGCGCACGCGCTCAATGGCAGCACGGAGGACAATGTGCCAACGGTCGCGACGGGCGTTGGCATCGTCGTGCTCGGCCTCGCGGCGGAGGCGCGGTTCCGGCCCGGTCGGGCGCACGCGGGGGACATCGTGCTCTGCGTCGGCGTGCCGAAGTCCGCGCCACACCACCGCGTGCTCGCCGACGACCCGGATATCCTGCGACCGAGCGCGCTGAGGCAACTCGCGGCGGTGGGCGCGATTGGGGACATCCTGCCCGTTGGGTCGCGCGGCGTGCACGCGGAAGCGCACGATCTCGCCGCATTCGCCGGATTATCCTTCGTGCCGGACGCCGCGCCAGCAGTGGACATGACCGCGAGCGGCGGCCCCGGCACCTGCTGCATCGTCGCCGTCCCGCCCGATGCCGTCGCGACGGTGCACGCGCTCGCCACCATGCCACCGATCGTGGCAATCGGTCGTTTGACTGCGGGGTGGGAGGGGAATTAACACAGAGTGCACAAAGGACACAGAGAACACAGAGGGGGATGAGAAAAGTGTTCTTCTTTGCGTCTTTGCGTCTTTGCGTCCTCTGCGTCGATTTGGCTTGGTTCCCTGATTTCTTCGCGGTTCAACGTTTCAAGGAGGATGCGTGATGACAGTATCGATGGAGCATCTTGAGGACCATATTCTCGGCTGTCTGTACGGGGTGGCGGTGGGGGACGCGATGGGCACCGCGCCGTATCTCGTGCGGACGGAGAGCGTCGCGAAACTCGGGAAGATCACCGATTTCCTCACGCCCGCCGACGACAATCAGATCCATCGCGGCTTTCGGCGCGGGCAGGTGACGGATGACACCGAGCAGACCGTCGCACTCGCGGAGGCGATCATCGCGGACGGCGCGGTGACGGTGGCCGGCGTGGCCCGCGCGCTCGTCTGCTGGTACGACCGCGTCGGCGGCGACACAATGCCGTGGGTCGGCCCGAGCACGCGCCGCGCGGTGCAGGCGATCAAGGCGGGGGCGGACCCGCACACCACCGGGCGCTTCGGCACGACGAACGGCGCGGCGATGCGCGTCTCTCCGGCGGGTTGCATCCACCCCGGCGATATCCCAGCGGCAGTCGAGGCGGCGGCCCGCGCCTGCCAGCCGACGCACTACGCAGCGGTCGCGGTCTCGTGCGCGGCGGCAGTGGCGGCGGCGGTCGCGGCGGCGATCGTGCCGGGCGCCGCGCTCGACGATGTGCTCGACGCCGCGTGCGATGGGGCGATGCGGGGCGGCGCATACGGGCAGCGCGAGTTCCTGCCCGATATCGCGCGCCGCATCCGCTGGGCGGTCGGCATCGGCACGAGCGGGCGGGACGAAACGGCGATCCTCGATGATCTCTACGACTTCGTCGGCGTCTCGCTCGCCATTCACGAGACAGTGCCCGCCGCGTTCGCCGTGCTCGCGATGGCGGGCGGCGATCCGATGCGCACCGCGCTCCTCGCCGCCAACCTCGCGGGAGACGCAGACACGACGGGCGCGATCGCGTGCGGCATCGCGGGAGCGCTCCACGGCGTCTCCGGCGTCCCCCAGGATGCCTGTGACCTCATCACCACAGCAAACTCGGAGTACGATCTCCCCGCTCTCGCGCACGGCCTCACCCAAATCGCCCTTCGCAATCTTGGGCAAACTGAAAACAGATGAACCGCAAAGGCGCAAAGAGCGCAAAGGACGCAAAGAGGGACCGGTTTTAACACAGAGGACACGGAGCACACAGAGGGCACAGAGGAATCCTCTTTTTTCCTCTGTGTTAAAACTGGTCCCTCTTTGCGGTTCGATTGGTTTGTCAGGAGGCGGTCATGCGGATTGCGGATGTGAAGACCTTTCTCGTGCACCCCGGCGATAAGGGGCCGTGATGGCGTGGTAGAATGACACAAGACATGTATCACCGACGAGGCGAAGGCATGGCGACGAAGCAGACCGATACAGTGGCCGATGACGAATTGATCGCGCGGTACATCGCGCCGCACCCCGCAAAAGCAGGGGCGGATCAGGTGGTGCTGGCCGGATACGGCGTTTCGGTGTGGGCGTTGGTCGGGTATCTCCGGGGGACGAACGCGAGCCTGCAACGGGTCGCGGCGGATTACGACCTCCCTATCGAAGCAGTTGACGCGGCGATGGCCTATTATCGGCGGCACAAAGAGATCATCGACAGCCGCATCGCCGTCAACGATGCCGCGTTCGCCTGATGGCGGATTTCTCCCTCGATCACAACGTCAGCAATGCACTTGGGCCGTTGCTCCGCCTGCATGGGCATTCCACCGTGAGCGCACGTGAGATCGGGCAGGAACAGGGTGACGATGCCGAACACCTCTTCATCGCCGTACGCCAGCAACGCATCATAGTGACATACGACCGTGACGATTTTACGCTGCTTCATCGGGCATGGTTACGATGGAGTGCGGGATGGCAGGTATGGGTGGACCATCCTGGCATCCTCATCATCCCGCAGCCCCCGCGATTGTCGGTCGCGCAGTCCGATCGGGAGATTGCTTCGCTCCTTATCCATCAGCCGGTTATGGTCAACGTGTTGTTCGTCTGGACAACGAGCGCGGGGTGGATACGACCCGGATAAAATTATCCGGGTACGTTCGTTGACGTGACGAGGCTGTTGACGATCTTCGCCTGGCCGCAGACCGCGCAGGTGCCCTGCTCCCGGTCAACGTCACCGCGACCCGCGAGGTGCTGGCTGACGCGCGCCACTTCCTCCGGGGCGGTGTGCGTGCGCGCCGCGAGGCAATCGTCGCACGTGGGCGCGTCCGCCGTTCCCTGCAACGCCGCCTGAATCTGCTCGGTGTGTGACATGCTCGTGGCCTCCCATCCTTGCATCGAGAAGGGAACCGAACCGCCCCCCGTTTTTGCCTTCGCAAGAACCCGGCTACGGCGTCAGTTGCGCCTCTCGTGATACTGCCACGTTATTCAACGCGCACATCAACGGCAGTGATGTCGATACCCGCTTCTCGCGTGGCGCCGCTTCTCAGCACGTCCGACAGATAGCAATCAGCACTCAGCACTCAGCACTTCGTCGTCACGCTGGCTTGACCCGATCGACCGGGACGGCGCGGTCGCGGAGCGGGTCGCCCTCGCGCGGGCCGAAGATGACGCCGCATTGCAGCAGGATATTCGCGTACGGCGTCAGTTCCGCTGTGCGGACGGCGGCACGGGCGCGGCAGGACTCCTGCTTGAAGGCGACGTGCGTCATCGTGCGGAGTGCGACGCCCTCCGATGCGAGGAAGGCACGCAGTTCGGCGTGGAACATGGGCGCGAACTCCGCCTGCTCCTCCGCGACAATCGCCGCCTCCACCGCGAGTTCGAGGAAGATCGCGCGGAGCGTCTGCATCATGCTCGGCACCCCCGCGACGAGCGCGAGGTCGATCCGCTCCGGCTCGGCGGGGATCGGCAAGCCGCCATCCGCCACCAGCAGCAGATCCGTGTGGCCGAGCCGCGCAATCGCAGCAGAGAGCGGCGCGTTCATCAGCGCGGTGCGTTTCATCCTTTTCCCTCCCGAGTAGCCAGTAGTCAGTAGTCAGTAGCCAGTAGCCAGTAGTCGGTGTCAGTAGTCAGTCCGATACACCCTGAGGCATGTTTGTGAGCCTGTACGTCCGGGTATCTATCAGCGATGATGCGGTGTGTGGAAAGTGCTGGCGGCATCTTAGCGTAGGCAAGCATCACTGACTACTGGCTACCGGCTACTGGAGTCCCCGTGCATCTCGTGACCATCGGTGACATCGCGGTCGATATCCGCGCAGTGGCGGGGGAAGCGCTGACGCGCGGGGCGGACGCGCGGGGCGGCATCCGCTTTCTGGCCGGTGGCTCGGCGGCGAATGTCGCGGTCTGGGCGGCGCGGTGCGGGGCGCGGGCGACGTGTGTGGGCGTGGTCGGGGCGGACCCGTGGGGCGCGTGGCTGCGCGACGATCTCCGCCGCGCGGGTGTCACGGTCGTCGGGCCACGGCGCGGGCGGACGGCGACAATTTTGGCGTTCATCGACGCCGAGGGGGAGCGCACCTTCGTCACGGACCGCGCCGCCGCGCTGACGCTCCGACCGGATGATCTGCCGGAAATGCTGTGGGACGGCTGCGACGCGCTGCATATCCCCGCGTACTCCCTCTTCGAAGGGATGCTCGCGGTGACGACCGTTGGCGCGGTGCATCGGGCGCGGTCGGCGGGTGCGACGATCAGCGTCGATCTGTCGTCCGTCAGTCTGTTGCGCGCCTACGGGCTGGGGCGGTTCGCCGCGCTGCTCGCGGACCTCCAACCCGATCTGCTCTTCGCCAATCTCGACGAGGCGCAAACCCTCTTCACGGTCGGGACGTCCGACGCGGCGGCTGCGGCGATGCGGGCGGTGGCGCGGGTCGCGGTTGTCAAGCGGGGCGCGGCGGGGGCGCTCATCGCCACGGACGAGGGCGAGTGGCGCGCCGCCGCGCCCGCCGCTGCGGTCGATTCGACCGGGGCGGGCGACGCGCTCGCGGCGGCGTTTCTCGTGGAATACACCCGTCATGGGGACGCGGGCCGCGCGGCGTGGGCGGGGGTGCGGCTCGCGGGCGCGGTCGTGCAGGGCGAAGGTGCGCGCGCTCCCGTCCGCCTGCGGTAAATCGAAGGGGACGAAACTGGGGAGAACCGCATAAGGCGCAAAGAGGGATTGAACACAGAGGGCACGGAGCACACAGAGTACACAGAGAAGAGAAATACAAGGGGATCCCTCTGTGTCCTCCGTGCCCTCTGCGTACTCTGTGTTCATTCCCTGGTTTCTCTTTGCGTCCTTTGCGTCTTTGCGGTTCAATCGATTTGTCGGCATTAAGGGGGGATAGATGCGGAGCGAGGATTTGTTGGACGTGCGCGATGATGTACGGGCGGCGCTGACGGCGGGGGAGCCGGTTGTTGCGCTGGAATCGACGATCATCGCGCACGGGTTCCCGTACCCGGACAATCTCAGGCTCGCGCGGGAGGTTGAGGAGGCGGTGCGCGCGGCGGGCGCGGTGCCCGCGACGATCGGTTTGGTAGACGGTCGGGTGATCGTCGGGCTGGACACGGGGCAGATCGAGCAGTTCGCGCGGGAGCGGGACGCGGTGAAGGTGAGCCGCCGCAACCTCGCCGCGACGCTCGCTAATGGGAAGTTAGGTGCGACGACCGTGGCGGGGACGATGCTCTGCGCGCACCACGCGGGCATCCGCGTCTTCGCGACGGGCGGCATCGGCGGCGTGCACCGGGGCGCGGCGACGACAATGGACATCTCGGCGGACCTGACGGAACTAGCGCGCACGCCGGTCTGCGTCGTCTGCGCAGGGGCGAAGAGCATCCTCGATCTGTCGCTGACGTTGGAGTACCTCGAAACGCAGGGTGTGCCCGTGCTTGGCTATGGCACCGACCGCTTCCCCGCCTTCTATACGCCGGACAGCGGCCTTGCCGTGCCGGCGCGCGTCGAGACGGCGGCGGACGTGGCGGCGGTCGCCGCGCGGCACTGGGCATTCGGGGGAGGTGGCCTCGTCGTCGCCGTGCCGATCCCCGCCGCGCACGCCCTCGACGCGGCGTACATCGAGGAGATCACCGCGCAGGCCGTCGCAGAGGCGACCCGGCGCGGCATCACCGGCGCGGCGTGGACGCCCTTTGTGCTCGATCAGGTGCGCGAGCGGACAGGCGGGCGGAGCGTGGCGGCAAATGTCGCTCTCGTCCTCAACAACGCCCGCGTCGCCGCCGAAATCGGGGGATCACTGCGTAGCACTCCCTGATCGCACATAGGTGCTCGATGAACCGTCTGTCCTTGCTCGCTTGAAGGTATGCCAGCCTTCGTGTTGCGGGCCGAACATTTGGTTGAGCGCCTTGGGAACGAGACTGAAGGCGATCGAACTGCGGTCATCGAGGGTCGGCGGGAGGGCCGAAATAAAGAAGGCCTTGAGATGTCCCCACGCGAGTCCGTCGTGACTAATTCTGTGCATCAGGTTGACATCGCCCCGCAGTCTTTCAATCGCCTGTTCCTCCATCGCCGCCAGCACATCGACCGGCTCAGACTCTGGATGATCGCTCTGAGGCGCATCATCTGCCATTCCCTCCGAACCGTTCAGGGAGACTCGGTGCCTATTTGAGCGTGCCCGATTGGCTGAGACGGTTTCTCGCAATGTCCCTGCGAACCGATCGCGCAGGTCTCGCGCGAACGTCTCTGCGGCAGGCATCGTGTAGCACGGATCCTGGACCGGAAACATCTTCTCGAACGACAACGCGCGGATAGAAATGGGGTGGGGCGTCCCAGCGACCGAGCTCCATAGCACGCCTTGCCCTGGAATTGGCTCATTCAGCAACGCGCTCAATATGTCGTCACTGAAGTGCGCATTTGCACTTTGCACGTTCCTGAGGTCGGCTGCGGAGAGGAGGTGAAAGATGAACCAGTTGTCCCCCTGGCTGAGAATTTCCATTGGGATGCTTCCGGGCTGTTGCGTGACCAAGACCACTCCCAAGTCATACTTCCGACCTTCCTTGACCCATGCGATGTATGGTCTCGCAGCGACGGCGTTCTCGTTGAGGACGGATTGCGCCTCCTCAATGACCGCGATGGTTGGTATGGTCTTCGGCTCGGCGGTGGTGAATTCCGTCTGATTCCGGTCGAAAATCCGCCGGAGAATTAGGCCGGAAAGGATAAGCGCCTGGCCACCGCGCATCTGCGATACGTCGATGACACAGAGTTTGCCCTGCGACAGCGCCTCGATCAGCATCTCCATCAACTGGCTGCTCTTGTCGTTGTCACTTTGATCGGTAAATGGTTCTCCGGCACTCCCGATGAACGCTAGTCGGCCGGTTAGGCAGCGTGCAGCATCCGCTAGCTGCCCCGGAAGCCGCGATCGCGCAGTTCGTGCCAGAGCCGTGTGGCATTATGGCACCCCGCCCCCCAGCGCTCACGCAAATAACCAGCGAAGGGCGCAAGTTGGCCGGGGCGCTCCGCTCGTC
>JAABUT010002215.1_pt1 | contig 19329 bp, 17 predicted proteins | sample 5559281 | NCBI WGS metagenome assembly JAABUT01 (sample SAMN10711880, study PRJNA513359) | rock metagenome | isolation source: Antarctica rocks | place: Antarctica: Victoria Land, Ricker Hills nord | collected 2016-01-04
CGAAGCCCGTCACGACCGAGCCCAGGATCGAACCCATGCCGCCGATCACCACCACGGCGAACACCACGATGATGAGGTCGGCCCCCATGTTCGGGTTGACCGAATAGATCGGCGCCGCCAGCACGCCCGCCAGCGCCGCCAGCGCCACGCCGAAGCCGTAGGTCAGGGTCACGAGGCGCGGCACGTTGATGCCGAAGGCCGACACCATCACGGGGTTCTCGGTCGCGGCCCTGAGCGTCGCTCCGAGGCTCGTCTTCTCGATCGTGAACCAGGTGGCGAGCGACACCGCCAGCGACACCACGATCACCCAGGCTCGGTAGTTGGGCAGCACCATGAAGCCGAGGTTGCGGGCGCCCTGCAGGCCTGGAGGGACAGCATAGGGCATGCCCGACACGCCGTAGATGTTGCGGAACACGCCCTGGATGATGAGCGCCAGCCCGAAGGTGAGCAGCAGGCCGTAGATCGGGTCGAGCCGGTAGAGGCGCGCCATCATGGTCCGCTCGATCGCCATGCCGAAGACGCCCACGATGGCGGGCGCCAGCACCAGGGACCACCAATAATCGATGCCGAAGGTCGTCAACAGCAGCCAACCCACCAGGGCACCCATCATATAGAGGGCGCCATGGCTGAAGTTGACGATGTTGAGCAGCCCGAAGATGACCGCCAGGCCGAGGCTCAGCAGCGCGTAGAAGGCGCCGTTGATCATCCCCAGCGTCAGCTGGCCGAACAGGACCTGCGTCGGGATGCCGAGAACGCTGTGCATGGGACGCCCCCGTCCAGCCCGTGGCCTACTTCACCAGGTCGCAGCCGCCGTCGGCGAGCGGCCGGAACGCCTCGTCGCCCGGGATCTTGTTGACGAGCTTGTAGTAATCCCACGGGTATTTGGATTCGGCCGGCGTCTTGACCTGATACAGGTACATGTCGTGCACCATGCGGCCGTCGATGCGCAGATGGCCGTGGCCGAACAGCGGGTCGTCGGCCGGGATGTCGCGCATCTTGGCCATCAGCCCCGCGCTGTCCTTGCCCTTCAGCGCCTCCACGGCCTTGAGGTAGTGCAGCATGCTGCCATAGACGCCGGCCTGGTCCATGGTGGGCATCTTGCCGCCGTATTGCGCGGCGTAGCGCTTGGCAAAGGCGCGGGTGCCCTCGTCCCGGTCCCAGTAGTAGGCCGTGGTCAGGTTCAAGCCCTGAGCGATCGGCAGGCCGAGCGCGTGGACGTCGGAGATGAACACCAGCAGCCCGGCGAGCTTCTGCCCGCCCTGGACCACGCCGAACTCGGCCGCCTGCTTGATGGCGTTGACAGTGTCGCCACCCGCATTGGCGAGGCCCACCACCTGGGCGCCCGACCCTTGCGCCTGCAGCAGGTAGGACGAGAAGTCGCTGGTCGGGAAGGGCGTGTTGACGGAGCCCACCACGGTGCCGCCCCCGGCCTTGATGAAGGTCGTGGCGTCGGTCTCGAGCGCGTGCCCGAAGGCGTAATCGGCCGTGAGGAAGTACCAGCTCTTGCCGCCCTGCTTGATGATCGAGGTCGCGGTGCTCTTCGACAGCGCATAGGTGTCGTAGGTCCAGTGCACGGTATTGGGCGAGCATTGCTTGCCCGTGAGCTCCGAGGTGCCGGCGCCGGAATTCATGAAGATCCTGTTCTTCTCGCGCGTCACGCGCGACACCGCCAGCGCCACGGCCGAGTTCGGCACGTCGAGGATCACGTCGACGCCGTTCTGGTCGTACCATTGCCGGGCGATGTTGGAGCCGGTGTCGGGCTTGTTCTGGTGGTCGGCCGACAGCACCTCGACCTTGATGCCCTTGTCGGCCGCGTGGAAGTCCTCGATCGCCATCCTGGCCGCGATGACCGAGCCCTCGCCGCTGATGTCCGTGTAGACGCCCGAGCGGTCGTTGAGCACGCCGACCTTCACCGACACCTCGGCCGCGGCCGGTAGCACCGCCGTGGCCAGCGCCGTCATGGCGGTCGCGGCCAGCAAAAACCCTTTCAGCATTTCCGTCTCTCCCTGTCGTCTTCTTTGTCCGTACCGTCACACGCCGAGATAGCCGTGCAGCTTGTCGATGTTGGCGTCGAGATCCCGGTTCGGGATCATGTCCACGACGCGCCCCTGCTCGACCACGTAGTGGCGGTCCGCCACGGTCGCGGCGAAGCGGAAGTTCTGCTCGACCAGGATGATCGTATAGCCTTCGGCCTTGAGCCGGGTGATGGTCCGGCCGATCTGCTGCACGATCACGGGCGCCAGGCCCTCGGTCGGCTCATCGAGCAGCAGGAGGCTCGCGCCCGAGCGCAGGATGCGGGCGATGGCCAGCATCTGCTGCTCGCCGCCCGACATCTTGGTGCCGCCGCTCGAAAGCCGCTCGCGCAGGTTCGGGAACAGCGTGAAGATCGTCTCGCGCGACATGCCGCCGGGCCGCACCACGGGCGGCAGCATGAGGTTCTCCTCGACCGTCAGGCTCGCGAAGATGCCGCGCTCCTCGGGACAATAGCCGATGCCGGCCCGGGCGATGAGGCGCGACGGCATCCGGATCGTCTCCTGCCCCTCGAAGCGGATCGAGCCGCGGCGCTTCCCCATCACGCCCATGACGGCGCGCAGCGTCGTGGTCTTGCCGGCGCCGTTGCGGCCCAGCAGCGTCACGACCTCGCCCTTGGGGACCTGGAACGCCATGCCGTGCAGCACGTGGGACTCGCCGTACCAGGCGTGCAGGTCCGAGACGCTGAGGCTCGGGCCGGCCTCGGGGGTGGCGGCGGGGTCGGTCGCGAGCGCGGCGGGCGCGGCGTCAGGCATGTCCGGTCCCGATATAGGCTTCCACGACGCGGGGGTCGCGCGACACCTCGTCGTAGGGGCCTTCGGCCAGCACCCGGCCGCGGGCCAGCACGGTGATCCTGTCGCTGAGCGACGCCACGACCGACAGGTTGTGCTCCACCATGAGAACGGTGCGGTTGCGGGCCGCGCGCCGGATCAGCGCCGCCGTGCGGTCGATCTCCTCGTGGGCCATGCCGGCCATGGGCTCGTCGAGCAGCATGAGTTCGGGGTCGAGCGCCAGCGTGGTGGCGAGTTCGAGCGCGCGCTTGCGGCCGTAGCTGAGATCCGCCGCGAGCCCGTCGGCGAAGCCGGCCAGCCCCACCTGTTCGATGAGATCGCGGGCCTCGGCGTCGTAGCGGCGCAGCAGCTTCTCGGAACGCCAGAAATCGAAATTGTCGCCGCGCCGGCGCTGTAGCGCGATGCGCACGTTTTGCAGCACCGTGAGATGCGGAAAGGTGGCCGAGATCTGGAACGACCGCACGATGCCGAGCCGCGCCACATCGGCCGCGCCCAAGCCGGTGATGTCGCGGCCCTTGAAGGCGATGCGGCCGCGCGTCGGCGATAGGAACTTGGTCAGCAGGTTGAAGCAGGTAGTCTTGCCGGCGCCGTTCGGCCCGATCAGCGCGTGGATGGTGCCGCGTTCCACCGCGAGGTCCACGCCGTCGACCGCCACGATGCCGCGGAACTCCTTTGCCAGATCCTGCGTGGTCAGGACGAAATCCCCGGACAAGCGCCCTCCCAGAGCGTCATGGCTGTTATGCTGCTGTTGCGTGGCACCATGGCGGATCGGGGCAGCCACCGCAACGGCGATCTACGCGCTCTTTGGAGGGACGGCCATGGATGATGTCCATACCCGACGCGATCCGACGCGGATGCCCGTCCACCCCGGCGAGATCCTGCGCGAGGACGTGCTGCCCAGCCTCGGCCGCCCGTATCCCTGTCCGCCCAGCACCTCGGGGTGACCCGACAGGCGTTCCATCGCGTGCTGTCCGGTAGGGCGGCGATCTCGCCCGAGATGGCCGTCCGGGATCGGCAAGCTCTGCGGGAACGGGCCACTGGTGTGGCTTCACCTGCAGGTCGCCTACGACCTCTGGCACCCCGAGCGCTCGGTCAACGTGGCGAGCATCCCGACGCTGCGCGTGGCGTAGGGTGTCATCGGAGGTCTTAGGAAACGATTGACCTCCGTTGCCCCGCGCGACGGCCCGCCGGATCTGCGCCGCCCCGCCGTGGTCTCGGTCCGTTCGCTATCGCCCGGCCCCGGCCCGGGTGATGTCGCGCCCGTTGAAGCTGATGCGCCCGCGCGTCGGCGACAGGAACTTCGTGAGAAGGTTGCAGCAGGTGGTCTTGCCGGCCTCGTGGGGGCCGATTAGCGCGTGGATGGTGCCGCGCTCGACCTTGAGATCGACGCTGTCAACCGCCACGATGCCGCGGAACTCCTTCGCCATCGCCTGCGTCGTGAGGATTAAGTTTCCCGGCACGCGTCCTCCCGTGAGCGTCGTGGCTACCCTCCGTGTTTTGGCCTGCACGATGGCCGATCCGACGCGGGGTCGCGATGGGGTGTCCTGAAGGGTCGGCGAGGACGAAGGGGACTTGCTATCAAATGCCTTCAGCGGCGGGAGGGGCCAGCTAAGCGCTTGCACTTCCTGCACATTTTCGATTTGCAAAAATACAAGGGATTCCAGTGTCTTATTGCTGGTAAATGTTCTAAGATGCAGGAGGTATGGGGTATTATAGCTAATGGGAACGAGGGCTTACTCGGAGCATAGCGGCGGACCGCTCGCCGAACGGGCGGACGCCCTGTGCCGAGCGCTCGGGTACAGCGGAAGAGCCACCTTCTACGATGGTCTCACGCACTACGACCGCAGCGAAAATCTGCATATTGTGACGACCGCGTTCGACGTCATTGGAGTGCGCGCCGTGTTTGGACTGACGGAGGGGGCGTCTCGCGAGGCGTTCAAGCCGGTGGTCTATATTGGTACGGCAACCGACGGGGCCGAAGCAAACCGGCTTCACCAGCGCGTCTGGACGCAGGGCGCGGTCCCGATCCTGCTCATCGTTCTTGCGGAGGGCGTTCAGTTGCGCCACGCCTTCGCGCCACCCAACGGCGATCTATCTACGCTCCGCTTCGATCCGGCTGACGCGACGATCGAACCGCAGCTTGCATCGGTGTCGGCAGAAGCCTTATCTGCATCGATCTTCTGGAATGATTTTAGAATTCCGCGTGCGGACGCCATAGACAATCGGTTGGTCACGGCCATCGAGAACCTGAACCGATACGCATGCCTCATCTATTCCAACCTTCGTGGCAAGCCTGTTCTGGTGAACGCCCTGATCGGCCGCTTCCTTTACCTCTATGTACTCGTCGACCGGCACCTTGTCGACGTATCCTGGATGAAGTCCGTCATCAAGCAAGCCGGATGCGGCAGTGATGCGTTCGCCGAGGCGGTTCTATTTAAACAGGCGAGGGTCGACGCACCAACGTGGACGGCCGATGAAGCCTGGGCCGTCTTCGATGGCGTAGATCAGGTCATCAACGGATCGGTCTTCCACATCCCGGTCAAGGATAGGCAACTGCTACCCGATGCGGTCCTAGAACTCGTGCATCGAGTAGTAAGATGCGACAACACGGTCGACATCGACGGTCACCAGATTAGTTTCCTAGACGTTTCCTTCGATGTCCTGCGCACGGAGACTATCTCCGCGATCTACCAGCGCTTTCTCCAGCTTGAAGACGGAAGCGCGCAGCGAGCCGAAGGTGCCTTCTACACTCCCCCATTTGTTGCTGATTACGTAATTGCGCGTGTTAACGATGAGATTACGCTTGATGCGAGGTCACGAGTAATCGATCCGGCAGCGGGCTCCGGTGCATTTCTCGTGGCCGCGTATCGTCGAATTCTTGAGCGAAATACGCCCGTTGGAGGCTGGAAACCAGAGCACGCCGCTTTCGCACGCGAGTTACTGAAAAGATGTATCTTTGGCATCGAAAAAAATCAGCAGGCCGCTAACGTCTGCCGCTTCAGTCTTTATTTGACCATGCTAGACTATGTGGGTGGCACAGATATCGAGGAACTCGCACTGGCAGCCGGGAGCGAGAAACTGCTTCCGCCGATGCAGGACAACATCGTTGTTTGTGACGCGTTCGACACCACCCGCCATCCTGGGGGTCGGTTCACCCACGTCGTGGGAAATCCTCCGTGGGTGAGGACAGGCCGGCCAGGTGCCCGGCGCAACCAGTTTAAGACGGAGGATGAGGCGGCGATAACTCAAGGGAGAACGGCTCGCGAGGTCTCGTCAGGCCCGTCACGGCTTGCGGACGAGGCGACCGACCCCGCAAGACCCGTGATGCATGGCAGGCTATCGGACAAGTTTGTATGGATGGCAGAGCGATATCTGGTCGCTCCGGACGGTGTTTTAGGGCTTATTCTGCCGACAACCTCTCTTGTCGGGAGGCAATCGGAGCGCTTTGCATCTGCCTTGGCATCGTTGACGACTCTTCGTCTTGTGGCCAACCTATCTCACCTCAGATATCGCCTCTTTGTTGAAGCGCGGGCATCCGCGACCGTGGTCGTGAGCCGAAAGCGCATACCTGACCCACTGAGTACTGTCAGCGTCTATCGTCCGCGCCTCTCGTCTCTGCCCGTCGGGCGAACAGGAGACGTGTGGTCTCTGATGGTGTCGCAGACCGATCTCCAGACGGTGCGCCTCCGCGAGTTTCAAGCCGGCGATAACGGATGGCTTGGACCGTTGATGTTGGGATCGTTCGACAGGCGAATGCGCTTCGCATTGCGCACGTGGGCCGATGCCCGGGACATGACGGTGGCCGCCTTCCTCCGTCGCTCACGCTTGCGCATGCATCGCGGAGGCAACCCGGAGGAGACGGGTGTGCCTCGCCGCGTTCTGCCTGACAAGAAGACTGCCGAGAATCTGTTCAGCATCACCCCGGCTGAACTCAGGAAGGTCAGCTCCAAGTATCTTCCCTTGTTCTCTGGCAATGTGTTGATAGTACCCCGTAACTTCCGCAATTTACGATTGCTTGACTCGCCATATGCTTTCACGTCGACTTACTATGGTATAGCGCCAGCGGCGCGCTGGATGAGGCATGAAAAGATTTATGAGGCGGAACAGGTCACCGTCAGTCAGCCCAAAACTAACGATGATCGCAGCAAACTTCTTGCGCTATGTTCTTTTCTAAGCTCAGGAGTAGTCGAGTACTTCGCGTCCCTGTTCGGCGCTACCTACCTCATGGACGGAGCCCGACTGGAGAAAGGGGATATCGGCGTCCTCCCTTGTCCGTTCGAGAGCGCTGACGATCCTGCCTTTCGAGCTTTACATGATTCGACGACCGTCGATGATGCGATCCTCGATGCTATGGGGGCGGGAGATGACCTGCGACAAGCCGTCAAGGAATTCGGCTCGTTCAACAGACACTATATCGACGGAAAACTTCCGTTTGACATGTTCGAGGTCGTGGGCGCGACCACCATCGATGCCTTTGTCAGCCGCCTCCGTCGGGAGCTGGCTGGTACGTTCACGGAGCGCTTCGCTCCCTCGATCAAGGTTGGGCATCAGCGCTCACGAAGCATCGCGTTACACGTTGGGTTCGGTCGACCGCCTGACGCTGACATATTGGTCGACATGCCGCTCGACAGCACGTTCGTTGCTGCAAGCGTTCTCTCGTTTGATCGACAGTCCTCAACCGGGCAGGTTGTGAAGTCGGAGGGCCGTTTCGCCTGGACATCGGAACAGGCTGTCGCGGATGCGGAGGTGCTCGCTCGCCTTGTCATGGCGCAGACCGTTTGAACGAGGGTCATGACTTGAACATCGACGAGGATCGATGGATCCGCTTCCTCCACCACATTGTTTGCGGCTTGCGAGAGGCGGCGAGGCGGATCAACACCGAGCCCCTGAAGAGCCGAACCCAGAGTCGACCTGGATGGTTTGGTCGAGCGCATAAGGGAAAGCAAAGTACGCGATATCCTCTGGAAAGGTCTATTAGTCAAGCCTTGTGCGAAGTTCTTCGCGATATAAGGGCTAGTCAGTCGATCGGTGCACCCACTGCCAGTACCTTCGATCTGACACGAATGGAATTCGCGACCGAGGAACCGCGAAGTTCCGACATCAGGATCGGCCCACGTGCCCAACCCACAGATTTTATGATAGCAGTCTTTCAGGACAGCATTGACTTCCGCGTCGAAGCGAAAAATGTCCTCACACAAGGCGCCATCAAGACTGACTACGTCGGAAGCGACGGCCTCGCACGCTTTAACGATCCGAACGCGCCCTACACCCTGGAGCGGTTTGGGGGCATGGTCGCCTATGTCATGAGCCATGATGCCAGTTTCTGGAGTACCCTGGTTAAAACGGCTTTACGCGATGTGCTCCCCAGGGAGTGCATCAAGGACACATTTGTGGCGAGCGAAGTGGTCACGACCACGGTTCACGAAAGAGACATCGACATTCCGCTTCGTAACATCAAAGGGCGGTTCCGGACCGAGGTACTTCACCTCGTCTTGGAATTCGAGGCGCAACCGTCGCTCCGTGGCCCCCCGGCAATCAAAACTGCTCGTAACTGAGATCGATAGTTGGCCGGTGACTTAGGTTGTATTACCCCTGCCGAATGGGTGCGTTTCCGCTCGAGTTAGCGTTCCCGCGACAGTCCCGGGGGAACGCTTCGGGCCAAAAGGGTTGCCTGCATCCGATCGATGCAGGTTCCTCACGGGCTAAGCGGAAACCTACTGCGCCTGCCTGCCCCATCAAGAATGTCGGTGGCGTCCCGGGACGTCGGCCCTTAATTATGCCTCAAGCCCCACCTCCCCCCGGAACCCGCCCCATGATCCCCCGCTACTCCCGCCCCGCCATGGTGGCCGTCTGGGAACCCGAGACCCGATTTCGGATCTGGTTCGAGATCGAGGCGCATGCCTGCGACGCGCTGGCCGAGATCGGCGTCATTCCGAAGGCGGCGGCCGAGACGGTCTGGGCCAAGGGACGCGAGGCCGTGTTCGACGTCGAGCGGATCGACGCCATCGAGCGCGAGACGAAGCACGACGTCATCGCGTTCCTGACGCATCTCGCCGAGATCGTCGGGCCGGAGGCGCGCTTCGTGCACCAGGGCATGACGAGTTCCGACGTGCTCGACACGTGCCTCGCCGTGCAGCTCGCCCGCGCCTCCGACATCCTCATCGCGGACGTCGACGCGCTGCTCGCCGCATTGAAGCGCCGCGCCCACGAGCACAAGCTCACCCCCACGATCGGCCGCTCGCACGGCATCCATGCCGAACCCGTGACGTTCGGGCTGAAGCTGGCGGGGGCCTACGCCGAGTTCGCCCGCGCCCGCGCGCGGCTGGTCGCGGCGCGCGCCGAGATCGCCACCTGCGCGCTGTCGGGTGCCGTCGGCACCTTCGCCAACATCGACCCGCGGGTGGAGGCGCATGTGGCCCGCGCCATGGGGCTCGCGGTCGAACCGGTGTCGACCCAGGTGATCCCGCGCGACCGCCACGCCATGTTCTTCGCGACCCTAGGAGTCGTGGCCTCGTCGGTCGAGCGGCTGGCCATTGAGGTCCGCCACCTGCAGCGCACCGAGGTGCTGGAAGCGGAGGAGTTCTTCTCGGAAGGCCAGAAGGGCTCCTCGGCCATGCCGCACAAGCGCAACCCGGTGCTGACCGAGAACCTGACCGGTCTCGCGCGCCTCGTGCGCGGCATGGTGGTGCCGGCCCTCGAGAACGTGGCGCTGTGGCACGAGCGCGACATCTCGCATTCCTCGGTCGAGCGCATGATCGGGCCCGATGCCACGATCACGCTCGACTTCGCCCTGGCCCGGCTGACCGGCGTGGTCGAGAGGCTGCTGGTCTATCCGGAGACCATGCGGCGCAACCTCGACCGGCTCGGCGGCCTCGTCCATTCCCAGCGGGTGCTGCTGGCCCTGACCCAGGGCGGGGTGTCGCGCGAGGAGGCCTATCGCCTGGTGCAGCGCAGCGCCATGCGGGTGTGGCGCGGGGAGGGGGATTTCCTGGCCTTCCTCGTGGCCGACCCGGAGGTCACGGCCGTGCTGCCGCCGGAGAAGCTCGAACCGTTGTTCGACCTCGGCCACCACATGAAGCATGTCGACACGATCTTCGGGCGGGTGTTCGGCTGAGGCTTCGTGCGAGGTCGGCGCTGCGCCGCCGCTAGGCGGCCGTCGCGGGGGTGAGCGCCACCAGCCTGTCGAAGGCCTCGGCCGGGCCGGGGCGCCCGAGAAGGTAGCCCTGCACCTCGTCACAGTTCATGGCACGCAGCAGCGCGAGCTGCCCCTCGGTCTCGACCCCTTCCGCCACCACCCGCATGGCGAGGCTGCGGCCGAGGGCCATCACGGCCTGCACGATGGCGGCAGTGCCGGCATCCGCCGTCATTTCGGCAACGAAACTGCGGTCGATCTTGAGCTTGCTGAAGGGGAAACGGCGCAGGTAGCTGAGGCTGGAATAGCCGGAGCCGAAATCGTCGAGCGCGACGCCGACGCCGAGCCCGCGCAAGCGCCCGATGGTGGCCAGCGTCGCGGCCGTGTCCTGCAGCAGCAGGCCCTCGGTGATTTCCAGCTCGAGCCGGTTCGGCGGCAAGCCGGTTTCGGCCAGCACCGTGGTGACCAGTTCGACGAGACCGGATCGTCGAACCTGCTCGGGCGACAGGTTCACGGCGAGAAACAGCCCCGGCCAGCGGGCCGCCTGGGCACAGGCGACCCGCAGCACCCAGGCGCCGAGTTCGCCGATCATCCCTTCGCTCTCGGCCAGCGGGATGAACTCTGCCGGAGGCACCATGCCGTATTCCGGGTGATGCCAACGCACCAGCGCCTCGGCGCCCACGATGCGGTCGGGCGCCAGTCCCCAGATGGGCTGGTAATGCACCTCCAATCCGCCCTCCGCCAAGGCGCGGCGGAGGTCGCGCTCCAGCTCCTTGCGCCGGTGCAGCACGACATGCATCCTGGCCTGGAAGAAGCGATTGCGTCCCCGCCCTTCCGCCTTTGCCTGGTAGAGCGCGGTGTCGACCTGGCGCAACAGCAGCGCCGGATCCGCGCCCTCCGGGTCGTCGCGCGCGCAGAGCGCGATGCCGATGCTGGCGCCCACCTGCGCCTCGTGCCCGTCCAGCAGGAAGGGCGCCGAGACGGCGGCGCTGATCCTCTGGGCCACGTCCTGGGCCTGCTCCGCCTCGGACAGCCCTTGGAGCAGAACCGCGAATTCGTCGCCCCCGAGCCGGGCCAGCGTGTCGCCGTCGCGCGCGCAATGGCCGATGCGCACCGCCACCATCCGCAGCAGTTCATCGCCGGCCGCATGGCCGAGCGTGTCGTTGACATCCTTGAAATGATCGAGGTCGAGGAACAGCACGGCGACGAGCCGGTCCTCGGCGGACGGGGCGGCCCGGTGGTCCTCCAGTCTGGCCTCGCCGCGCAGCCGCGCCAGGGCGTGGTCCAGACGCTCGGCGAACAGGGCGCGGTTAGGCAATCCGGTAAGGGCGTCGTGGTGCGCCATGTGGCGGACGCGCGCCTCCATCCGGCGTCGCTGGGTGATGTCCTCGAAGGTGGCGACCCAGCCGCCGCCGGCGATCGGCTCGTGGTGGATGAGTTGCACGCGGCCGTTGGACAGCGTCACCTCGGTGTCGGTGACCTGCTCGGCGATGCCGATGCGGTCGCGCCAGGCGGCGTACTGCTCGGGCGTCATGTCGGGCCCGGTTCCGGCCGCGTAGCGCAGGTCGACGACATCGCGCAGGGTCATGCCAACCCAGAGCTGGCCGGGATCCAGATCGTAGATCTCGGCATATTGCCGGTTGAACAAGAGCAGGCGCTGCTGCCCGTCGAACACGCACAGGCCCTGCCGAAGACGGTCGAGCGCGAGGTCGCGCAGCTCCAGGTCACGCAGAAGTGCGAGCAACCTGACGGATCGCGGACGGCAATCGGGTTCGCCCTCCAGGGGAGGCGGCGAGGCGGGTCGTCCCGGAATGGGCAAAGATGATGTCACGAGGGATGACCCGCTCACGGCGCTGCAGCGACCGTAGCGGCCACTCTATAAGCGATCGTGAATCCGCGGGCCGACCGATGCAGCGAGCCACAGGTGACGCAACCCGAGCAACGTTGATCAGCAGCCCTCAACGCCTGGTTAGCGCCCGCGTGGTCAGATCGTCGCGCACGAGCCGGGATCGAGACCCTCCCTCGGGTCGGGATCGGTCGTCCGAGATCGGCCCGAACCGGGATTGCCGGTCCGGGCCGCTTTCACGACGGGCGGCTCTCAGTAATCCATGCCGCCCATGCCACCCATGCCGCCCATGCCGCCGCCGCCGCCCGGCATGGCCGGAGCTTCCTTCTGCGGCCGATCCGCCACCATGGCCTCGGTGGTGATGAGCAGGCCGGCCACCGAGGCCGCGTCCTGCAGGGCCACGCGGACCACCTTGGCCGGATCGACGATGCCGGCGCTCAGCATGTCGACATATTCCTCGGTCTGGGCGTTGAAGCCGTAGCTCTGCGAGCTGTTCTCGCTCACCTTGCCCACGACGATGGAGCCTTCTACGCCGGCATTGGCGGAGATCTGCCGGATCGGCGCCTCGAGCGCGCGCAGCACGATCGAGATGCCGGCCCGCACGTCCGGGCTGTCGTCGGTGAGCTTGCCCACCGCGATCTTGGCACGCAACAGCGCGATGCCGCCGCCCGGCACGATGCCTTCCTCGACGGCCGCCCGCGTTGCGTGGAGCGCGTCGTCGACCCGGTCCTTCTTCTCCTTGACTTCGACTTCCGTCGAGCCGCCGACGCGGATCACCGCGACGCCGCCCGAGAGCTTGGCCAGGCGCTCCTGGAGTTTCTCGCGGTCGTAGTCCGAGGTGGTCTCCTCGACCTGGGCCTTGAGCTGCGCCACTCGGGCCTCGATGTCGACCTTGTTGCCGGCGCCGTCGATGATGGTCGTGTTGTCCTTGTCGATGCGGACCCGCTTGGCCCGGCCCAGCATGGCGAGCGTGACGTTCTCGAGCTTGATGCCGAGTTCCTCCGACACGGTTTGGCCGGCCGTCAGCACCGCGACGTCCTCCAGCATGGCCTTGCGGCGGTCGCCGAAGCCCGGCGCCTTGACGGCCGCGACCTTGAGGCCGCCACGGAGCTTGTTGACCACGAGCGTCGCCAGAGCCTCGCCGTCGATGTCCTCGGCCACGATGAGCAGCGGCTTGCCGGTCTGCACCACGGCTTCGAGGATGGGCAGCATGCCCTGCAGCGACGACAGCTTCTTCTCGTGGATCAGGATGTAGGGCTCGTCGAGCTCCGCGATCATCTTCTCGGCATTGGTGATGAAATAGGGCGAGAGATAGCCGCGATCGAACTGCATGCCCTCGACGACGTCGAGCTCGGATTCGGCCGTCTTGGCCTCTTCCACCGTGATGACGCCCTCGTTGCCGACCTTCTTCATGGCTTCGGCGATCATGTCGCCGATGGCCTTGTCGCCGTTCGAGGCGATCGTGCCGACCTGGGCGATCTCCTCGGAGGAGGCGACCTTCTTGGACCGCGCCGCGACGTCCTTCACCACGGCCGTGACCGCGATATCGATGCCCCGCTTCAGGTCCATCGGGTTCATGCCGGCCGCCACGAGCTTCAGGCCCTCGCGCATGATGGAGGCGGCCAGCACGGTGGCCGTGGTGGTGCCGTCGCCCGCGAGATCGTTGGTCTTCGAGGCCACTTCGCGCACCATCTGGGCGCCCATGTTCTCGAACTTGTCGCTGAGTTCAATCTCCTTGGCGACCGTGACGCCGTCCTTGGTGATGCGCGGCGCCCCGTAGGACTTGTCGAGCACGACGTTGCGGCCCTTGGGTCCGAGCGTGACCTTGACGGCGTTGTTGAGGATATCGATGCCGCGCAGCATGCGGTCGCGGGCGTCGATGGAGAAGCGTACGTCTTTGGCAGCCATGGTGATGAACTCTTCTGTGAAATTTCGCCCTTCTCCCGCTCGCGGGAGTAAGGTGGCCCGGAGGGCCGGATGGAGTGGAGGCGCGTCAGGCGGCCTTCTGCAGTGCCGGGGCGCCGACGATCACGCCCATGACGTCGCTCTCCTTCATGATGAGGAGATCCTCGCCGTCGATCTTGACCTCGGTGCCGGACCATTTACCGAACAGCACGCGGTCGCCGGCCTTGAGTTCGAGCGGCTGGATCTTGCCGGCATCGTCGCGCGCACCGGGTCCGACCGCCACGACCTCGCCCTCCTGCGGCTTCTCCTTGGCCGTATCGGGGATGATGATCCCGCCCTTGGTCTTCGCCTCGGCGTCGATGCGGCGGAGGACGATGCGATCGTGGAGTGGGCGGAACTTCATAGGGTCCTGGTCTCTCGTCGGCGGAGCGCCGAGCCGCGGCCCGGGGTCGGGCTTGGCACTCCCCAAGAGTGAGTGCTAAACTGGCGGATAGCCAGGGTTAAATGGCACAGGACCGAAAATAAAATGGCGGACCCGGAGGGTGGCCGGGCCTTGCAACCCTGCGGCGTCCTCCAAACGGCCGATCGGCAGGTCGCGACACCTTGTAACCCGGAGCAGGGCGGGCCAGCTTCGAAGGCGGATGGATGAGACAAGATGAACTCCGTCCCGGGCCGAGGCCTGTGACGACGCCGGCACGGCTGTCGCGGACAAAGGACGAAGGCCATGACCCAGGAGAAACGCTTCGGCAAGAGGGTCTCGATGCCCTCCACGGTGCAGATCATCCGCGAACTGAAGCTCATGATGAGGCACGACGCCGAACTGGCCGGCACGGCGGTTCCGGCGGTCGAACCCGGCCATCCTGTGGCGCCGACCCCGGTCACCGCCCTGTCCCAGACCGGGGCGGCGTAGAGCCGTGGCGACGCATCTCTTCGCTGTCGGCGAGCGGGTCTCACTCACCCTGTCGACCCGCGGCATCACCAATCAGGCCGACGTCTTCACGGTGAAGACCCGCCTGCCCCATGTGGGGACGCAACTGCAATACCGCGTCAAGACCGAGGGCGAGCCCTACGAGCGCGTGGTGACCGAGGGGCAGTTGACCAAGGTGGGGCTTGAGACTGCCGTCGCGCCGACGGCCTGAACGCAGCCTCGTCCTCGATCGTCGAACCTGATGACGGGGCTCGCCCCGCTCATCCAGGCCGACCCCACGGTTCCCGGCCAAGCCGTGAGAGCGCCAGACTGTTCGGCTAGCCCTCGGGCGGCCGGGACAAGCCCGGCCAGGACGGTTCGGGTCGGCGTTTGGACCAGCAGCGCCCGGACCTACTCCATCTTCCCGTATTTCCCACCCCTCCACACGTCGATGTCGTAGGTGATCCCCAGCGCGTCGCCCTTCTTGTCGAAGCTGAGCGGGCCGATCACCGTGTCGATCGGCGCGCCCTCGCGGAGCGCCGCCGTCACCTTCCTGCCGTCCGTCGAGCCCGCCCGGTGCACCCCCTCGGCCAGCGCCTGGACCGTGGCGTAGGAGAACAGCGTGAAGCCGTCGGCCGGCAGGTTGGCGGCCTTGAACGCGTCGAGCACGCCGGCCGCCGAGGGCTGCTTCGAGGGGTCGGGCGGGAACGGGAAGATGGTGCCCTCGGCCGCCGTGCCCGCGATGGACGCGAATTCCGGCGCTGCGAAGCCCGAGGTCGTGATGAACAGGGGGTGGTAGTGCTGGTCGGCCGCCTGGCGCAGGATCAGGCCGCCCTCGGGTGGATAGCCGCCGTAATAGACGACCTCGGCGCCGACGGCCTTGAGCTTGCTGACCACGGCCGAATAGTCCTTCTCGCCCGGGTTGATGCCTTCCGCGAACGTCACCTTGCCGCCATGCCGTTCGAAGGCGGCCCGCACGGCATCGGCCAGGCCCTTGCCGTAGGTGCCCTTGTCGTGGACGAAGGCCACCACCTTGCCCTTGGCACGCTCGGCCATGAAGGCACCCATCAAATCGCCCTGGATGTCGTCGCGGGTGTAGACCCTGAAGATGCCGGTCCAGCCCTTGGCGAAGGCGATGTCGGTCAGCTTGGCGCTGACGGAGGCCGGCGACATCATCACGACGCCCGACTCGGCATAGATCGGCGAGGCCGCGATCGAGGCGGCCGAGCAGGTGTGGCCATCGACCAGCGTGATGCCCTCGCCCACGATGCGGTTGGCCACCGAGATGGCCTGCTTCGGGTCGCAGGTGTCGTCCTCGACGTCGAGCACGATGCGCCGGCCGTCGACCCCGCCGCGGGCGTTGATGGCCTTGGCGGCTTCCTGGGCGCCCGCCACCACCTGGTCTCCCGCGGTCGCCACCGTACCGGTGCGCGGCACCGCGACCGCGATGCGGATGTCGTCGACGGCCCGGGCCGGAAGGGTGGTGAGGGCGGCGACCCCGGCCACGAGGGCGGGGCCGAGGAGGAGGGGGTGAACATGCGTCATTCCGGCAGGCTAGGACAAAGATCCGGCCGGGGGAAGCGGGCCGGATGAAGGCTAATGTCCACCGCGGGTCCTCGTCCGCCCTCGTGGCGGCGGTTCATGTGCCGCACCAGCTCTTGACCGCCGCCGCTCGCGTCAGCTCCGCTGGCCGTGGTTCAAGCGTCCTTCGAGCAGGCGGAAGCCCTGGGCCAGCACGACGGTCAGCACGATATAGACGGCGCCCGCCATGAACAGGGCCTCGGTGGTGTAGGTCTTGGCGGCCAGACGGCGCCCGACGCCGGTGAGGTCGAGCAGCGTCACCGTGCTGGCCAGCGCGGTGGCCTTGAGCTGCAGCACAACCTCGTTGGACAGCGCCGGGAGGGTGATCCGGAGAGCGCGCGGCAGGACGATGCGCCGGACCATCAGCGCGTGCGGCATGCCGAGCGCGAGAGCCGCTTCCCGTTCGCCCTGGGGAACGCCCAGGATGCCGCCGCGCAACACCTCGGCCACATAGGCCGCCATGTTGAGCGAGAAGGCCAGCAGCGCGCAGGGCATCGGGTCGCGCAGCAGCGGCCACAAGACGGAGCCGCGCACGGCGTCGAACTGCGGCAGCCCGTAATAGATCAGGAAGATCTGCACCAGGAGCGGCGTGCCGCGGAACGCATAGGTGTAGGCGGTGGCCGGCACCGAAAGAACGGGCGACCGGGACACCCGCGCGAGCGCGAGCGGCACCGCCAGCACCATGCCGATGGCGCTCGACGCGATCAGCAGCTCCAGCGTGACCCGAAGTCCGTCGAGGAACAGCGGGACCTGCCCGGCGACCGCGTCCAGGCCGTCGAACATCACCGTGCGCCCGCGAGGCCGCGGTTGGCCCGGCGTTCGAGCCAGTTGAAGACCGGCCCCGACACCAGGATGAAAACGAGGTAGATCAGCGCCGCCGCGAGATAGAAGTTGAACGGCTTCTTGGTCACCTGGGCCGCGATATTGGCCTTGCGCATGATCTCCTCGAGCCCGAGCACCGAGACGAGCGAGGTGTCCTTCAGCAGCGTCTGCCAGAGATTGCTGATGCCCGGCAGGGCGTAGCGCCAGGCCTGGGGAAGGTGGATCCGGAAGAAGATGCGCCGCCTCGCCATGCCGAAGGCGCGCGCCGCTTCGAGCTGCCCCTCCGGCACGGCCAGGAAGCCGCCCCGGAACGTCTCGGACGCATAGGCGCCGAACACCAGCGACAGCGCGAAGACGCCGCCGACCAGCGGACTGACGCCGACGTCCTGCCCGGTGAACGCCGACAAGACCTGCGGCAGGCTGAAATAGCAGATCAGCAGGATGAGGAACTCGGGAACGCCGCGCACCAGATTGGCCAGCAGCGTCACCGGCACCCGCAGGGCAGCGACCGGCGATAGCTTGGCGGCGGCCCCCAGGATGCCGAGCGCGATGCCGAAGACGAGCGACAGGGCCGCGACCTCGAGGGTGACGACGACGCCCTGCAGCAGTTGATCGCCGAAACCGTAGAGGTCGAACATCGAGCGGCGCCCCGCGGGGAAGAGCGGTGGTGGATGGCGACCCTGTCGAGGGGGCGGTCAGCTCACGCCGCTCACATCTTGCCGCCGGACCCGACGATGTCGAACGGGAAATACTTGTCGTTGATCTTCTTGAAGGTGCTGTCCTTGGTCACGGCGACGAGCGCCTTGTTGAAGCTGTCCAGCAGGGCGGTATCGCCCTTGCGCACCGCGATGCCGGTGCCGTCGCCGAAGATCTCCTGGTCGAACAGCGGTTTGCCGGCGTAATCGAAGCCCTTGGCCTTGCCGGTCTTCTCGATCCAGTCGTATTCGATCGTGGCGTCCGCCAGAGTGGCGTCGGCGCGGCCGTTCTCGACATCGAGGAAGGCCTCGTCCTGGCCCTGATAGACCTTGGGCGTTACGATGCCCTTGAGCTTCTCGTTGACGTATTTCTCGTGGGTCGTGCCGCTCTGCACCGCGATGGTCTTGCCCTTCAGCGAGGCCGGATCGTCGGTGATGCCCGAGCCGGTCTTGGCCACGAAGCGGGCCGGCGCCACGGTCACCTGGTTGGTGAAGTCGACCGCTTTCTTGCGATCGGCCGTGATCGACATCTGGGACAGGATGGCGTCGATCTTATGGGCGTTGAGGGCCGGGATCAGGCTGTCGAAATCGGCGTTGACCCACTCGCATTTCAGCTTGGCGGCGGCGCAGAGCGCGTTGCCGAGTTCGATCTCGTAGCCCTTCAGTTCACCCTTGTCGTCCTTGTACTCGAACGGCGCATAGGCGGCCTCGGTGCCGATCTTGACGGTCTTTTCCTGGGCATAAGCGGCACCCGTCAACGCCACGGCGGCCACGAGGCCGGCAACGAGCTTCTTCATGCGAACTCCCCTGTTTCGGCCCGGAATGGGCTTTGGCGCCCGGACTTGGCCGGCCGTTCGATCGGCCGATGACGCCTGACTTTCGCCGGATCGTCAACCGCCATGGGACCCGTGCCCTGCAAGCGGCGCGCCGCGATCGCCGTGCCCGCCAGTCACGTCACGCCCGCAGCCAGGCCTTCTCGGCGATGCGGCCGTTGTCCATGTCGAAGCCGCTGTGGGGTGTGTGGCCGCCGACTCTCCTGTTCTGGGCCGACAGCCAGTCCCGGAAGCAGGGGATCAGCGTTCCGCCCTCCTGGGTCAGCATGCTCTGCATGTCCCAGATATATTGCCGTCGCTTGGCGTCGTCGATCTCGGCCTGGGCCTGGGCCAGAAGCTTGTCGAACCGGGGGTCGTTCCAGTGCGACTCGTTCCAGGGCGCCTTGCTCTGATAGGCGATCTCAAGCATCTGCGTGGCCGAGGGCCGTCCGCCCCAGTAGCTCGCCACGAAGGGCGCCTTGAGCCAGACGTTGCTGAAATAACCGTCTTGCGGATCCTTCGCGACCGTGATCGGGATGTCGCAGCGGCCGGCCGTCGTTTGCAGCAGCGTCGCCATGTCGACGGCGCCGTTGAAGGCCGCGTCCGAGGTCTGCAGCACGATCTTCGGGCTGTCCACGCCGGCCTTCTTGAAATGGAATCGCGCCCGGTCGGGGTCGTACCGCAACTGTTCGAGGGCGGTATTGAAGAAAGGATCGCTGCGCGGGATCGGGTTGTCGTTGCCGAGCGTGCCGTAGCCGCTGAACAGCGTCTTGATGACCTGCTCGCGGTCGACCGCATATTTCAGCG
>JAABUT010002217.1_pt1 | contig 19322 bp, 26 predicted proteins | sample 5559281 | NCBI WGS metagenome assembly JAABUT01 (sample SAMN10711880, study PRJNA513359) | rock metagenome | isolation source: Antarctica rocks | place: Antarctica: Victoria Land, Ricker Hills nord | collected 2016-01-04
AGACCTAGGGCGGCCAGGTGGGCGAAGCCCCTTGACTTTGTCTGGGCATATACATTGGTAACTCTTCTTGCCATCAATGCACATTCTTCTGTTGGTTCTGTTCAAGCTCATGGAATCCCTAAGCAGAAGACCAAGTAATGACGTGAACATGTCTGTGTCAGAGTTGTCTGTGATCAGACAATGTTCAGTGTCATTGCTACAGTAATTTGCACTCTGGTGTAGATCAATGATACTGGCTGGTATCACCCTGCGGCTGCTTGTCGGAGCAGTTACACTAAACTTTACAGTCAGGCGCATGCATGCTAGCATAGTGCTATAGCTAGCTAGCTAGCTACATGAGCAAGCTGATGCAACGCCGTTGAATCACTTGACAAGCCAGGCGCCCTTCAAAGTTACCAACCTCTGTTTACCATCACTTGGTGATTCGAATGATTTGCTTTCAAAGCAATAGTCACAACCTGCTGCACAGACTTGCACAAAGATCACTAGTGTCAAAGGTGAGATCTATTAGGTAGGAAGCAGTACTGTAACACTGTCTACTACACACTGGTGCTCAAATGCGCATGTATGCAGTTGAGCAGACCATTTGTATGACGCACTTGGGCAGGCAATCTGTATGACCTTTTGCAATAGAAGCTTGAGCAATACTGCACAGCATCAAATGATGTGCGCGAGGCAACTTTGCACTGATTGCAAACAGCATTGATTTTGCCAATATGTGCAATTCATGAGGAACGCTGAGTCCGACACACTCTGCAGCAACTGACGTCAGTTTGTTACAATCGTTGCGTATGACTCTGTGTCCTGGGATGGATGCAAATATGTGTCTAACCTCTAATTGAAATACATCACATCCAAGCATCACTGACCCAAAGATTCTGTCTCTCACATACAGCAATAAGTTGTTCATGTGATCACTCATGATAACCATAACTCTCAGCTAGCATCAACTGTACGACTTCAATCTAATCAGCAGCTGGCTATCTGTAGGGTCACATGGCATCATGTCATTGATGACATTGCTCACAATAGTTTCCGCACAATGAATGCATGTGCTACCGCTGAAAGCAATCAATCACTGCAACAGCTCTCAAAGGCTGCCTCACTGGTTGCAGCTAATAAGAGACGATCCAAAAGATGTCAAAAAACTGTTGAGCACATAAGCCACATTAACGAAGTTAAATGTGCCCTCAAGCTGTGACACCAAAGCTCCGACTTGACTAAAGTCAATTACCTTGGGCAAGCTTGCCACAATGCCTCCTAGGGCCTGAAAGTTGACATGCAGCTCAGAGTTCTCCAAATACTCGCCCAAATACTGCAAGTTAACATTTGCAGAGATGTTCACCAAGGCCTGACCAAATGCTGTTGTATCAACAGCCTGTGCAAGATCATTCCCAAAGTATGGGGAAGAGTAGGGTACCTTGTTTAAGGTCTCAGCCACTGTAGTGAAATTGATGCTCTTTGCCAGAGTTGCTAGTTGAGCGCCCACAGCAACAGCATCATGCACCGAGTACTCTGCAAGACCTTGTGCCAGGGTCTTCAGAGTCTGGTAATCTACAGCCTCAGACAAGTTACCCATCAGCTGGCCTACGGCGTGATAGTTGAGCACTGTATCTGATGCAAATTGAGACAAAATACTTTTGGCACCGGCGACATTAACTGCACTGGTGAGGTTGGACACAAAGTTGCTGATCACAACTGGGTCAATGCATTCCGGTATTGGCTCTTCAGGTGTGGTGGGAGTTTGGCTGGAGTAGGTTGTCGTCGACGGCACAGGAACTGCTGCAGTGCTGAAGTGCTGTCCTGCATGTATTGGCAAACAAGTCTGTCACGCTCAGGCAAGTACCATTTGGGTCCAAACCAGGGCTGCAGACACCAAGCGGTGTTATCATTGTATCATGATCAGGCCTAGCTAGGCAGGCATCAATCAGGCAATGACAGCTGCCAGCTTCAGGCACCATGCTTGGCCAGCTCGACGAGCTATGCTTGACGATTACTCTTCCCCGAAAGGAATAGGCGTGCAATTGGCTTTAAGTGCGCACTACGCAGAAGTCGGTTGAGCGCAAGCGTACAGCAATATGTTGCGGCGTGATTGCGGATCGTGTGAGCATGCTGCGCACTTGCTCACCTGTGACCAGGCGGCTGGCCGGTAGAGTCAGGCATAATATCAGAATGAATACGGTGCCTTTCTGCGGTGCCATGATTTCGGCTGGTTGCGCCTTGTTTCTCTGCAGGTGTTTCATGATCAGGTCAGAGATCAGGAGGCGCAGGCATGACAGCTGGACAAGCACCAAAGCCAACTGACAGAGCGGCATACAGCGTTTTCTTTCGTAATCGAGCTGTAACATCGCCCATTGCAAACGCAGCGAAGACTGCAGTCAGTGAGAGATCAAAGTCACAACCAGTTCAGTCGTTCCGTGGCTTACATGGTCGTGACGCTGGCAGATCGCAGGTAATTGCTTGCTATTGGCTGCCCAACCACTGCGCGATCTTGCGGAAGCCTGAATTGCTCGAAGATGTAAAAACGCCTGGTTGGAGATCGCAGGTGCTTCTTCAGGTCCAAGTCAAGGGCATGGCTTAAAGTACTGCTCAACTCCTGAAACGGAAGCTGAGGAGCTGAAGGGGTCAGAAGGGATGAGAGGGTTTGAGAAGGAGGCGACCAGCAATCTCAAGGCAGAGATGACAACTTTCACGATACAAAGTACAAGGCTCTGGAATCTGACTGACATAAATTAAGGTTTGCTCATCTTCCCGCTGACTGCAGTTGGAAGCGGGAGTTCCTCATGCCGGCTGCAGCTGCAGTGCTAGCAGCGCTGGTTGCATCCATGCTTCGCTGGCGGTCTGGTTGAGGGATGTCACGACACATGGCAAGTATCACATGATATCAGCGGCAGAGACAGATGGGAAGGGACGCAGACACTGCTCAAAATGAGTTGTCTGCTATTGCCCATGAGTCCCATTGCCCAAATGCTCTAGTTAGCCCTGCGAGTGACACGGAAGGGATGGTTTCGATGCTGCATGATCATGAGCTGGCCGGCTGAGCTAAAGTTTCTTCGAAGACACATTTGATGAGCCACCAAAACACTGCACCAGAGCACGGTGATCTGCTATCAAGCAAAAGACCGTCATAGCTGGATATATACATTTGCCCCAAGCAGTGCTCATAAAAATCACGCAGAAGTGTTATGCAGTGGTTGGGACTGCCAGCAGGGGGCTGGATTGAGGGCGGTTTGTACAATATAGTTGCCAGCAGGGCGGAGAGCAGGGCATTTGCACTGAAACATTGCTCCATGCAGGTAGCGCTGCAACCACCGCAGCGAATCGCGTGTACACGGTGCAGATACCCCTCCACCCTTTCATGACTTCACCTTTCCAAACAACGCTCTAAGCGCCCGCCTGACTTGTGCGCTTTTCTTGTCTAGCTCGGGTCCAGCATGTTGGAGAGGAATATTGTTGCTCCTTCCCTTCAAAGTCCAGCACATTTGGGATGCCGTTTACACTTGCGCCCATCATGTACGCGTTCACCATTAACCTGCGTCTGCTCTCGAGCGAGTCCTGCAGTACGCAGGGTCATTCGGTCAAGCTTGTCTCACAAGGACATCGGCACGGGTGCGTGTGAACGGCTCTTGGCGCTCTCTGCAGTTCCACTGTCGACAGTGTTAACGCCTGCCTTATTCCCTTGCAGCGCCGCCAAAGCAAACGCCTAGCAAGCGGGACACCCTTCGGCTTGCCATTCCTAGCAAGGGCAGAATGGCCGAAGATACACAGCAACTCCTGAAGGTACATAAGTCAAACAACAAGACCTTCCTGCAAGCAACATGTAGCTAGCTCACCATCATTGGTTGCTATGCAGGATTGCCAACTGTCTGTATACAAGCCCAACCCCAGACAATACACTGCGCAAATCCCTCTGGTAAGCTTCAATGCCTTCTCAGGACTTCAATGCCAGCCATGTGCATCATTGCACAAAACTGCGCTGTACAATCAGTGTCCAGCTGTGAGCCCTGGCAAGCTGCTGCAGATGCCGCAACTAGAGGTCTGGTTCCAGCGAGCGTCAGATGTGGTTCGGAAACTCAGCTACGGAGATTTTGACTTAGGCATTGTTGGCTTGGACATGTTTGCTGAGCTATCTCACGGTGACCCTGACCTGGTTGTTGTCCATGATGCTCTTGACTTTGGCCATTGTCACCTGGGGTTGGGTGTTCCAATGGGAGGCAAGTTTGCGGACATCAGCACACTAGATCAGCTACGCAGCATGCCAGAGTGGAGTGAAGGCAACCCTCTGCGAGTGGTCACTGGCTACCAGAATGTAGCCCGCAAAATTTTCCAGGAGCAGGGCTTTGAGCATGTAGTGCTGCTGAGTGCTGATGGGGCACTTGAAGCAGCCCCTCTCATGGGATCAGCTGATATCATCCTTGATCTTGTCAGCACAGGTTATCATCTGGCCAATTTTCTTGGTAAAGTGGAACTGGTGCTGTATTGGTGTTCACACAGCCTTTTGATCAATGGCTATGCCCTGTCTACAACTGTTTCACATATCAGTAACACGCTGCATTGGTCTGTTGCAAATCACATCCACATGAGAGGCTGACTATATTATGTGAGGCTCCTCAATGGCTTACTGTTGCTGTTTCTGCTCGTCTTGCAACCAGAGTGCAGAAGGCCCTTGTGTCTATGCTTCATGTTGCAATTCAGCCACTGAGTTCTCTTACCGACCCTCAAGCTTACATGCCTTCAACAATTGGGCCAACAAGCCTCAAACTTTGCAGGAGCTGCGTTCCCTGCAACTATCTTGGAAAATGCCCAGTCCTCCATAAAACTTCAGCTGGTATTGTGCTAACACCACAGCATTCCCATTTCATGTAGTATGCAGGTGTGACCTTGCGAGAGAACAATCTAAAGGAGCTAGAGGGCGGGCACATCCTTTGGAGTCAAGGTGCACTTGTTGCAAACCGGCGAGCACTCAAAGAGAGGCCAGGCTTGCTGGAGGTTGTGCATGAACTGATTGAACGCTTTGAGGCTCATCTGAAGGCCGGCAAGTTCTACAGTGTGCTGGCCAACATGCGAGGCAACAGCGCTGAGGAGGTGACCAGACTGGTTGCTGAACAGTGCCCTAAGCTGTTGCATGAGGACGCGCATCAAGCTGTCTTTAACATCACCAAATGCTTGATTTGGCAATGGAATGTGTACCTGTTGCATTGCCATCATTGCTAGGTTGCGCCGACAACTCATCAAGTCATGTCTGACTGTTCAGGAAAGACAACATTCCCGTCCTGCAGCATAACTCTGACACTGGCTGATCATCAGCACATGCAATTTGTGTTTCTTTGTCATTCATGCAGGTGGCACAGAAGCTGCTGGACCAGCCGGGTTTGAGCGGGCTGCAAGGCCCCACCATCAGCACAGTGTACAACAAAACAGAGGATGGCACCATTGGGCCCTGCGGCTACTTTGACTGCACCATCTGCATCCCAAAGAAGCAGATATATGCAGCTGTCAAGGGCTTCAGACAGGTTGGTAGCTGTTGCTGCACTGCGCTGTGCTCTGCTGTGCTAAGTGATGCTGGTACATGCTGTGCTGTGCTGTTACAAGCTGCTACATGCCATATCGTGCCAAGCCTTGTCATGCTGTGCCAAGGTGTTGCCGAGGTGATGCCACAGCGCAGCTCTACACCTGGTTGCAATGCAGAGAGGCATGCTGCCATACATGGTATCAACAATAATCCTACAACACGAAATCTGCATGGCAAGCAGCCCATTAAGGTTTGAATGTGTAGGCGGGAGGTAGTGGGGTGGTGGTCAGCCCAATCACATATATTTTTGAGGAAGAGCCAGCTCGATGGCGCAAACTACTGGACACTCTTGAGCTTGAGCCGTAAGTCAAGTGTACATTCAGCTTGTCAGCATGTCACTTACTGGACAGTAGTAGCCCAGACGCTTACTTCTGTTTCAATATGGTGCGGCAATGCCCATTGCAGCCAGGAGTGACCAGTCCTAATACTTATTACCTTTTGAAGTGCAGCCGGGGAGCTTTGGCCGTACGCATATGGCACGGGCATATACCATAGTCAAGAGGATTGTGTTTGTGAGCTCTGAGCTGCTTTGTTGCAGTCCTTTGGCTTGCGACGTTCATGTCAGAGCTAACTAAGTAGACTCCAGTCCGACAAGTGTTTGGGCTTAATTGTGCCTTCCTCTCCGAATAGTAGCTGCCCATACGCCGTCGGATACATTGTGACAGTGTCAATCAGCCTGGCTCGTCAGACTTTCAGTCACCAAGCTTCGAAAAAGTGCCTGGCTTTTATGGACTTGCTGCCTTGATCACTTGCACAGGCAATACAGCTGCATCATGTGAATGCACAGCCAGCTGCCATTTACACTCAGCTTCCTGGAGTGCACACAGTGCTGATGTTTGCCGTTCCATGGATCTATGATGTGTCAGTACTGACATATATCAGAGCTCAACCTTATATACCTTGGTCAGTAAGAACTCTGATCAAAATGGCCAGGTGCCCCAGTGCACACGGCAGCCATCATCATCACTCACAAGCATACAACATGCAAGACTGTTTGCATGCTTATATATAGACAACACAACTAGCAGCACACAATCTCCTGCATTGACGGTGACAACACATGAATATATGGTTGACCCTGAATGGCCCGCAGAGGCCCTCTCGACCAGTCTCTTGGAAGCAGCTGAAGCTCATCATATCTTGTTAGCAAAATGCTTTGTGCAGTGCTGCAAACAGCGCTGGGCTGTCCAGCGTTTCTGTGGGTCCAAACATAGCATTCCAGTCAGCAGCTGCAGCTCTGTGTTCTTGACTACACTTCCCAGCCTGAAGCAGCAACTGCACCTTGTCAGCACTTGCTGGGCTCATTCATGAACCAGCGTTAAAGGCAAAGCAGGGTGGCAAACAGGGATGGTTGATTTGTTCACCACTAGTTTTAATCACAAAAGAGCTTGCTTGTCAAGTTGCTGCCATATACTGACTTGTACTGCCAAAGTCTAGTAAATCTCACAAAAATGCCAATGCAGCCTTTCGTTTCCAACAAAAACCAACAGCATGATAGGTAGCCTTGAGAGTAGAGCCACCACCAAGCAAAAGAGCCTGACAGGTTGGCAAGCACAGTGGCAGGCAGTAGTTATGTTCACACTTGTTTAGTACTTTACAGTCTGAGGTGTGTGTGCCAGTTGATATGCATCACACATCCTGGCTTGCAAGCACAGGCGAAAGTGATCGGCAGACAGCTGTTGGGTTGCTTGATGGCCAGACTGACATGTGGCCACATCCTTACCAGGCTTTCAGGCTTGACACAGGCTTGGCGGGAAGAGGCAGCAGCTGCGTATTGTGGGGGTTGCAGCAGAAGCTGGCAGCCATACTGGCGGGAAGTGGGCTCAGGAGCTGCAGCTGAAGATGCAGCTGGTCTATGTCAGAGGAGCCAGGAAACAATGGTTCGCCTGTTGTCAGCTCTGCCTGCAGGAGCAGCCACTACAGACATTTTCAGCTAGTTGTCGGCTGCATACAGTGCATGCTAGTTGTTGGCTGCATACAGTGCATGCTAGTGGTCGGTTGCATGCTAGCATATCATCAGGTAAAGGCAATACTGAATTTGGAAAGGACAGGGCACACAAAATTCCCGAGGCGAGGCGAGGCGTCAGTGACTCTATACACCGGTACAGAGAACAAAGCTAAAGCATGGGACACCATCTGGTGCATCAGCTGTCATGCACATCACATCACATCGCATCGCATCACATCACATCACATCACATCACATCACATCACATCACATCACATCACATCACATCACATCACATCACATCACATCACATCACATCACATCACATCACATCACAGCCCAGCATAGCGTAGCTCGACGCAACACGATGCAGTGTAGCACATGTGCTGACAAAGGTGTGTATGCCACACCCAGCAGGTCAGGGCAGGCTGAAACACAGTCTTGCCACCCCAAAATGGCTTGTGCACAGGTTTGGCAGGAGAGCACCATGAGGCAGCCAGCAGCCCAAACATCTACAGGACAGCCGTATTGGGGGTTGGTCAATGGACCCCCAGGCTGCTGGTAGGGGGGCCCTAGCAACAGCTCAGGGGCTCTGTACCAGCGAGTGGCTACATAGTCAGTCAGCACATCTCCTTGCACCATGTGCCGAGCTGCAGACATAACTTCATATCGGCAGGATGACAGGGGTGGTGACACATGATGATGACCACTGACGATGATAACGTTCTCCAGACAATCCAGCAAAGCAGCGTGATGCTGAAGAAGAAGAGTGACAGTTTGCGTTGCATTGTTGGTGTGTGATTTAAGTTTGTTGGTTGGATAGTCATAGCTGGCTCCAACAGCCCACTGAAGTTCAATGGATGAATGCATGCATGCATGAATGAATGAATAGATGAATGAATGAACGAACGACTGAATGAATGCATGGACGAATGAGTGGAAGAAAGAATGAATGAATGAATGAACGCATGAATGAACACATGTGTGACTCAATGAATGAACAAACAAGTGTGTGAGTAAATGCTTGTTATGAGGAAAAACACAAAGGTTCACAACAGGGCAAAGGTGCTGGTTCGAATGCAGCGACTACAACAATTGCCAGATTTGCATGAGCACTGTTTCTCACTGTGATGCACAAACTATGCATCACACTTCATGCAGACATGCAGGCAAAGACGCGGAAACAAGAAGACTCACAGAAACCAAAGTCACACAGCTTGATTGTTCCTTGGTTGTCCACGAGTACGTTCTCAGGCTTCACATCTCGGTAGACAATGCCTCTGTTATGAATATAGTCAAGTGCTGACATCAGCTGCTGCATGATGTAGTGAACTTGACGGCGGGGCAGGCCCTTGGGGCTACTCTGAGGATAGCCTTGCTGAGCCTGTGCTGTCACATCCTCTTCTTCAGGGCTTTGGTGGTAAGGACCCTTCTGTGCTTGCGCTGTGCCTGCCTCCACCACAGGGCCAGCTGCTGAGGGCAGTTGGTGAACAAGCCCTGAACCTAGAAAGGCTGGTGTCAGTTGACTGGAATCTAGACTTGTAGAAAAGAACGTATCAGGCGTTTTGGAAGGGATACTGTATGGAACAGTCAGAACTTTTCAACAGGAGTACGTCAAGGCGAAGGCCGCTTTGACATTTTCGGTAGCTGAGGTAGCGTGGGAGGCCAAGGATGTTTGGCCCTTGCTTGCAAGTCTTGAAGACACTAAAGGACAGGACATGAGAGCATGAACAGGCACATTGCAACCTTGGCGAAGTGATTTCTTTGCTGCTTATGTACTGCCAAACAGATGTGTACAAAACTGCTCCAGCCCCCTGTGCAGATTATAACCTCATCACGACATCCAATAACTATTGCAACAATGGAGGTCACAGCATCCACATCTCCTTGGTTGTCTTACAACCACAGAGCCATGTTAATTGCACACAAAATTTCTCAATAGGGTTTGTGAAAATACCCTGATGCATGCATGAAATGGATTGGAACACATGCTGAGGAAGAGCTCTGAGCTTTGAGCTTTGAGTACCTGCTGATGGTAGGGATGTGAGGAGTGCCAGAGGCTCTGCAGTTCCCTCCAGCAGTTGCAGCAAAGAGTGGGGAATGTACTCGCACACAATGAACAGCTTGTTGCCCAGCATGAAGTCCTGCATCAGACGCACGCACACTGAAGAACTTACAAGAAGAAGACACAAAATGAAAAGACATGAAACATCAGCTTGCCCTTGTGCCTGGTGTGGCCTGCCATGAGATAACGAGTAACGTACATGAAAATGAGTAATGCAAATGCACGTGAGTAATGCAGCACAAGTACCAGTGACAGACAGCACAGCGCTGGCATACCTTGCAGAACTCAATTCCTGTTGCTTTTCACTTTGACCTTTCATTTGCTTTATTTCAAAGTCCACTTAAATCATTCACCAAGCTTCCGTCGTAACAATCATGGCTATCGCAATTGCAACTACAATTACTATTGTTTGTGTTTTTTTTGAATGTGTTTTAGGTCCATCAGCATCATTGTTGCACCTCAAGGTAGGTGACCACATTTGGATGATGCAGCTCCTTCAGAATCTGGACCTCCCGGAAGGAACAGGCTCGCAGTGCCTCAGCGTCTTCATCAAAATCCTCAATTTTGAACTCCTTGATTGCCACTGTGGAGTGTGTGCCAACCACTCGGCATTTCATCACCAGGCCTGCATGACAAGCTCTTCAGCCTCTTGATGAATGATCACAAGCTTGCAAGAATGCTTCTGGGTATGGGTGCTGACCATGTAGTTCTGGGTATTCCTGGGTGTGGGTACAGACCGTGTGTAGTTGTGTTCACACTGGGGACCAATTGCAAACACTGTTTTGACATGCATTAACAAGCATTACTTTTATGGGGCAGCCTTCGGAAACTGGGTGCGAACAGACACAGCAGATGTAACAGGCAAAAGAGTACATCTGGCGTTTGCATTCCTTAACATGCCAGCTGTGTATTACTGCCTGATTGCAACGCAGTCCAGCAGAATCAGAGAGCCGCCATGCTGATGCAAAAGCAGCAAATGATGAGAATGTGAAACTCACCATAGGCGCCTTCACCAATGATCTCTATGATTTCATACTTTGGGGACAGTAATATGAAGCCTGACGGGGATAGCATCAGTCCCAGATTGCACAGACTGCCAAGATTGGATCCCCACTGAGCCCCCATCAGCAGCAGCTGGGCTGTAGCTGCCGCCATGCCCTGTTGCTGTAGGGCACTTTGCTGACTGGCCTGAGGCAGGACACTTGCTGCAGGGCTATTGATCAGGGCTGCTGCGGAGGATCCCCGAATCGTCAGCTCGGCACTCTGAGGCATCAAAGATGAGCTTTGCACTGCAAGTTCTCCTGCCTGCTTAGGGAACTCAGAGACAGCTGTCACACTGCCCACCTCATGCTCAAGTCTCTGCTGCTGAGTGTGCAAAACAAGCAAATCAGGTGAGTGTGACTGCGACTGATGCATTGATTCCCAGCCCACAGCTGCAGCATCCAGAGAACAGGAAGAGGGCTGAAGGGAGGAGCTGCCTTGCATGCTAAGACTCATGGCCAGGTCTTCAAAATCTGCAGGATTGATGTCATCAGCATCTGCCAAGGTCATGTGACCAGATGCCAAGCTGGAGATGGGGCTGTTGCAGTCTCTCCAGAGCCCACTGTTGCTCTTCTGCAGAGGCTCTGCATCAGTCTCTGCAGGAGCTTCTTCAGCTGCTTCTGTGACAGCTCCTTCAGTCAAAAGCTCAGCAGCTGCAGCAGGCTGACTGTCTATCCTGTCCCCAAACAGCATCCCAAAAGCTGAGTCTGCATACCATATGGATGATGATGCAGCCTGAGGATATGGTGTAGCTTGAGTAATCACAGCAAGGTCTGTACAATGTGCAGCAGCGTTACTAATCCCCACAGCTGTTTGATGGCTTACGTCAAGCTGCTGCTGCTGAGGCTGATGTAGCTGCTCTTGCAACTGCAGATGTAAGGGCGACTCAGCTGCAGCATCACCACTGCGTGCTGCACTGCCATCTATATACATAGAGTTGATCAAAGCAGCGCTGACAGGCACACTGACAGCCTCAGGAGCCCCTTGCTCAAGAGCTGCAGCCTGTTGAGCATCCTCAGCCTCTGTTGCAGATCCTGACTGCTGAGATACGATGTGCTGACCCAGCTGCAGTGACACAGCGCTCCTCTCTAGAGCTTGCCCCTGTTGTTCAGAGGCACAGGCTGCAGCTGACTCTGGCAATGCATGGAGGGGGTCTGCTGTGAAGGTCTGCATAGCAAATGTTGTGGTGCTGAGCTCTGAATGTAGTACAGAGGGAGAGTCACTGCCTGCCTCGCTTGCAGATGAGCGCCCTGATGAGCTGCTGCTGCTGTTGCTCGTGTGTTCATCAGTGGCTGACGCCTCAAGGGGGGATGCAGGCAGAGGCCCTGGAAAGGCAGACATAGCCTTACGTCCTTTTGAGTGTGATCAAAGCAATAAGTAAACTTGTCATACACACATGGGTACATATTCATACGTGTAAACATGTGATGTACGTCAACTCCAGCTCAGCTGCAAAGCGCTGAGAGGCTCCATCAGGATACCATTTGTCTGTTTAGGCACATGATGTGATGCCAAGAGCATACCTGCATTGATGTGTTCTATGCTATCAAACCATGCTGTACTCCCCTGCTCCCTCATAAGGCCATCGCGATCAGCATGAAGTGACATACTGCCTTCCAATGCCCTGTCCAGCGCTGGTGCTGCTGACCCCAACCCGCCCTCAACTCTCTCTATGACCCCTGTTTGGTCTGCATCATCATGAACTAAATGACTTGAAGATGACGCCTGCAGAGCATCTGCACCAGCACATGAAGGTGTTTGGGTCAATGCTCGCCTTGACAGTCATGCCAAAGCATGGCATGACAAGCTCTGGAAATACAATGCATCTCTTGATTGTCAGCAAAGAACGCAATGTCATCGAACCATTCAACACCCTAGACATCTGAATAGAGTACATACATCAGTGAATGCAGAGATGCAGCAGCACCTGGTCGAGTTGTACAGCTTTGCAGCTTACAGTAGATGCGCACCTGTGTGAAAACTCTGTAGGGTGGCACTACTCAGATCTTCTTTGGCTTGCAGCACAGCAACATTGACCACTTGATCACCGGTGCCCACAGAATCGCCAGCAACAAGACTAGCATGGTCAGATTCTATTGCATCTGATGGTTCAGTAATGTCCTGCGCATCTGCATCCTCTGACTGCGTCTGTGCAAGGTCAACTGCAGTCATGCTGCCAATGCTGTTGTTCAAAGCAGTGCTACTGTCTGGATGCGACTGCAACTCTGCATTGGATACCACTCGAGTCTGAGCCCTATTCTCCATGTTTCTGCTTGTACTGCCCACAGCTTTTGAGGTCCCAAACGCAGAGCTGTCTGTCCTCCCAGCAATTCTGCTGTCTACCAGCAGAGCTGCCTGTGCAACGCCTGTGGCTTCAACCTGAGCCATGCAGCTCTGCGCTGCCAATAGATGGCTCTCCTGAGATAAGGAATCAGAACTGCCAATGCTGCCAGCTCTGCTGCTACTGCTGCTGCTGCTGCTGCTGCCAGCTCCAGGTATGCTGTCAGGAGCTGACCTTGCTACCTGGCCAGTGTCAGCCGGCTCTGGGTCTGTTTGCAGCTGTGCAATGCTGGGTCCGATGCAGCTGTGCAAACCCATGGCCTCATTCTGACCATCTTGCTGCTGTGCAATGCTGATGCCAACGGTATGCTGTTTGACAGCAGCATCAAGACCTGGCTGTGTGCCAGCTGCTGGCATGGCACGGAAAGGTTGATCATCAGGCTCCATGCTTGGTAACTCAGGCTCAGAGCTGAGTGACTGGGGCACAGGGCTGAGTGACTGAGGCGCAGGGCTAAGCGACTGAGGCGCAGGGCTGAGTGACGGAGGCGCAGGGCCAAGCAACTGACATTCAGGGCCATTTGGCTCAGGCTCAGTCCTTGCTAGCTCTGGCTCAAGACTGCGTCTCTCAGGCCCAGATGAGTCAGGCACGGAGATGAGCTGCATGGCTGAGGCATCCAGATTAGACGCTTCTAGGCCAGAAACTGCCCTGCTTGCTGTCATAGCATCTTGTCCATGTGCTGAAGAGCTGGCTGGTGCGCCTGATGCAGCTGCCTGAAAACCTCTTGGCATGTTTCCAAGCTGCACATCACTGCTTGTAGAGCTCTGAAGCATTTGCAGCTGGATGCTGTCGGCTGACCTGGCTTCTATGGACTCTGCCCCAATGATGCTGTCTGGCTTGGCTGCAGCAAACAGTGTGTCCAGCTGTTGTTGTGCTGAGCCTTCAGGAAGCCTCTTCTTCTGAGCCTGCAGACCAGACTCAGTCCCTGCAGACCGCTCTGAATCAAAGCTCACAGCTTCCTGAGCAGACTTGTGTGGCAAGGCAACTGCTGATACCATACTGCCTGACACTGGTCCTGAAACAGAGGATGCTGGGTGCTGAGCTGATGAGGTGGCTGGGCTTGCACTATGCTGTTGAGCTTCACTGAGTGATGCTGTGTCTGTTGGCAAGCCAGCAGACAGGCCATGTGCAGCCAGCCAGCGCTGCCCCCTGCTGAGGGGGGGTGGGGAGCTTCCCCGGGGTAGCCCCAAGGCTTCCAGCCTGTCGTTGACTGCAGCCAACAGCTCACCCTGCAGCAGACATCTAAAAACTGCTTGAGAGTAGACTATGTAGCATCGACATGCATCTATGGCTTCCAAGTTTAGTTGCTCAGAAGACAATACATCTCAGCCTGCAGGGCTTACCTGTTTCAGCATAGCAGGAGGGGCTGCTCTAGATGGACTGAGGGGGGCCAGGTGCTGTTGCCCATGGCTTGCTCTTTGCCGAGGGCTTTGAGACCATGATGACTCGAGAGCTGATGGCGCAGACAACATTTCTGGACCTCTGCCATACTTGGCAGGACTGCTGAATCTGGTTGTTGTCGGCGTGACTTTTGGGGCCAGGTCAAGGTTCTGTTTGTATGGATTTGTGGGATTTGTGAGGCGTCCAGGGCGGTCCCTCTCAGACCATAATGGTGTGCGGTCTTGAGGAATAGCATAATGCGGCACAGGCCTGGCAGCTGTCTGTGAGCCCTGTTCTGCTGCAGTCTGCCCAGGTCGCAATACAACCTCCTGTTGACGCTGCTGTGTCGCTCTAGATGCATTATGCATCTGGGAGGTACTGCTATTGACAATAGGCAACAAAGGCACATTAGACTTGCTGCTGTGATGAACCGCTTTGACACTGTCTCCCACAACATGTTCACCTTCCGAGATGGTGGGCAGCTGCAACTTCTTCAATACGCTTGGCAGGCTGCCTTGAGGCGATAACGACTGCGGTTGGCCACTGCGCAGCGACTTGACAGGCAAGCTCTGCAAAGATGCATCGTTGTTGTGCTTATGAGGGTCGAGCCTGGGCAGCATGCTGACCGCCGACTGCTAGTGCTCGACCTAAAGCATGTCCTGAAGCGACCAGTGTCGCTTTGAGCGCACTGGCGCAGTAGCTGCAGGCTGATCTACGCAGGAAGTCTTCTCGCGCCTCTCACTCAGCGATTCGACACTTTGCTTAAAAGCACGCCCATAAGTCTTCTTGACTGTTGCCTCAAAAGTTTCTCTCAACCCGTCAGCTGACTGTTTGATTCCCTCGAAATCTGGCGGGGAGCAGTGGTCAACTTCGGTAACAAGGCATGAGCTGTGCAGACCCGCAGGTCTGACCTCGAGCGAGCCAGACACACAAGCACTGCGCAGGCCTAAGCGTCAGCTGAGCATGGCTGCAGGAGCTGGGAAGCTCAGGTTCACAGTGCACTCGACATCTGGGGAGGTACGCCATTACTTGTTGCTCCCAGCAGCAATATCACAACACGTGGGTGAGCAGTCCGGCTTATACAGGACCCAGACTATCCAGCTCGAGAGTTGTTGTTTCATAGCCCTCAAACACGGGGCTGGCAGAGTCCCAGGTACCGATCCTAGCTCGTTTTGTCTGGATCAAGCCTTGCTGCAGGTTTGCATACACTCAGATCTGCCTGTACGCTGCAGATTCTGCAGCTACCCCCAGGAGGTCGTACTGCGGCTTGAGGAGCCAGCGAAACTCGAGCAAATCCAGATTCTATCACATGAGTATAAGGTAAAAGCAGCTCTCAAATTCTAGAGGGCTCTTTAGGCAGCTGCTTAGCTTCAATATTGATGCTGTGACGATGCCTTGCACCTTTCAGATACCAACCAAGATTGAAATCCATGTTGGCTGCTTGCCGCCTGGCACTTCAGACCCAGAGCAGTGCATCATGAAGCGTCTTGGATATCTCAGCTTCAATAGCAATGAGCGCACAGGCCATCAGGCTCGGGAACTAAAAAGCGTGAGGGTGAACAGTGATGCGTATCTACTGCGCTTGGTGGTGCAACGCTGTCACACCAACAAGCTCAACATATACAACCAGGTTGGCGAATACAATGCTTGACAGTGGCGCTCATGATGGTTTCACAAGATGCTAAGCAATTGACATACACACTTCTTGTGCTACTTCGATATTTAGTACAATTTCACCTAACATACCCCATCTAGCACAGTCAACAGCTTCATGCATCAAATATTGATTGCCATACTCAACCAGCAAACTAGGCTTCTTCATTCACGGCAAGCCAGAATTCATGTACTGCACTACTGCCCATGCTGTCAGCATTCATCAAGACATACCTCATGCCATTCACCACGCACGCCTGTCAAGCACGTTATAGATGCATGGCAATATGCTTGTTGTGTCTGACTAGGTTGGCATCATAGCTCTGAACTTGGTGGGTCAAGTCATTCAGACAGAGAACCTGCCAGGAGTACCCAGCTATGTCAGCAACCACTACCAGCCCAGCCACATTAGCGCAGCTGCCGGTGCAATGGCTGACCTGTCTCTGGATGTCAACGTGGACCCAGTCACTGCTGGCAAGATCAGGGAGATCAATAAGCAGAAGGAGGCAGCAGTAGCAAATGAAGACTATGATGAGGCCAAAAGGCTCAAGCTGGCCATTGAAAGGCTCAAGGCTGTAGGGCAAAAGGTGGCACAGCTTGAGGCCAGGAAAAGGCAAGCATCTTTCAAATGCACCTGGCTCTTGGCCATATGTGTCAGCATCTCAATGCAGATTGCTGTCACAGAGTGCCCAAGACAGAACATGTTGTCTATACAGGCATAATGCCAAGCAGCATGCTGCTGATGCTGAAACATCCGCGTCATGCTGCGAATGAAGTCGCTTAGTGTACCAGGCATTCAACAAGAGGTATACAGTGCTGGTGTAGGGTGGCAGTTGAGCGTGAGGACTACGACATGGCCAAAGCTCTGAAGCAGGACATAGACAAGCTCAGGGCAGCAGGAGAAGCAGCAGCAACTGGCCAGATTGCCGAAGTGCCCAAGTCACGCAGGGCAACAGACCCAGAAGAAATCTTCAACAGAGTGCTGGGCAGGTGGATTTGCAATCTGCCCATTCGGCATCACATGTATGATGTGCCCACAGGCTTTGTCAAAACTCATCCCCACGTCTTTGTATGACAAGCGGGCATGTCAAAGCCCTGCGTCTTGTTGTGCAGTAGAAAGGCCTCTGCCGCTAGTTCTGGAAGAGCCAGCTCAGGTCAGCTGTCAGAGGCGCCCTCCAATGCTGCTGCCATGCCGCCACTGCGCTCTCAGCCCTCTGGAGGTGCTGCAGCCATGCCTTCAACCGCTCAGGAGCCAGATGCTGTATCACCACCACAAGGTGAATCCATGTCCCTGAACAGCATGAGCTCTTTGATGATGTCGTTATCTTGAGTACGCTCCATATGAGGAACTCTGACATGCCAGGCTGATTGGGGTTGCCAATGTTCAGCATGAGCTCTTTGATAATGTTGTCGTCTTGAGTACGCTCCATATGAGAAACTCTGACAGGCCAGGCTGATTTGGTTTGTCAATGTTCCGTATGAACTCTCAGTGCCATACATTGTTCATTCAACACTGATCACAAGTGAACTGATATAGGTCAGTACGCTGGAAGAGGCAGAATCGGATGTCAGGTTGGCTGTCAGCTCTTGCATTACAGAGCACTTTTATGTCCTTGGTGGCAGACACATGCATATCAAGTGCCAACATTCAACATCCTTTCTCAGAGACTGTAACTCAGAGAATGTATCTCAAAACACGTGTCTCAGAGACTCTGATTCAGAGACTGTAAATCAGAGACTGTATCTCAGACACAGTAATCCAGAGACTGTATCTCAGAGCCCTGACAAGTATGCAGCTGTTGATTGACAAGCAGCTGTCAGGCTGCAATCAACACGGCTTCTGGGCAGTGCAAGTATTGGCTGAAACATACTGCTGTGTTTGCAGCACCACCGTTGTACAGGGAGGACTCCAATAGTGATAGGACGCCAGCTCAGGCCTATGATGACAGGCCGGCAAGGGCAAGGGGCTCCTATACAGGCAATGATGATGATCCCCCTACCCTGCCTGAGCCTGTAGCTGCCCCAAGGGCTAGGCCAGACCAGCCCCCTGCGCCTCCAAAAGGTACCTTCTGTCCCTGCTGTCTTGGCCTGCCTGCCTGCCTGTGTCATGGGGTAATACAACCTGCATGCCCACACCACTGCCTGTCCACAAGCCATGATGCTTCTGCAAGATGGCTTGTGGACAGGTATTGCATCTATGTCTACTTGTGTGTCCGGGACAAGCATTATCTCTGCGTCTACTCCAGCAGGGGATAAGCGTCGCGTTTATGTCTACTCAAGCTGGTAATGCAGCTTGGCTGGTGTGTGTGCAATGATTGTCGATGACAGATGCCTAGCAGACAAGGTCACTCACCATTGGATCACCACCAGCATTGTATCTGTCCCAACAAAGACTGCTTCTGGAATGTTTCTGAGACTTCCTAAATGCTTTCCAATTACTGTGTCTTCCCTCCAATTTACATGTGGAATCAACGCACCCTTGTACCTGCAGAGCATCTCCCAGAAGGCTTCCCGCCAGATCTTCCCGCTCCTGAGCCCCTCCCCCTGGCAGACGCCAAGGATGCAGAGGCACTAATAGATGCAGTGGGGGAGTACACAGTGCGGGCCCTGTACAGCAAGACATGGCAACTCAGGGAGGCAGCTCTGATGAGCATTGAGAAGGTCTTGAAGGGGGGTGGGGTCCAGGGGCACAAGGGGGATCTGTTCAAAGCCCTATCTAAGGCCCTGCTGAGAAGCGTGCAGGACAAGGTTGCCAATGTCTTTCAGCTCACCCTCCAGGTAATCATTTGTGCTGCATGTCTGCATGTCAAGTCACCTGAATTTAGCATCTACCTTACATTCACCATCTGTGTCACATTTAGATTTGACCTCACATTTAGGACCTACCTCACATTCAGGATGTAGCTCACATGATGCTCAATGCAGAGTCTGCATGATGCATGAGCAGTCTTTGCAGCAGCCCAAATGTTCATGTTGCCTACGCTGAGCTCAAGCTGAACAGTAGGCAGAAGTGGGCATTGATCCCGGCAAGGACATTGCTCCTGCTGGAGTCAGCTAGTGCTTCAACAGCCCCTTCTGCAGCATGAGTACCCTGTTACACTCAGATCCTGAAACCCTGTGTCCATAGAAGCTGGCGCATTACCACCACTACAAGCTCATCATTACCCACACAAGCTCATCACTGTCACTACAAGCTCGTCAATGTCGTTGTAAGCTCGTCACTGTCACTACACGCCTGCTAGAAGGGCTGCAGAGCCTGCTCAGGTGCCCGCCCACTGACTCCTTCCTCCCAAAAGAGGGCAAAGGCTCAAAAGCACGCGAGAGC
>JAABUT010002218.1_pt1 | contig 19317 bp, 13 predicted proteins | sample 5559281 | NCBI WGS metagenome assembly JAABUT01 (sample SAMN10711880, study PRJNA513359) | rock metagenome | isolation source: Antarctica rocks | place: Antarctica: Victoria Land, Ricker Hills nord | collected 2016-01-04
AGGCAAAAAAGAAAAGTTGAATTTTTTTAAAATCCCCTGAAAGCTAAGGTGGTATTCCTTTTCAGAGAAGGCTAAAAAATATCTTGCCATTTTTGGTTAAGTTTTAAGTTGTTAGATACTAAAAGCTTAATAAGAAGCATACTTATCTCATTATCTTCTGCCACCACAGCTTTATTGCACGATGGGATCTTACATAAGAAGAATTGACTTTGGAAGTAATTCCTGAATTTTTTGCTTTACTTATTGGCAAAGTTAAAGTAAAATAAAAATTTGATCCTTTGCCTTCGGTACTTTTCAATTTTATTTTGCTTCCCATTAATTCAAGTATCTGTTTTGTAATAGTCAGTCCCAGGCCGGTACCGCCAAATTTTCTTGTGGTGTCTGAATTAGCCTGGGTGAAACTTTCAAAAATAGCGTCATATTTATCATTGGCAATACCAATACCTGTATCTGTAATTTCAAAATCAATGATAATTTTATTTAAGTCCTGGTATTTGATATCAGCAGAAACTGTTACCATTCCTTCTTCGGTAAATTTTACCGCATTACTGATTAAGTTTGTAAAAATCTGCCCTATTCTTACCGGGTCGCCTTTTACCATAGGCAGGTTTTCATTGATATATATACTGAGTGCAACATTTTTTTCCCGGGCTTTCTGCAGCAAGCTCGTACGTACATTATCGATTAACTCCTTTAAATCAAAATCTATTTCCTCAAAATCTATTTTGCCCGACTCTATTTTATTAAAATCCAAAATATCATTTGTAAGCACAAGAAGGTTTTTTGCTGAAAACTGCAATACTTTTAAATGCTCAAGCTGATCGGCCCTGGGCTGCTGCTCGGCCAATAAATTTGTAAAACCAATTACAGCATTCATCGGGGTACGTATTTCATGACTCATTACTGAAAGAAACTTACTTTTTGCCTGCTCAGCGAGCTCGGCCTGTTCCTTTGCCAGCAGCAGTTGCTGTTCGTCACGTTTTCTTGCTGAAATATCATTTATGATAAAAACATACTTCGACAAATTTACATTGTTATCAAAAATCGGTGTGCAGTCAATGGCTATCCAGGTTTTCTCTCCTTTTTTGTTATACTGAAGAAACTCTTCCGAAAACGAAATGCATTTCGAAAAGCTATCTGCTATTCTCTGCAGCGTTTGCGCATCCGTATCTTCGCCGGATAAAACCTCGCGAGGCATTTTTCCTAAAACTTCATCAGGTGAGTACCCGCTTATTTTCACAAAGCTTTCATTTACCCATTCTATTCTTTTATTATTATCTGCAATTATTATGGCAGAAGAAGTTTTACTGGCAACAAGGGAAAGCTTTTCTAATTCGGCCTGGGCTTTTTTATGTTCTGTTATATCCATAAAAAAAACAGCAACACCATCTTCTCTTTTATAAGTAGTAAAGCTGTAAATACGCCCGTCTTTTTTAGAAACATCCTCAAAACGACTTACAGCTTTTAGCGTAGTGACTTCTGTATAATTTGTATAAAAAGATGTAGTATACAGGTGCGGAAAAAGATTGAAAATGTTCGCGCCTAACAGCTCTTCTCTGTTTTTGCCTATAATTTTTGCCGCAATAGAATTTATAGAATTAAAACAATTCTTTGTATCCAAAGAGAAAAAACCTTCTGTACAAAGAGAAAAAACACCATCAGGATGATTTTGAAATAATGAGTGATAAAGTGCCAACGGGTCTGGTTTCAAAAACTCAGTATTCCTTTTTTCTGTTATATCGCGAGAGTTTATAACTATGCCGTTTACATTTTTGTCATCCAGCATATTTGTTACCGTAAATTCCATCCATCTCCAGTCGTCTTTTTTTGATAGAAATTTTACGTTTATATGGCTTGCCTGCTTTCCGGTAAGAAATTTCTTCAAGGTATTTTTTGCATAAGTATGGTATTGCGGGTGCAGATACTTAAAAATGTTTGTTCCATTAATTTCTTCAGCAGTGTAACCTAAAGTTTTGAGAATAGAGTCACTGTTATAAATAAAAATGCCTTTGCAGTTTACAATTGAAATGATATCAGAACTGTTTCGAACTATTGTCTTGAAAAAACCTTGTGTCATATAAGACCCGATTTTAATTCCGGTTGTTAATAAATTTCGAACTTCTTAAAAATTCTCTTCTGAATATAAAACGCCAATTATAATTTTAATTGCTTTTGAATAACAACCTATGCAAATAAAGCTTATTGGGTTAATGCAAAAGCTTCCTGCAATTATTAATTTCTTTGTTAAATAATTAAGTGAATAGTAATTTCTATAAATAAATTTTTCCGACAAGAGAAAGGTCTCTTAAAAATTTAATATTCCCGTAATTCGCTTTCTTTACCTTAGTTGTTAATATAAAATGTAGTTACATGAAACTATTACTAATTTTGTTTTGCCTCCCGGTTACTTTTTATGCTTATGCGCAGAAAATAAATCTTTCCAAACCTAAAACAGTCAGGCTGCCTAATGGCTGGAGTCTTTCACCTGCGGGACGAAGCCTTCCTTTGGGAGATCTTCCTCTCAACATTGCCGTCAGCCCTTCTAAAAGATATTTAGCTGTTACCAATAACGGTCAAAGCGTTCAGAGCATTCAGTTAATTGATCCGAAAACAGAAAAAATTTCAGATAATGTTATTATCCCTGAGTCCTGGTTTGGACTGAAATTCAGCAGCGATGAAAGGTTTTTATATGCCAGTGGTGGAAACGATAACAAAATATTGAAATATGCAGTTAAAAACGGAAAGTTAATTTTAACCGACAGCCTTATCTTAGGAGCTAAGTGGCCAAACAAAATTTCACCGGCAGGCATTGAGACAGATGATGCAGGGCAATTAATGTACGTGGTTACTAAAGAAGACAGCTCGCTGTATATACTGGATTTGCAAACAAAAAAAGTTTTATCTAAAATAACGCTTGGCGGCGAAGCCTATAGCTGCCTGCTGTCTAAAGATAAAAAAGAATTGTACATCACTTGCTGGGGATGTGATAAATTAATTGTGTTTGATACAAAAAAACGAGCGATCAGTAATGAGATTTTGGTGGGCGACAATCCAAATGATATATGCCTTTCAAAAGATGGTAAATTTGTTTTTGTTGCCAATGCAAATGATAATTCGGTAAGCATAGTCGATACAAAAAAACAAGCAGTTATAGAAACGCTGGATGCTGCCCTTTATTCAAATTCTCCGTCAGGCTCTACCAGCAACAGTGTAGCGCTGAGTGAGGATGGAAAAACATTGTATATAGCAAATGCAGACAATAATTGCCTTGCAGTATTCGATGTTGCAAAGCCTGGTTTCAGCAAATCAAAAGGTTTTATTCCGGTAGGCTGGTATCCCACGAATGTAAAAGTGATAGGCAGCAGGATATTTGTAGCAAACGGAAAAGGTTTTTCTTCAAAAGCAAATCCACTTGGTCCAAATCCCCTGCAGCCCCAACAACAGGTAAACTACCAGAAGGGAGATACAGCGAGGCCGGCAGAGGTGCAGTATATCGGCGGATTATTTAAAGGTACCATGAGTATCATTGATGTTCCTTCTGCGAAACAATTAGCTATGTATTCTCAAATGGTTTATCAAAATACCCCTTTTATAAAAAGCAAAGAATTAATTGCAAAGGGTGAACCGGGAAATCCTATACCAATGAAAGTAGGTGATAAGTCGCCGGTAAAATATGTTTTTTATGTAATAAAGGAAAACCGTACTTACGACCAGGTTTTAGGCGATATGAAAGAAGGCAACGGAGATACTTCGCTTGTTTTATTTGGTGAAAAGATTACCCCTAATCAGCATGCACTTGCAAAGCAATTTGTTTTGCTGGATAATTTATATGCAGATGGAGAAGTCAGTATGGATGGACACAACTGGTCTATGGGAGCGTATGCTAATGACTATCTCGAAAAAAACTGGGTCACCAGCTATGGCGGGCGCGGCGGCACTTACGATGGCGAAGGACACAGGGCGATTGCCAATAACAAAGGCGGCTTTATATGGGATCATTGCAAACGGGCAGGTGTTACTTACCGCACCTATGGAGAATTTGCTGATGACGGTAAAGCAAATATTCCTTCACTCACGGGTCACCTTTGTCCATATTATGAAGGCTTCAACCTGGATGTAAGAGACACAACAAGATTCTCACAATGGAAAAGAGATTTTGATTCTTTGTTAGTGATAGGGAAAGTACCTCAATTTAATTCTATCAGGTTCAGCAGCGATCACACTTCAGGTTTGCGCAAAGGGAAGCTTACGCCGATTGCACAGGTAGCTGATAACGATCTTGCCGTTGGTATGTTTATAGAGTATTTAAGCAAAAGCCCGATCTGGAAACAAACAGCAGTCTTTATAATTGAAGACGATGCGCAGAATGGCGCCGATCATATAGATGCACACCGCACAACAGGTTATATAGCCGGCGGTTTTGTAAAAAGGAGCTATGCGGACCATACTATGTATTCGACAACTTCCATGTTGCGAACAATGGAGCTCATCCTTGGTATTCCTCCAATGACTCAATATGATGCCGCCGCAACTCCTATGTGGCGATCTTTTTCTGCGGTCGCGGATACCACGCCATTTGTGCATCGGCCGGCTAATGTAGATATGGATAATAAAAATATGGCTTCCAATGAATGGCAACGGCGTTCTGAGCGTTTTAATCTTATGAAGGAAGACGCAGTGCCCGACCTTGAATTTAATCTGGTATTGTGGCATGCCATTAAAGGAGACAACATTCCGTTTCCGGGGCCAAGAAGGGCAGCTTTTGTAAAATTGAAAGAGGAAAAAGATGAGGATTAAAAAAAACGCGACATTTCAAATAAGTAATAGAGTACTGCATGCACAAGTACAGCTTATCTTATCTTATTACAGTTGAATAATATCCACATATAAAATATTAAATACAGTTCTTTATTTCGACCCCCTTTTTTAAATTTAAAAGTCCGGTACATTAAAGCAATTGATTTTTGAATAAAACGGTCAGGTTCTGACAGGTTAATTATAGTATATAAATTACAAGCGCTTACTTGTTAATGATTTGTTCGTGCGTTTTTTATGTTGTTGAAATTTTGGACTGTCTTTTCTAAACATGGTACGATTATTACAATTTCTTCAAATTGTTAAAACATTTAATAATTGAATCAAAATTTTAATCTTAAAACATTCTATCATGGAAAGCAGAACACAGGAAAATGAATTTTACAGTAATGAAAAAACGGATGCAAGAAAGAAAATTTCGTGGGCTTCTATATGGGCAGGAGCTCTCATAGGAATTGTTCTTTTAATTCTTTTAAATCTGCTCGGTTTAGGTATTGGTTTCGGTGCTCTTGATATTACTGAAGAGCAAAATCCGGCAAAGGGTCTTGGCACCGGCGCGGGAATATGGTACTTATTAAGCAGTTTAATTGCGCTTTTTGCAGCAGGCTGGGTTTCCGGCCGTTTGGCTCAAACACGAAAGTTGTTTGATGGAGCCTTACATGGTATATTAACCTGGTGTGTTATTACATTAGCTTCACTTTATTTTCTTACTACAACAATTGGCAGTATTATCGGCGGGGCAGGGCGCCTTGTTGGCAATACACTAAGTACTATTGGCCAGGTATCCGGAAAAGCTATAAGCGCTGCTGCTCCGGCTATTGGCGATAAAATGCAGGATGTTGACTTGTCTGACTTACGTAATAATGGCACTACGGAGGAAGTGATTAACATGTTTAAAGAAGCTAAAGGTGATCCTTCGAAAGTTGACCGCACCAAGTTGGCAAGTATCATTGCAACGCAGACCGGAAAAAGTCAGGCCGAATCTGAAAAAACGGCTGATAGTTTAATGTCTAAGTATCAGTCAGCAAGTGCTAAATTCGCCAGCACTACAGCAGATATAAAAGAAAAAGGTAAACAAGCTGCCGATGATGTTGCAGCAGCAGCGTCTAAAACCTTTATCCTTTCATTTTTCGCTTTTCTTGTAGGTGCGATTGCTGCCTGGTTTGGTGCGAGAATAGGTACTGCATCTAAAGCAAATATTTATTTTGACAGAACGGGCACAACGAGTCATTCTGTACGATAAGCTATTGCTGTTTCATATAATGAACTGTTGCCGGACGTTCTATTTTTTTACATGATGACTATTTGTATCAAAAAAAATATTTCAGCAGCTAAAAAGTTTCATACAATAACGATTTAAAAAATTGTAAAGAAATAAAGTCAGAAATTAATGACACTTCGGTGAACAATAGTATTTATATTAATTGAGGCTATCTAAAGAAACCATTATGATGCAAAGAAATTTTTGCATTATAGTGGTTTTAAATTATTAACTTACCTGCATCTAATGCTAATAAAAGTTAGTCATTGCCAACCTGTTAAGCCGGAAGTAATTTAATGAAAAAAATAACTTTTTTTATACTGTTTATCGTTGCTGTTTTTGGATTAATAATGTTTACCTCACCTGCCTGTAAGCGTACTCAAAGTGCCGATGTAAATAGTTATTCAATTGACTCATTAGCTATCAGGAAAAAATTTGATTCATCTCCTGTTTTGTCCGCGCAGGAAGCACTGAAAAAAATGTCTGTCGAAAAAGGCTTTGCTGTAAAGCTGGTAGCAGCGGAACCATTAGTTAATTCTCCTGTAGCGCTTACCTTCGACGAAAAGGGGCGGATATGGGTGGCAGAAATGTTGAGTTACATGCCCGATACATTGGGCACGGGAGAAAATCAGCCAACAGGTAAAGTTGTAATACTGAGCGATACCAACGGAGATGGAGTAATGGATGAACGAAAAGTGTTTTTAGATTCTCTTGTATTGCCGCGCGCTATTTGTTTGATTGACAACGGAATTCTCGTTGCAGAATCTCCTAACCTTTGGTTTTATAAAATTGAAAATGACCGACCTGTAAAAAAAACACTGGTAGATTCTGCTTATGCGCAAGGCGGCAATGTAGAACATCAGCCTAATGGTTTATTAAGGGCAATGGATAATTGGATATACAGCGCGAAATCCGCCAAACGTTATCGCAGAAAGGGAGATAAATGGCTGATTGAAAACACTCATTTCCGCGGGCAATGGGGCATAACCCAGGACGATGCCGGCCGGTTATATTACAACACAAATTCAGAAAATTTATTAGGAGATTATTTTAGTCCCGGCTTAGGTGCCACTAATAAAAACCAGCCCGAAGTAGAGGGGTTTATTGAAAATATTGTTGCTGATAACAGGGTTTACCCGGCAAGGGCAACCACCGGTGTCAACCGTGGTTATATGGAAGGTACGCTGGATAGCAGCCTTCGTCTCATCAACTTTACCGCTGCCTGCAGCCCTGCCTATTATTCTGACACCCTATTCGGCAAGCAATTTTATGAAAACGTATTTGTAGCAGAACCTTCAGCTAATCTTATTAAAAGAAATATTCTGAAAGATGTCGGTTTCCGCGTAGAAGGAAGACAGGCTTACGCAAACAAAGAATTTCTTACAAGTACAGACGAAAGATTCAGGCCTGTCAGCTTATACGAAGGACCTGACGGCGCTTTGTATATTGCAGATATGTACAGGGGAATTATACAACACAAAACTTATTTAACCCCGTACCTTAAAAATGAAATTAAAGAAAGGCGATTAACGCGGCCTTTAAGTTATGGGCGATTATACAAAGTAGTTCCCAAAAACACTAAGACGCAAAATGTAATAATTGGAAAAGATGCTGGTCAGTTACTGAGCTTATTAGGAAATGAAAATAGTTGGGTTAGAAATAAAGCGCAACAATTATTAATTGATGGAAAGTATACACAGGCTGAACCTGAACTTCGAAACTTTTTGAAAAGAACGGATAAACCATTAACAATTATTCATTCTTTGTGGACAATGGAGGGATTAAACGTTTTACAACCGGCTGATGTATTGCCATTGCTAAAAGAAGCTGACTGGACTATCAGAATGCAGGCATTGAACGTATTGCCTTCTATATTAGATAAAAAAAATTACAGGCAGTTTTTACTGGTTTTACAGGAAATGATATCTGAGAATGATACGCTTGCTGCCCCGTATATTGCTTTTTTGGCGCATTCATTTCAATCTGTAAATCCTGTTGGGGCAAGAAATCTTTTGCAGGCTTTAATCAAAAAATATCCTTCAAATATTTATGTTGCCGACGCAGTCATCAGCAATCTTCAAAACAGGGAAATAACTTTTTATAAAAAGCTCAACGCACCTAATCGCGATACAGGTCTTGTTATTATCAAACGTTTAAAAAATGTAATAGATAATATAGCAAAGACAAAGAATAACAGTAAGAAAAAAGAAATTGAAAAACAGTTTCCCAGGGGAGTAGCTTTATTTGGTTCTGTCTGCCAGACCTGTCATGGCACTGATGGCAACGGAGTAAGAGCTTTGGGTCCGCCCTTAAATAATTCAAACTGGGTGTTAGGAGACAAAAATAAATTAATACCCATTGTTTTATTTGGATTAACCGGCCCTGTAAAAGTAGGAGAAAAGTTATACAAAGTGCCTGAAGTCAGCGGAGAAATGCCTGCAATCGGTCAGAATAAAGAATTTACTGATGAAGATATTTCGCAACTCTTAAGCTATGTACGAAGTTCCTGGAGCAATAAAGCTGAACCGATAAGTACAAATGATGTAAGCGCTGTCCGAAATAAATTTAAAGGCAGGCAGAAAGTTTTTACAATGGAGGAACTCAATAAGCTGAAATAGGAGGAGTTGAGTCTGTTTACCAACACTCCTATAAGCTCAAAGTTAACGCTAACACTGAGCGCTCCTCCTGCCGACGATAAGGTGTAGCAATGGCACTACGAAATCTGTAGGAAAGTATATTCATAATAAAAAAGAAGGTTTGTGGCTGGATTATTACCAGGATGGATCTTTAAAGGATTCCCTTAATTATAAAGATGGTCATTTTTCTGGAATATCTTTAAGCTGGTATAAAAATGGGATGATCAGGGATTCGTCAAGTATAGATGAAAGCGGAAAGGGTTTGTATTTTTCATGGTTTGATAACGGCAATCCTTCTTCTGCAGGAAAATATGTGGAGTTTGATAAACGGCAGGGTAAATGGCAATACTTTCATAAAAACGGTCAATTAAGTTCTCTAGAAACTTACGATCAGGATAACTTAGTTGATAAAAAATATTTTGCGAAAACGGACATCCTGTTTCAGATACTATCTCCGTTGATCGCCAGGTTAAATTTGAAGGTGGCGCTAAAGCCTGGTCAAAATACTTGTCCAAAAATTTATATTTTCCTTCGGGGTATGAATTCAAAAATGGATACCAGGCAGTAGTAGTTGTTACTGCAATTATAGATGAAGATGGAAAGGTGGTTGATGTAGAACTAAATGTTCCCCTCAATACTGCTTTTGATAAAGTCGCAATAGATGCTTTAAAAGACTCACAAGGATGGCTACCTGCAATTTCCCATAACAGAAAAGTTTATAGCTCATTTACTCAGTCAACTAATTTCAGCCAGAGATACTATTAATCAAAGAACGTATTTTAATTTAATACTTCCTAATCAGAGAACCACTATGATAATAGTCATTTTGGATAACAATAAAGATAAAATTTTTTTTGTTCATTAATATCAACCACCGCTGTGTGAAGCGGATTGACTACCGTAACTGCCTGACTGGCTGCCGCAAGTATGACTGCTTTGATCCCCGGTTGGTGTTGTTTGAGTAACCGGAGAAACTGTGGCTTTATCAGCAGTTGTAGTTTTGCTGTACGGCATTTTTACTTCTTTAGTGCAGCCCGTTGTCATAGCAAAACAAAAAACTCCAATAAAACTATGTAGAATTATTTTTTTCATGGTTTTGATTTTACTTCAAAGTTTACTAAAAACTTTTCAAAAAATGGTTTGTGCATTAATATTATTTTTTTTATTTCTATATGTAAGCAGAAATGCAGGGAATAGTTATTGCCTACCTTTGAACTATGAAATACAGAAAACTTGCCGGAAAAGAACAATTGTCTGCAATAGGTTTGGGCTGCATGAGCATGAGCCATGCTTACGGTACGCCTGATGACTATGAATCTATTGCAACCCTGCACTATGCCCTTGATTTAGGGATTAACTTTTGGGATACCGCAGACTTTTATGGAAATGGTAAAAATGAAGAACTTATTTCAAAGGTTTTACCTGAAAACAGGGATAAAATTTTTATTGCTACAAAGTTTGGTTTTCGTGTCGGCGAAGATGGAAAAGGAAGTTATTTCGATGGCTCGCCAGCGTATTTAAAAATAGCAGTGGAGGCAAGTCTGAAAAGACTAAAAGTTGATGTGATAGATTTGTATTATGCACATCGCGTTGACCCCAATGTACCAGTGGAAGAAATGGTTGGCGCTATGTCAGACCTGGTAAAACAGGGAAAGGTCCGGTATCTCGGACTGTCAGAAGCTTCTGCTCATTCTTTAAGAAAAGCGCATGCTGTTCATCCGATTGCTGCCTTGCAGAGTGAGTATTCTTTGTTAACCCGGGACGTAGAAAAAGAAATTCTTACTGTGTGTAAAGAGTTAGGAATTACGTTTGTTCCCTTTAGCCCTTTAGCAAGAGGTTTGATGACAAATACACTAAATTTAAATGAGCTTGCTGATAATGATTTTCGGAAAACTCTGCCAAGATACCAGCAGCAATACCAGGAAAACAATGAAAATCTTGCCCGTGCTTTTGCAGATGCAGCTTCAAAAAAAGGTTGCACACCTGCCCAGCTTGCACTTGCATGGCTGCTTGCACAAGCTGACAATATCATACCTATTCCCGGAACTAAAAAGCGAGATAAACTTAGGGACAATGCCGGCAGTGTAGACATAGAAATTTCAGCACAAGACATGAAAGACATAGAAGATGTACTGGCAAAATATCCAAATGTCGGCGAACGATATAATGAAGAAAGCTGGAAACTGGTTGATAAGAGTTAGTAAGATTAAGTTCGGCCTGACTGTAACGCTTCTATTACCGGTTTCTTGCGCCACTTAATGGTCAGGTGAAACGCATTTTAATTTTTTAAGCCTGAAAGGCTGACAATTTTATAGAAAACGGAATTGGCTAACGTTGGATAGTCGTGAAGGGATGATATTATTCATTCCGGAGTTTAAAAGCAGTGCAGATATTTGAGTTTCTATAAATGTATCATCCCTTCGGGATTTTATAACTATTGACTTACCGATTTTTAATTTAGATACGTTTGTCTTAACCTGATGCTGCGCAGTTAATTGAATTTGCAAAAATCTTTATAAATTAAAGCGGCAGATCGTGCTCTATACCAGCAATAACACGATATTTAGCATTTAGTATAATTACTGCTACATACCTGCCTGCTTTGCGATAACAGCTTCTATTTTTAAATTAAATAATGAATAAAACTTTTTTATACGATATATTATTCGCATTCACTTACCAGGTTTTTTTAAAAATGGGCTGCAATGAAGAACATGCAATTTTAGCAACACGGGTTTTATTGTCAGCAGATATGCGAGGGGTGGATAGTCATGGCGTAGCGAGATTAAGTGGATACGTAAGGTTGTGGGAAGCGAAAAGGATTAATGCAAGACCAGAGATAAGAGTTGTTCATGAGACACCTTCTACTGCTGTAGTAGATGGTGGCGCGGGACTTGGTTTGGTCGTGGCACCTTTTGCCATGCAGGTGGCAATCGAAAAAGCAGAGAAAGCCGGTACCGGATGGGTAGCAGTAAAAAACAGCAATCATTTTGGTATAGCAGGCTATCATGCTATGATGGCTTTAGAACATAATATGATTGGCATAGCTATGACCAATGCCAGTGCTATTGTAGCGCCGACTTTTTCAGTTGAAAGAATGCTCGGTACTAATCCTATTGCGGTCGCCATACCGGCTCACAATGAACCTCCGTTTGTAGCGGACTTTGCTACGACCACTGCATCTAACGGGAAGCTTGAAATTTTGCAAAGAAAAAATGAAGAAGCACCTGTAGGCTGGGTACAGGATGGAAACGGGCAGTCAACTACAAATGCTAATGCATTAAAAGAAGGCGGGGCGATGCTGCCGTTGGGAGGCGACAAAGAGCATGGAAGCCATAAAGGTTATGCCCTGGGAAGTATTGTAGATATTTTTTCTGCTGTGTTGGGCGGTGCAAGTTATGGTCCCTGGGTACCGCCTTTTCCCGCCTATGTTACTATGCCTGAAAATATGCCTGGTGAAGGTCTTGGGCATTTTTTTGGTGCCATGCGTGTTGACGCCTTTAGACCTTTGGCTGAATTTGAAGAGCACATGGATAATTGGATAAAAAAGTTTCGCTCAGCAAAGCCTGCGCCTGGATACGAGAAGGTCTTGATACCCGGAGATGTTGAAAGAGAAATGGAGGCAATAAGAAGAAAAAATGGTATTCCTCTGTTTGATTCTGTAGTGCAGGATTTGAATCGGGTGGGGGAGAAGATGGCAGTAGGGACGCTGACTAATGAAGCGGAATAATTTAAGCAAAAATTTTTATGTGGTTTTAGAAAATATCGATTCAGCAGGAAAAATGGCAAGGGTGGTAAAGATAGTGGAGTAAATTAGAGTACAACATAGATGGCTTATGTATGAAATATGAACTTGATTTTTTTAGGGTAATCTCTAAAATAACTAAATACTTTTTTTAAAATTATTTATTTAAAAAAGTTATAAAGCACTTGTGCTTACAACTCAATTCTATCTCCATTCCTTTACCTTTGCCCCACTTCAGGCAATCTATATTCTATCTGTATCGCTGCATAATAAACTAAAAGTACAAGTGAGTGACACAACGATGCTTAATAGAATTTCAAATGCTTGTTACCAAATAAAAAATTAAAATCATAATGGCAGACGTTTTTGCAAAGCTGGTGAAAGATGGTGGCCCGCTGGGACAGCATATGAACAGAGCTCACGGTTATTTTGCCTTTCCTAAACTGGAAGGTGAACTTGGACCAAGAATGACTTTTCGCGGAAAGGAAATGATTGTCTGGAGCTTAAATAATTACCTTGGCCTGGTTAATCATCCTGAAGTGAGAAGAGTGGATGCGGAAGCTGCCGCAATGTATGGCATGGGAAACCCAATGGGCGCACGCATGATGAGCGGAAATACAGCTAAGCACGACGAACTGGAGAAAACAATAAGTGAATTTGTAGGCCGTGAAGATACTATGCTTTTAAACTTTGGCTACCAGGGAATTATGAGTTGTATTGATGCACTCGTAAACCGACGCGACGTTATAGTGTACGACGGCGAGGCGCACGCCTGTATAGTAGATGGGGTACGCTTGCACATGGGACACCGGTATGCATTTAAGCACAATGATATAGAAGATTGTGAAAAGCAATTGCAACGTGCTACGGAAATGGCTAACAAAAATGGCGGTGGTATTTTGGTTATTACTGAAGGTGTATTTGGTATGGATGGTGAGCAGGGAATACTGAAAGATATTGTGGAACTAAAAAATAAATATGAGTTTAGGATATTGATAGACGATGCACATGGTTTTGGTTATATGGGACCCAATGGTGCGGGTGCGGACTCCGCCCAGGGTTGCCAGGAGGAAATTGATTTGTATTTCTCTACGTTTGTAAAAAGTTTGGGAAGTATAGGCGCTTTTATCAGTGGCCCTAAAGAGGTGCTTAAGTATTTGCGCTACAATACCCGAAGCCAGATTTTTGCGAAAAGTCTGCCGCTGGTTGTTGTAGAAGGTATGCTTGCAAGAATGGAGATGGTAAAAACAATGCCTGAACTTAGAGAAAAGCTTTGGCATAATGTTAACCGTTTACAGGAGGGATTGAAGGCAAGAGGATTTGATATTGGCAGTACAAATTCACCTGTAACGCCTATTTATATGAAGGGTGAGCTGCCTGAAGCCACGGCAATGGTAATGGATCTAAGAGAAAACTATCACATTTTCTGCTCGATAGTTGTTTACCCGGTAATTCCGAAAGGCGATATTCTTTTCAGAATTATACCCACTGCCGCTCATAGTGATGAAGATATTGATCTGACCCTGAAAGCTTTTGAAGAAACAAAAAAGAAGCTCGATAAAGGTGAATATAAAATGTCTGAAATTCCGGCTATGGCAGAAGTGATATAAAAGTAAATCTTCTGCTTTCTTCAATTTTTGTGCTTAAATTTCCTTTGTTGCCGGATCATTTATAGTGTCTTTTACAAACGGCCATTCTTTGTTCACTTTTGCTTTTATAAAAAATACTATTGTTCCCAGCGCAATAACAACCAGGCCATAAACAACCATTTTTATTCCTGTTGAGTATAAAATAAATAACCATATAGCTATTGCTATAAAAACAGGCACGGGAAAAAAAGGCATTTTATAGGGAAAATCTTTTTTATCTCTTGTTTTTCTTAATATCAGCAAACCAATAGCCTGGCCGATAAACTGTATCAGAATGCGCATGGCAAGAATGGCGCTGATAACTTCACCTAACCTGAAAAGAAGACTAAAAACAAAAGCAACAGCACCAAGAAACAACAACGAAACATAAGGAAAATGTTTGGTAGGATGAAGCTTCGCAAATACTTTAAAAAAAGCCCCATCTGCTGCTGCGGCATAAGGGATGCGGCTGTAACCTAAAGTTGCAGAAAACACTGAAGCAAATGCCACCCATAAAATAAGGCAGGTAATAACTTTAGCAGCAGCGCTTCCTGCTAATTCTTTCATGTAAAGACTTAAAACAAATTCACTTTCTTTTGCCTGATGCCAGGGTATTACACTTACTACGCTTACATTCATCAGCAGGTATAAAACACTTATTCCGGCAATGGACAAAAACATGCTTCGCGGAATGTTTTTAGAAGGATTGATAATTTCTCCACCCAGGTGACAAACATTATAATAACCGAGATAACTATAGACAGACTTTACACTTGCAAAACCTATGGCAGCCACAAAAGCATAGTTTACCGTTAACCCATCATTAATATGTTTTAGCGGAGATATAAAGTTTCCATGTGCAATGCCGCTTCCAATAATCCAAAACATGGTAATAATAACTCCTGTCCACAACAACACACTTATTTTTCCAATGGCATCTATTTTTCGGTATAGTAATGTTACAATCAAAACAACTACACTTCCGCTCACTATTTTCGAGGCTAAAGATGATAATGGCACCAGGTATGAGAAGTAAGAAGCAAAACCTATGGCTGCAGATGCTATTACAAGCGGAGCCTGTATCATGGTTTGCCAGACAAATAAAAAACTCATTAGTCTGCCCGCGCCGCTAATTCCGTATGCCTCTTTTAAAAAGTTATAGCTGCCGCCTGCTCTTGGAAAAGCTGTTCCTAATTCGCTCCATATCATCGCGTCTATAAATGACAATACAGCGCCTGCCATCCATGCATATAAAAACCACGGACCATTCATCATGCTTATAACCATTGGCAAGGTGATAAACGGCCCGATGCCTACCATATCAATCATATTGATGGCAGTGGCCTGCGTAAGGCTAAGACGTCTTTCTAATACAGGTGCAGGCATTAGCTATATTGATTTGCTTTTTCAAGGCTGCAAAGGTGCAAAGAAGAATTGAGGAATGAAGGATGCAGAATAACTAAAGTCAGGAAAAAATTTACCTCAAAAAAATGTACATTACTACAAAGAATTTAATGAGTGAAATTGAAAAGGATTATTTTCGCAGCAGCCAGTCTGCTCTTCTCTGGTAGAATTCTGCAATATTCTGTGTTTTGTCCATTTCACTTCTATTGGTTTTCACGTTAGCTAATTCCCTTTTTTCTATAAAATTATAAGCCTTCAGGCTTAAAAATTAGGATGCGTTTGCCTGGGTCTGATAGAATGTGCGGCAGATTAATTCGCATCATACAAATTATAAAAAAAAGCCATTGAATTCTTCCGGGGCTATTTTAAAGAAGGTTTTTGAAAACGATTTTTTTTATTTATTATTTTAATGTGTAAAATAATACTGAGCCGTCTTTAGTAAAATTTGCAGTAAGTGTTTTGGCCGGTCCATAGCTAAAGGTAATACCAGCGACAACCGTGTAAACACTTCCATGCTGGCTGCAACTGATAAGGTTAGCCGATGTTGGGTGTGTCACGAATGAGAAGAATGGATAGTTGAAAAGACAAAGATTGTGTATTGCAAAAACTATCATCGCAATAATAAGCATGATAATGAAAGCTTCACCTTTCTAAGTTATAGTTTTCAGCCAAGAACAGTCAAAGACAAATTTGGCAGAACAAAACGGTTATTAGTGTTTGGTGCTGCTATCTGCAATGCTGCAAAAACAAGCATTAGAACAGCAATCAAAGAATTGCTGCGAACACAATAGAGTACACAGTCCTTGGAATGGTTTGCAAACAAGTTAAATCCTAAAATACGTGGCTGGATAAACTACTACACAAGGTTTAACAAGGATGAACAATATTTTCAGCGGAGACTGTTTCGGTACTTTTGAGTAAGTGATAAGCGTTGCTGACTTAGAAAACTCAAACCAGGAAATTAATGGGGGCTATAAGATATTTCAATTCCATATAATGAATCAGTTGGAGGGAGACCATCCCATTGAAAAGGGGAATGGCTTTCATCAGTAGTATACCTTAAAATATAGTTACCTTTTTTTAGCGAAATTATTGTATCAATGTATCTATTTTTTAGCGCTCCACCAGCATATTTTGTTTTGTCCATTTCCATTGTCCAAACTATGTTATTTAGCGAATCCTCAATCCAGCCATAATCAAATAACGCTTTTGCGTACGACTTTATATTATCGTTAACCTCTACCCGAATGTATAAATTGTTTTTATCCCACAATGTTTTAAATGCACCTGATAAGTCCGAAGGGCCCGTTACATAACCTATTGAAGCATACCGCAAAGGATACTGTATTGTATGGTCCCACAAAAGATCTAAGTTTTTAGGCGTGCTGGCGAGCCTCCTGCTGACTTCTCTTGCATAGGCAAGATTAGAATTGATTGCAGATTCTTTATTTTCTATTAATTTCAAATCTCCGTAAAAGGAAGTATTTTTCCAGCTATCTGCACTCTTGCTTTTCCAATTGTACAAAGCTTTCAATGTGCCCCCATCATTATCAAGCACAGCTACATCGAATCCAATTACAAGACCAGCCCGTGGTATAACATATCCAAGGGACTTCCATGGAAGCGTAATTTCAATAATATAAGAAGTCGCTGATGGATCAACTTCAATTACTTTCATCCCCACAGTATCAATATTTTGCCCATCTATCAAGTTAGATTTTAAAAGAATTCTGTATTGCCTGTCATCCCCATGTATATCAAAAACAGGGAACTTTTGGTTCTTCATATCGAAGTAAAGCTCTACCCCATCATTATCATATGACTTAAATAAATATGGATTAATTGAATAATCGGCACCTTCCCCCACAGCTTTAACCCTTATCAATGTGTCTTCAGAAATGGTAAAAGGAATTCTTTCATCTTTAAAATTTTCAAAGGCGTCAATCCTCACAGGCAGCATTCTTCTACCATTCTTGTTATTAAGGGATGTGTGATATTGAGTTGAACTGCCTTTTATTGATAAGTAGTCATAATTGTATTGATGTTTATCGTTCAAAATAATTTTAAGACCTGTTATAATCATCAATAAAACCACAATAGCTATTATGATTAGTCGTTTTGTTAACCTCCTTACCACCATTGCTTTTTTAAATTAAAATACGTAAATATCCTTTCCTGTTCTCCCTGGGTTTGATCCTTGATCCAAAAGAGAGCATTTAGTGGGGCATTTTTAAAATATAATATTTTTGCTTTGGCCACCTGGCTACCAATGGATACCCATTCTTTATTGTCCCAATACAATAGTTCATATTTATCACCAACCTGAATTTTATTGCTCTCGTCATCAGGGTATTTTTTTTCAATTTCAACAATTACGTTTGTATTTTTTATAGGTTTAAGGATAGTAATAGTTCCTTCTTTTGTAAGGATAAACGGATTGCCTAAGGGAATTAAAGTTGAGTCTTTATAAGCCGCTGGCAGGTAAACAATATCACGTCCCATATTTTTAAATATCACATCATTACCGGCGCGCTTTCCCCAGTAAACAGGTTTCCAGTTTTTATTATTAAAGATGCATAAGAACGCAAATTGATTTGGTTCTGCTTTGTCTGAAAAAGTTAGTGTCACATCTGAAACGGGAACATACTCACTTGTCACATCTTTTATACGTTTATTATCCAAATTAACCGGTATGACTTCTTTACCATTATTTATAACAGATAAAGTACTGTCTTGTATTGAAAACATTTTTCTAAAAATCTTTGGTGGCTTGTATTTCATTCGGTTGACTCCTACGAACGTAATTTTATAAAATCCAATGTTTGATTCTACAGCGTTAAAAGGATAGGAGCGGTTATTTAAAATTAGCGCATTCCACTCATGACCGCTACTTCTGTTACCCCAGTCGGGAGCAAAATCAGTAACGACAGGTAATCCTAACGCTCTCATAGGGTAATTAACCAACCTGGTTGCACTTGTACATGTTCCTGTTGCAACCCAACGGGACATCCTGTATCCCATATCAATGGGGTAATCGAAGTTGACTGAAATCTTAAACCAATGTAAGTGATCATTAATGGATGCAGCCGCTTTAAATAAATTTTCTTTAACTGAATCAGGTACCCATTTAAATTCTTGTTGCAAACTTTGCCTCCAATATTCAGGCTTTTCGTTGCCCATCTTGTAGGGAAGAATATATTCGCAAAATTCTTCGAAATTGAGCTTTCTGGCCCAGGGATAACGCCAAGAGTCGAACGCTTCATCAATGCTTCTGACTAGATAAGATGAAGTAATTATGTCAGCATCATAAATCTTCGTAAACTTGTGCCCAAAAATTCTTGAAAGCGAATCCAATTTATTTATCAAAGCAGTCACTGTAACTCCAGTATCAGCTAAAATGGATTGCTCATACTGTCTTAACATAACTCCATCATAGTAGTACTGATCGTTTAAATTGTTTATAATAAAATGAAGGGCTTTTCTTTTTAAACTATCTTTTGGATACCTATAATATTCGTACGCTTTCCTAAACTTCTGCTCATAAGCAGCATTGTTATTCATTTTATTTACATTGTCAAAGTTGCTTGTACAACGTAAAAGTAACGTACACTGTAGTACGAATCCTACAACTACAAAGTGTTTCATCAGCAGGTTATCATTTTGAAATAATCAATCTATGTATTGCTTATTCTTAACTACATTTACTTACAAAGACTTTAGTATCTAACAACTTAAAACTTAACCAAAAATGGCAAGATATTTTTTAGCCTTCTCTGAAAAGGAATACCACCTTAGCTTTCAGGGGATTTTAAAAAAATTCAACTTTTC
>JAABUT010002219.1_pt1 | contig 19314 bp, 15 predicted proteins | sample 5559281 | NCBI WGS metagenome assembly JAABUT01 (sample SAMN10711880, study PRJNA513359) | rock metagenome | isolation source: Antarctica rocks | place: Antarctica: Victoria Land, Ricker Hills nord | collected 2016-01-04
CATGATACCAGGATCCAAGTGGTGTATACATTTTCCCTCCCATTGAAGCTATATTGATGATCTTGCCAGAACGTTTTTCGCGCATGAAAGGCAGTACTTCCTGTGTCATTCTTGCTAATCCAAAAAGGTTGACCTCGAATTGTCTTTTTGCATCTTTGATACTAACATCCTCAACTGCACCGTAGAGCCCATATCCCGCGTTGTTTATTAATACGTCGATTCCGCCTTGTTCTTGCACAATTTGCCTTATTGAATTTACAATTTGTTGTTCATCAGAAATATCGAGTTTCAATGCACGGCCTCCCAATTCTACAAAATTCTGCATCTGTTCAACTCGTCTTGCAGCACCGTAAACTACGTATCCTTCTTTGATCAATTTTATTGCTGTTTCCTTACCTATACCCGATGATGCTCCAGTAATTAATATGACTTTCTTCATTTTTTAAATTATTGCTGACACAAATATATTTCACGCATTAATGATTTTACTTGTTGTACAGCTCAATTTTTATTTGTTGTAAAGCTCTATTTGTGGTTTTGAGGAATATGTAGAACCGGAAGCTCGCAAGCTATCAATGAGTGTTTTCTTTATTTTATCTTTTTTAGGTTTAGGTAGCTGCCTTATAAAAGGCTTCGAAGAACTTCTATAAGTTACTGTCTCGGATCGGGCACTTCTAACGCGTTTGAAAAAGCGGAAGTAGCCAGATAAGTGCTTATTAAGCGGACCATGTCAGCTATACCCTGTTCCTCTGAAGATTCAATTGCCTGTAGATAAGTTTAATCATCTATATAGTGCTGACTTGACAATTGGCTTGTAAACCGGTTAGCAGCTAACTCCTGCAAGTTCAGCCTTAATAGATGCCTGCCGGATTTCAATGAACCTATTATCAAATCATCCAAATCCGCTGCCTTCCCAATGGCAGCATGTGCGTATATTTCATAGTGTGTTTTCCAAGCTATTCCTATAATAAGGATGATGATTTGTATTACCCTAGTGATATAGTGGGTTGAGCAGATTCTACATATACCCATTCAGTAAAACCTGTGCTGATAACCGGACTGTGAAGGAAAAAATTAAAAGAACCAATTAATCGGCTATCATTCAAAATCGCTTTGAAATTATTTTTTTACGCCCACTGCACTTGGTTTTTATAAAAACGATTATAAAAACCCTGCTGTTCAGGGCTTAGGTAATCCGGCCCCAGCAGCTTTAAATGCTCACCCAGCAACAAACAGGAAGATAAGCACGTAAGGGGGGATCAATGTTTTTCATAACCTTGCAAACTATAGTGTTAAGGTAGAAAAAAACGAAATATAAAAGAAGCATTAACCAACAATTTGGGTAATGCTTCTTTTAACACCTAAAAAACAGTGTTTAAACCCGTTTAATATCTGCACCCAAAGCCAGTAAACGTTGATCAATATGCTGATAACCGCGTTCAATCTGCTCAATATTGCTGATAACTGATTTTCCTTTTGCAGATAAAGCCGCGATCAGCAGCGAAACGCCGGCGCGAATATCCGGTGAAGTCATTTCAATACCGCGCAATTTTACTTTCTTATCTAAGCCGATTACGGTAGCACGGTGCGGATCGCAAAGGATGATTTGCGCGCCCATATCAATCAGTTTATCTACAAAAAACAAGCGGCTTTCAAACATTTTCTGATGAATTAAAACCGAACCTTTTGCTTGAGTTGCAATTACCAAAACGATGCTCAATAGATCAGGTGTAAAACCTGGCCAGGGCGCATCGGCAACAGTTAAAATTGAGCCATCAATAAAAGTATCGATTTCATAATGTTTTTGTGCAGGGATATAAAGATCATCTCCGCGCAACTCAAACTGAATACCCAAACGGGCAAAAGTATTTGGGATGATGCCTAATTCCTGGAAGCAAACATCTTTGATGGTGATTTCAGATTCCGTCATGGCAGCCAAACCAATAAAAGAACCGATTTCGATCATATCCGGCAGCAAGCGGTGTTCTGTTCCACCTAAAACTTCTACACCTTCAATCGTTAATAAATTGGATTTGATGCCGGAAATTTTGGCACCCATCCGGTTTAGCATTTTGCAAAGTTGTTGCAAATACGGTTCGCAGGCGGCGTTGTAAATGGTTGTGGTTCCTTTGGCCAAAACTGCTGCCATCACCACATTAGCCGTACCGGTTACCGATGCTTCTTCCAGCAAAATATCTGTACCTTTTAGTTGTGAGGCATCCACATCAAAAAACTCTTCGGAAGCATTGTATTCAAAGTGTGCGCCTAATTTTTCAAAGCCTAAAAAATGCGTGTCTAACCTTCGCCGGCCAATTTTATCACCTCCGGGTTTTGGTATTGATGCTTTCCCGAATCGTGCTAAAAGCGGGCCAACGATCATAATCGAACCGCGCAAACCGCCGCCTTTTTGCTTAAAAGAATCCGATTTAAAAAAATCCTGATTGATATTGTTTGCCTGAAAAGTATAGGTATCGGCTACAGTTTGTTCAACAATTACGCCCATATCGCCCAAAAGCTCAATCAACTTATTCACGTCTTTAATATCCGGGATATTACTGATCGTAACTTTTTCCGCAGTCAGCAACACCGCAGAAATAACTTGTAAAGCTTCGTTTTTAGCACCTTGGGGTATAATTTCTCCCTTTAAAGGTTTGCCGCCCCATATTTCAAATGCGCTCATAATTTAATTTTTACCCGATAAAAACAGCATCAGAATTTTCTGCCGCCGCTTGGGTTATTGTTGGTCCGGTTTCGGTTATTTTGTGCCTGGCGCGGATTGTTGTTACTGTTCTGGCGGCCTTTGTTGTTCTGGTTTTGATTGCTTCCGGCACGTGGGCGATTTGTATTTTGTGCAACTGGTGTGCGGTATTCCACCCGGTTCAGGTTGATGTTTTCTTCCAGTTTCAATTCGCCTTTGGATAAAATCCGCAGATCGCTTAAAATAGTTTCATCTGCCACAGAATCTTTGTTCCAAGTCACGTAAGCCATCTTCATAAAATTAGCAATCGCCTGAACCATATGCTGTTGGCGCGGCGCATCTTCAATCGATCTGGCTTTTTCAATCATCAGCTCAATCGTTTTGCCATAATGTTTAAAGCTAATTTTTTGCTGCGGATATTTCAGCGGTGCAGGTTTAAAACGGATTGCTTCCTGCGTAGGTTTTGGATAAGGCGAATCTACATCAATTTTAAATTCAGAAATAATGTTGAGGTGATCCCACAGTTTGTGTTTAAAATCCGCCACATCACGCAAATGCGGGTTCAAAAATCCCATCAAATCAATTACTACATGTGCGTAGCGGTTGCGTTCTTCTTTAGTTGGCAGGGCAACTATGTATTTAACCATATTCTGCACGTTTCGGCCGTATTCAGAAAGGATTAGTTTGCTGCGGGATGAATTATAATCAAAAGTCATGTTTTAATATTAATCTTAATACTTCTTTTATACGGGAAGATTTGCTTTTAAAGCGTTAATATACTTTAAATAGTATAAAGAAACTATTCTAAGATACGAAGTTTGGCAAATTTAAGCAACAATTGCTTCTGGCCAAGTTCTTTAAAAAATATTGTTGCTTTTATGTCCGGTTTGTTTCCTTCCAAGTTGATCACTTTTCCAAAACCAAAACGTTCGTGCTCAACTTCCATTCCTGCCTGCAGCTTATTCATATCTGATGGTGCAAAACCAGCGGTCGGAATATGGGCTTTTGCTAAAACAGAAGTTGTTTTCGGGGGAGATGCTGTTTTTGGCTTGGAAAAAGAATCGCTGTTCCGGCTGGATTTCGGGTCATCAAAAAATGGATTGCTGCTTGCCGGTTTGGCACTGTAATCCAGTTCTAAAAACTTGGCATCTATTTCGTCCAGAAAACGGCTTGGTTCAGAGTTGATCAACGTACCAAATTTGAACCTGGAAGTAGCATAACTTAATGTCAGTTTATGCTCCGTCCGCGTTACGCCGACGTAAAACAAACGGCGTTCTTCCTCCAGATCACTTCTGGAATTCAAAGATAGTTGTGACGGAAACAGGTTTTCTTCCAATCCAACCACAAAAACATGCGGAAATTCCAACCCTTTTGAAGAGTGGATCGTCATCAGCGAAACCGTATCTGCATCAGGTTTTTTATCATTGTCATCATTGGTGAGGAGCGCAATATCCTGCAAAAACACGTCCAGGCCTTTTTCCTCAATATCTTCCCGCTCAGAAAACTCCTTTATACCATTCAATAATTCCTGGATATTTTCGTGGCGATTCAACCCTTCTACCGATTTATCCTCATACAAATCTTTTAGCAAGCCAGAATGCTGGGCAATGTGCAAAGCCGCTTCGTAAGCAGACATGGTTTGCGTGATTACCTGAAAACTTTGGATCATCACCACAAAATTGCTCACGGTTGTAGCAGTCCTGCCGTCCAAATGTTTTACCGGATCAGAAATGGCTTCCCACAAACTAATCTGGTGCTGGTTGGCAGCCACGATCAGCCGGTCAATTGTCGTATCGCCGATACCTCTTTTAGGATAGTTTATGACGCGTTTTAGTGCAGCTTCATCATGCGGGTTATACGTCAGCCGGAAATAAGCAATCAAATCCTTGATTTCTTTACGCTGATAAAAAGACAAGCCGCCATAGATTTTATACGGAACATTCAGCTTGCGCAGTGCCTCCTCCATGGATCTGGATTGTGCATTGGTACGGTATAAAATGGCAAAATCATTCCAGCGAATACCTTTGTTGGCATGTTCGGTTAAAATCCCTTCGGCCACCATTTTGCCTTCTTCGTTATCGCTGAAGGCACGCATCACTTTAATTTTATCACCGTGTTCTTTCTCAGAATAAACCGTTTTTTTAAGCTGATCTTTATTGTTGGCGATGATACTGTTGGCTACGTTAACAATGTTTTGTGTCGAGCGGTAATTTTGTTCCAGTTTAAAAACGTTCAGATCAGGATAATCCTTCTCAAAATTTAAAATGTTTTGAATATTAGCTCCGCGGAAAGCATAAATACTTTGCGCATCATCACCCACCACACAAATATTTTCGTTGATGGCCGCCAGCCTTTTCACAATTAAATACTGCGAGTAATTGGTATCCTGATACTCATCAACCATCAAATATTTAAACTTATTCTGGTATTTATACAATGTTTCCGGGTGCGTTTTTAGCAGTTCGTTAGTTTTGAAAAGTAAATCATCAAAATCCATGGCACCGGCACGGAAGCATCTTACAGCATAAGTTTCATAGATTTTGCCCAATTGCCCGCGTCCGCCCGAAAAATCATCCGCCTGGATCTGGTCATTCAGCTGGTATTCCTGCCAGGAAATCAAATTGTTTTTAGCGGCAGAAATCCGGTTATAAACGAAGTTCGCGCTGTACAACTTATCATCCAGGTTCATTTCTTTCAGGATTGCACGCAGCAAACTCTTGCTGTCATCAGTATCGTAAATAGTGAAATTGGATGGATAACCAATTTTATCAGCCTCAACCCGAAGCAGCTTTGCAAACACCGAGTGGAAAGTTCCCATCCAGATGTTTTTCGCTTCCGTGCCAACAACTTTTGTAATCCGGTCGCGCATTTCGCGTGCGGCTTTGTTGGTAAAAGTCAGGACCAGGATGTTAAAAGCGTCCACACCCAAACGGATCAGGTGCGCCACACGATAAGTAATCACCCGTGTTTTGCCCGAACCGGCCCCGGCAATAATCATCACCGGCCCTTTAACACATTCTACAGCCGCCCTTTGCGAAGGATTTAATCCTTGTAAATATTCCAAAATCTTCTCCTTAGTTGAGCTGCAAAATTAAAAATCTGGAGCGGAGTTTTGGCAGCCATACTTCTTTTATCAGGTAAAAATTATGTTTTGTTTTTATCATCTTTCGGGTTTTCATTCAGCATTTTGTTCGTATTAATGATTTCCTCATCGATGTTGAAAACACATTTTTTAATCAGTTGGATACATTCTTCCTGATTGATCAAATCGTTTTCCTGCAAATAAACAATGCCTTTTAAAGTAGCAATCGGGCCGCGGATGTGATGTGATAAGTGCAGTGAATACTCAGATAAAGTGCTGTTTTTCAGTTTCAAATCTTTTGTGCGCTCATCAATTATATCTTCCAGATTATGATTGATGCGGTTAAGGTTTTCTTTTTGTTTGGATACTTCAGCGTTTAAACGCGTTAATTCCTGATTGCTTTTGTTTGTTCTTTTTACGTTGAAGGTTAGCAGGAAAACCAGTGCCAGCAGCAAAGCGGCAACTGCAAAACTTGACCAGAAAAGCGTTGTCGCATATTTTTGCTGGGCAATAATACGTTCATTTTTTCTCCTGTTCTCAAGCTGATTAAACAGATCAGATTCCAGCGAGATCCTTTTTGAAAACGATTGCCGGTAATAAGCACTATCCTGACTGAAATTCTTTTTCAAATAACCCAAAGCTGCCTGATAGTTTTTTCTTTTATATTCCAACTGGTACAACGCATAATTGTAATCATTTTGCAAATCCCGGTTTTTTAAAGTTTTGGCATATTCAATACCATTTACTAATGCTTCTTTTGCCGCATCAAATTTGTTCTGATAAAGAAAAACATTGGCCAACGACAACTCAACACTGGCAACTGTATAATTTAAGTTTTTAGCTTTTGCCTTTATCAAAGCTTCATTCAATACATCTTCTGCTTTTTGATATTGTTTCAAACCATTGTATGCTTCACCAAAATCCTGAAGGCATTGAATGATCAATTCTTCGTTGTTTAACTTTTGAAATAATTTTAAACTAACTTGGAATTTTTCCAACGCAGCTGTGTAATTTTTCTTTTTGGTTTCCACAACCCCAATGTTCATGTATAATCCTGCAACTACTTCTTCGGTATTGTATTTTTTCGCTAGCACCAATGCTTTATTATAAAACGCCAATGCTTTATCACGATCATTTAATAAATACAAGTTACCAATATTATTATAAACTTTTCCAGCTCCTTTATAATTATTATTTTGTTCAAAGTAAGCTATTGCTTGTAAATATTTATCTAAGGCTTTCTCATATAAGCTTAAATAATAATTTCCTATTCCCATTATACGGCAGGCTTCTGCTTCTCCGTCCAGATAGTTTATTTTTTTTGCTAAAGAAAATGCTTGCGATGCAATATTGATTGTTTTTTCCGGATCGTTTAAACGGTTGCCAAAGGCATTATTATTCAAAGAATCAATTTTGTCTGTTTGCTTAATGGGTTGAGTTGCATGGTTTTGTACAAAGCCGTAAACGCTATCTTTTACAAAAGACAGCATTAGTAAATTCAATATCAGCACTTTAATAATCAACTTGTAAATTTTAGCAGTAATAAAACGGAAGGAAAAATTATTTTTTTAAACTATAAATTTGTTATTATAAATGGTAACCCACGGTAATAGTTTCACGTAAAATCCGGTATAAATTATCTACAACTAAAAAACAAAAATGTTATGAAAAAAATTATAATTGGAATGTTTGCTTTTGCAACAATCTGTACGGTATCTTGTAAAAAAGAAAATGTGACACCAGCAAATGAGCTAACAAAAAAAACTATGGTGAGTGGCGGCGGAGATAAAAGGCCAAGCGGGACTTATGATTAATATATTAATAAGTATAAAATATTAATTGCAAAAAATACTTTTTATCTTCCAAGTATAACCATTTTTTTAACAAACTGTTCTGTTGGCGTTTGCATTGTATAAATGTAAATTCCAGGTACAATATCTATAGTTGGAAGTTCGATTTCATGATAACCGGAATTGAAATATGAATTCGCAACTGTTCTAACAATTGCACCAGACATGTTATAAACAGTCAAAATTACTTTGTTGGATTTGGACAAACTAAATCCAATTGTGGTTTTTGAAACAGAAGGGTTTGGATAGTTTTGACTTAAACCCGAAAGTAGTAATTTTTGTTCAATTATTGAGTTAATAGTATCAAACCAGGCATAAGCAATACGCATATTTCCGGCTGCATTTGGATGTGTATTATCCTGGTAAAGTGTAAAATCCCGATTCAAAACAGCATTAATATCAGCCAAATATATTTTTTTGTTGTTCACAATCCTTTTGTAAATTGCATTGATCTGCCTGATCACAAAATTTGCATTCTGGTAACGCTTATTGTTTGCATCATTCAAATATTGGATTGTACCGATAACAGGAATAAGATGATAAGCCAAAGCAATTTCAACCATTTTATTCATGTTGCTTTGTGTTTCGGCAATCTTCATTTTGTTATCTACAATTGCCAAAGCATCGTTTACACCCATTAAAATCAGCAGGAAACCTTTTTTACCTTTTATGATAGATTCAAACCTGGCTAAACCCTTAGTTGTGGTCTGTCCCGGAATACCATAATTGCCTACAATTACTGTTTTGCCGGGATAGCAAGCCTCGAAATCAGCTTTTAAAAACCCCTGAAACTGCAATCCGTTAATCCCGGCCACGGTGCTTGCCCCAAATGTGGTGATGTTTATGCTGTCCTGGCTATATAATTTTGAAGACAAAGAACAACTGGGTTTTTGCCCGAAAACTATTGCTGTGATAAAACTTGCAACAGTCAAAAGCAATAAACGAACTGACTTTAAAGCCATTTAAACTTATTTTACTGATAAAATTTACCCGAAAACCTGTAAACGAATATAGTTATATTATGCCTGTTTGCTAAACATTTATGTAAGATTTTGATGGTAAAAAAAGCATCCTCAAATTCTTTTTTATGAAACCGCATTTTCAAAATAACATGCTTCTTTTATACATGTTTTTTTAGTGGTAAAAAATGCACAGTTTAATGTGTACTCGGTCAGCTAAATTGATAATAACCGAAGTAATTGTGATTAAACCGGTATTTTTCTAAAGCAATATCAGTTGATTTTTTGTGTACGTTTGCTTAAAACTTACATTGATGCAGGAAATTAAAGAATACGTTAAATTAAATAAAGATCGATTTTTGACCGAACTGTTTGAATTGCTCCGTTTTCCTTCCGTAAGTGCAGACCCTAAATATAAAAACGACGTGCTGAATGCAGCAGAATACGTTGCTGCCAAACTTGGCCAGGCTGGTGCGGATCAGGTTGAAGTTTGCCAAACCGCCGGTTATCCGGTAGTTTATGGCGAGAAAATGATTGATCCGGCAAAGCCAACCGTACTTGTTTATGGCCATTATGATGTGCAGCCGCCGGATCCGCTGGAGCTTTGGAAAACGCCGCCTTTTGAACCAACCATTCGCGACGGCAAAATCTATGCCCGCGGTGCCTGCGATGATAAAGGCCAGTTTTATATGCACATCAAAGCTTTTGAACTGATGATGCAAACCCAAACGCTTCCTTGCAACATCAAGTTCATGATTGAAGGCGAGGAGGAAGTTGGCTCGGATAATCTTGGTGTTTTTGTTCAGCATAACAAAGAAAAACTGAAAGCTGATGTGGTTTTAATTTCTGATACATCGATGATCAGCATGGAAAACCCATCTTTGGAAACCGGTTTGCGCGGCCTTTCTTACCTCGAAGTAGAAGTAACCGGCCCGAACCGCGATCTGCATTCCGGTGTTTATGGCGGCGCAATTGCCAATCCGATTACGATACTTTCCAAAATGATCGCTTCTTTACATGATGAAAATAACCACATTGCCATTCCCGGTTTTTATAAAGATGTTGTTGAATTAACGGAGGCTGAAAAACATGCCCTAAACGAAGCACCGTTTGATCTGGAGGAATATAAAAAGGATTTGGCTGTTGATGAGATCTGGGGCGAAAAAGGTTACGCTACTTTGGAACGGACCGGTACGCGCCCAACTTTAGAACTGAACGGGATTTGGGGCGGATACATCGGCGAAGGTGCCAAAACGGTTTTACCATCCAAAGCTTCAGCCAAAATTTCGATGCGTTTGGTGCCAAATCAAACTTCAGCTCAAATTACTGAATTGTTTACCAAACATTTTGAAAGTATTGCGCCGCCTTATATCAAAGTAAAAGTAACGCCGCATCATGGCGGCGAGCCGGTAGTTACGCCAACTTCCAGCATCGCTTTTCGCGCCGCGGAGAAAGCAATTGAAGAATCATTCGGCAAAAAACCAATTCCGACGCGCGGCGGCGGCAGCATCCCGATTGTAGCTTTGTTTGAGCAAGAATTAGGCATAAAAACAGTATTGATGGGTTTTGGCCTGGATAGCGACGCGCTGCATTCGCCGAATGAAAAATATGATATTTTCAATTATTACAAAGGCATCGAAACCATTCCGTTGTTTTATAAATACTTTGCCGCCTTATCCGCAGAAAACTGAACAAACAGTGATGCTTCTTTTATCGTACAAAAATTTGTATGATTGATTGTTGAGATAACACATACAGGAACAAATCATTATAAAACTTAATCAACACAAATGAGTAAAATTGTCGTTTTTGGTGCTTCCGGTCAGTTAGGCCAGTGTTTGAAGCAGGTTGCGGCCGAAATGGATATTACCGATATTGCTTTCCCGAATGAAACGGAAGCCAATATCCTGAACCCGGAAGCTTTGCAGGAGCTTTTTACCAAGCATCAACCCAAATATTGTATCAATTGTGCGGCTTATACGGCGGTTGATAAAGCAGAAGACGAACTGGACCTCGCCCGAAAAATCAATAAAACCGGTGTTGAAAACATTGCCGCTTTGTGCAAAGATTTTGATACGGCTTTTGTGCAGATTTCTACCGATTTTATTTTTGCCGGAAATACGCCGTATCCGCTAATTGAAACCGATCCGACGGAACCGATCAGCGTTTATGGTTTGACGAAGCTGGAAGGCGAGCAGGTGATCCCGGAATACATCGAAAAATATTTTATTTTGCGTACCAGCTGGCTGTATTCTGAACATGGGAACAATTTTGTAAAAACGATGCTTAAATTGGGCCATGACCGCGATGAACTGAAAATAATTGCCGATCAGGTGGGTACGCCAACTTACGCCATTGATCTCGCTTCGGCGGTTTTACAAATTATCGAATCCGGCAGCGAGGCTTACGGCGTTTATCATTACAGCAATGAAGGCGTAACTTCCTGGTACGATTTTGCGCAGGGGATTTTCGACATCAGCAAAACTCAAGTCAAAACATTTCCGATCCGCACGGCAGAATATCCTACAAAAGCTATGCGGCCGGCTTATTCGGTGATGGACAAATCCAAGATCAAAAAAACTTTTGGCATCGAAATCCCCTATTGGCGGCACAGTTTGGAACGATGCATCCGGACAATATCACAACAAAATTAATCTACCTTAACCCAGAAAAATAATGAAAGGGATTATCCTTGCAGGCGGATCAGGAACGCGCCTTTATCCGATTACCAAAGCGATCAGCAAGCAGCTGATGCCGATTTATGATAAGCCGATGATTTATTATCCGTTGTCGGTTTTGATCCATTCTGACATTCGCGAAATATTGATCATCACCACGCCCGAAGACGGCACAAGTTTTAAACGTTTATTGGGCGATGGAAGCGAATTGGGCTGTCGTTTTGAGTTTGCTGTGCAGGAAACGCCGAATGGTTTGGCGCAGGCGTTTGTGATTGGTGAAGAATTTATCGGCAATGATAAAGTGGCTTTGATTTTGGGCGATAACATCTTTTATGGCACTAATTTCGGCCGTTTAATGCGTAAATTTAACGAAGTTGACGGTGCCGCTATTTTTGCTTACCAGGTTTCTGACCCGGAGCGTTATGGCGTGGTGGAGTTTGATGCAGATTTTAAAGCACTTTCTATCGAGGAAAAACCGGCCCGGCCAAAATCAAATTATGCTGTTCCGGGATTGTATTTTTATGATAATGAAGTGGTACAAATTGCCAAAGATATTCCGCTTTCTCCGCGTGGCGAATATGAGATTACAGATGTAAACAGGGTGTATCTCGAACGCAATAAGCTTCATGTGGGCGTGATGGACCGCGGAACAGCCTGGCTGGATACAGGTACTTTTGATTCGTTGAGCGATGCGACCGAGTTTGTACGCGTGATCGAAAAACGGCAGGATACCAAAATCGGTTGTATTGAAGAAGTTGCTTTTCGGCGTGGTTTTATGAATGAAGAGCAATTGCGCGTGATGGCCGACAGGTACAAAAAAAGTGGTTACGGAGCTTATCTTTTGAAATTGCTGAAATCTAATTAAAGCAGTTTCAATTTCGCGCTTGTTTAAAAGGCGGATGAAAGGGATGTTACAGGTTTGGATAAAGTTAAAATGAGCTTTATTTTAATTATATGTGTGGCTGGCAATTTAAAGCCTGTTTAAATTTATACCAGAAAGATTTATAATGCTTCTTTTATGCCTATAAATTTTGTTTTGTATTTTATACCGATAAAAGAAGCATTAATATTTCTTGTTTTTGGGGTGATAAAAGAAGCATCGAAAATCGATTGAACAAAATTTAAACAGACTCTTTAGAAGAATCACCTTTTTCCCAAAAAAACCTCAGCTCGTTATGCCTAATGCTTTCAATTATTGATCAAAATGTAATCAGGTTTTGGCAACTTGTATTTTTTTATCTGATAAATACAAAATATAAACCCATCGCCACCATTGCCGCAATTACCGTATTCAAAAAGTTGACCGCATTGTTCCCTAAATAATATTTTCGTTCCAAAGTTGCACCCAAAACAGAATCAGCCAGGTTTCCTATCGTTCCGGCTGAAATGATCCACCAAAAATCCATTTTCCAACCAAAACTAAAAGCGTAAACCAAGGCAATGATTGCGCTGGCAGCCAAGCCAAAAAGTGTCCCTTCCAAACTGATTACACCGTCCAAACCTTTCCGGTCTTTTTTTAGGGTGATGATGTTGTAAAACCTTGTGCCATAAACCGTTCCCATTTCTGATGAAATCGTATCCGCAGCGGCTGAAGCTAAACTTGCAGCCATCATCAACCTGAACAAACCAATTTTTAGGGGATAAAAGAAGCATAGCAAACCCATCATTCCGGCAATACCAACATTGGCCAAAACTTGTGCGGCCGTACGCTGGCCTTTGTTTTTTTCTGCTGCGCCCAATGCTTCTTTTACAAGCATTTTATTGGCAGTGGCCAAAGCTGATAAGAGAAACAAGACGGCAGCCATGAAAATTCCGTAATAACCGGCACCGATGTACAGGCAAATGCCCAGCAAAGCGGCTGTGAACGCAGCCGACAAAGTGAGTTTTTTTGCTTTTACGCTGAGAAAAACGCCTGCTGATAAAACCAATGGCAGAAGGTAATCTGAAAACTTCATTAACACAAAATCTACTTAAATACTGTTTTTATAATTTCATTTTTATCAGCGATGGATAAATCCGCAGAAAAACTTCGCCGGCATAAGGGTTTTTACCATACAAATTATCTAAACGATTATTGGCATGATAAGCAGAAAGCTGTCCGCCCGCAGCAACACGTATTTTTCCAATGTAAGACAAGTCGTAATTCAAACCAAAAGTTAAAGCGTTAACCGGAAAAAGCGTGTTTTCGCCGTATAAATTTTCATCTAAATTCAACTCCTCGCGGAATTTTTGCACCCACTCATATCTCGTATAAAGTTCCAGTTTCCGCAACCGATAACTCGCTTCCAGCAAAGCCGTATTCTGGCCAGCTTGGTTTTTATATTTATTCAAACCCCAAAGTGCGGTTACGTTCAAAAATTGTTCGCTCGCAAAGCTTTGCTCAGTCTGCCTCCAAAAAATAAAATCATTGCTGCCGATGCTGTTTTTATCAACCTAAATTTGGGTTGATAAAAACAGCATCATAAATCTGTAAGCAACTTCCAATCAAATAAAGTTTTATTTTGTTGAGGTTTTCGGAAGGATAAATTGCCTGTCATTTGCAAATCAAATTCCGGTCACTTATCTTTCAAATCTTTGCTTTAAATTTTTGCGTGTATCTTTGTTTTCTTCAATAAAAACCATGAATAAATCAGGAAATCCTTCTGAAAATACGGATGTTATTTTAATTGGTGCCGGGATTATGAGCGCGACGCTTGGCGTGATGCTGAAAGAGCTGGACCCGGACATAACGATACAGATTTTTGAACGGCTGGATGGTGCCGCGGCCGAAAGTTCTGACGCCTGGAACAATGCCGGGACCGGTCATTCTGCTTTTTGCGAACTGAATTATACGCCTGAGCTGCCCGACGGTTCTATCGAGATTATAAAAGCAGTTAAAATTGCCGAATCGTTTGAAGAATCCAAGCAGTTTTGGAGCTTTTTGGTTGAGCAGGGTTTTTTGTCTGATCCGCCGAGTTTTATCAAAAGCATCCCGCACATGAGCTTTGTTTGGGGTGATAAAAATGTAGAATATCTGCAGAAACGGTTCGAGGCACTCAGCAAAAACCATTTGTTTAAAGAGATGGTTTATTCTGACGATAAAAAACAGCTGACCGAATGGATGCCGCTGGTAATGGAAGGTCGTGATCCGAACGAAAAAGTAGCGGCCACACGGATGGAAATTGGCACAGACGTAAACTTTGGTGCGCTAACCAAAGCGATGTTCCGTCAGCTAAACAAAATGGAAGGCGTGGAACTGGAGTTTGGGCACGAAATCCGTACGCTGGATCAAAATAAAGACGGTTCCTGGACTTTAAAAGTAAAAAACCTGGGAACGGGCGAGAGCCGGAAAGTGACCGCAAAGTTCGTTTTTATCGGTGCCGGCGGTGGTTCGCTGCCTTTGCTGGAGAAATCAAATATCCGCGAAGGAAAAGGTTTTGGCGGTTTTCCGGTGAGCGGGCAATGGCTAAAATGTGTCAACCCGGAAGTGATCAAAAAGCATCAGGCCAAAGTTTATGGCAAAGCTTCGGTTGGTTCGCCGCCGATGTCTGTGCCGCATTTGGATACGCGGATGATTGATGGTAAAAGAGAGCTGCTGTTTGGCCCGTATGCCGGTTTTTCGACCAAATTCCTCAAAAGCGGTTCTTATCTGGATTTGATTTTATCTATCAAAACCGATAATATTTTGCCGATGATGGCTGCGGGAATCAAAAATATCCCGCTGACTAAATATTTAATCGATCAGGTAAAGCAATCTCCGCAGGATCGGTTAAACGCGCTGAAAGAATATCTGCCAACGGCAAAAATGGAAGATTGGGAATTGGAAATGGCTGGCCAGCGGGTGCAGGTGATCAAAAATGATCCTGTAAAAGGTGGTATTTTAGAGTTTGGCACCGAAGTGGTAAGCGCAGCCGACGGCAGTATTGCTGCTTTGCTGGGTGCTTCACCGGGCGCATCCACCGCGGTTTCAATCATGCTTGATCTGCTGAACCGTTGCTTCAAAAACAAAATCAACACCCCGGAATGGCAAAATAAAATGAAAGCAATGATTCCATCCTACGGCAAAGCTTTGGGAAAAGAAGTTGAACTGGCCGGAAAACTGAGGGCAGAAACCAGCAAAGTTTTGGGTTTGACCTTGCCGCAAACAGTATAATCAGTACAGGGATTTTATACCGATAAAAGAAGCATGAAGGATTGAAATTTTCTTCATGCTTCTTTTATGCCGGTAAATTTGTATCCTGTAAAAATCTAAACGAGAACAAAACTAATATCCAACCCGATACTTCTTTAAGCGGAACAATCGTTTTGGTTGAAGCCAAATCAATCAGGATGAATAAAAATAATTGGAATTTTTATGCGATGGAAGCTTTGGCCATTGCAGGTTTTATGCTCAGTGCTGCTTTTACCAGTATTTTTTTAGAACATCCTGATTCTCCGATAGCGCAAACGCAACTGGCTGTACATCCGGTTTGGCGCAATATTATTTTGGGTTTGGTAATGGGCGTTTATATTTTTGCCATCGCTACAGCTATTGGTAAGTTATCGGGCGCACACGCCAACCCAACGCTGACCTTGGCTTTTTTTCGCCTCAAAAAAATTGCCTTTGTAGAAGTATGCGCCTATTTGGCTGCACAATTTTTGGCTGCAATTGCTACGATCTTATTGCTCACACTTACGATGGGGAAACTTTTTGCAAATCCGTTGATCGATTATAGCATCACCAAACCAAAACCCGGGCACAGTTTGGGTGCTTCTTATATAGCTGAATTCATCATCAGTTTTATTTTTGTGATCGTAACTTTATTTGTGCTGAGTTCTAAAAAGCTGGAAAAGTATAACGCCTTGATTGCCGGTATATTAATTGCTTCTTTTTTGATTTTCGAGTTGCGGTATTCGGGGATGAGCATGAATCCGGCGCGTTCTTTTGCCAGCGCGTTGGTGGCCTGGAAATGGCAAGGATTATGGATTTATTTTGTGGCCCCGATATTTGCGATGCTGCTGGCCACAGAAATTTTTAAATTCTGGCAAAAATCATTAGGCATTGATGCTGATGGAAAACCTGTGACTACAAATCAGCTTTTTGGAAGTACGGTCATTTCGAATTTTCCTTCAAAAGAAAAATAGCTTTTTTTGATTAGGATACAGTTTTATGTCGATAAAAGAAGCATGGCGAAATTAGGGCGGCCTGTAATTTACAAGTATAAATTGTTGATATTCAGCCTAAAAAATTATCTTTTCAAACTATCAGTCCTGTTATAAAATTCGTTTTGCAATTGCAAGGTTTTGTTGTCTGCCTTAATCATATGTATGGCTTTGGCAAGTGATGTTACCTCGTGATCAGAAATGAACTTTCCAAAAGCGGCGGTACCTTTTGCGCCCTCTCCGGCATAATGGTTAGGGAAGGAAGAATACCACCAGATGGGTGTATAAACATCTGGCAGGGAAGAACGTTTTTGATCGGCACCACTCTCGTTTGCTGCCCGTTCCATTTTCATCAAGTCCGGCCGATAGTACATCATCAGCGAAGTTTCCATTTCTCCGGCGTGCATATCGCCAGACTGATCAGACTGGCGCATCTTTTGAAATTGCTGTGTATATGCTGCATCCTGAGTTGGCGCATACAAGTACACAGCGTAATTATGTCGTTTGTTCAGTAAAGATTGCATAAAAAACCGAAGGAACTCCGGGTTGCCGCCATGGCCGTTTACAATTACGATTTTATCAAACCCGTTACGGGCAATTTCATCACAGGTAGCTTCCAGCAAATCCCAGATCACTTTGCTGGGCAAAGCAAAAGTGCCCGGTTGATGGCGTGCTTCGTTTATTTGCCCATAAAAATAATCCGGGAAAACAACCGCATATTCTGATTTAACAACCCTGGCAACGGCTTCCCGAACATGGATCAAATCCGTACCCAATGGCGAATGCGGCCCGTGTTTTTCCAGTATCCCGATAGGTAAAATACAGGTTTTGGAAGATTTTTGTAACGCTGCCGGGAAATCGCTGGCCACTAATTCGTCCCATCGGGCCGGGATTTGCTGCGCGAAAGAAAAGCTGGAAATAATTAAAGTTGCAAGTAATAGTAGATAAGCTTTCATAATTTTAATCAATGATATTGGATTGTGATAAAGAAACGTCTGTTTTACAAATACTTTTTTGGGTGTAATTTTTTGTAAGCGATGTATTTTATAGTGTCTATAGTTTTATAGGTGTGACATTTTGCTTTGAATTGCACCGCCAAAAAAACAGGCATAAAAACAGTATGAATAATTTCCTCATTTCTCTTGAGTTTTCAAACTATCCAAGTTCCAAATCTTTTCTGCTTTTCTTCCGATCAACCAAAACGATAATCCGAGAATGGCGAAAAATAAAGTTTTGTTGATGTTGTCCCACAAATATTCGGTGTAACGCGTATAAACGTTGATGAGCAGAAAAGTGATACCGAACTCGCGGGCCACTTCGTCTTTCTTTTTCAATCCGTACAAAACAAAAGCGATAGAAACGGCAATAGCGATCAAAGCCCAATAATATAACGTGATTTGTTTGACGTGCAGCCAATCGTTTATCGTACCAAAATTACCAAAAATAGACAACAGCCAAAGTGAGCAAAAAAGGTAAGCCATACCCACAATATAAGTGAACTCGCGGAAGTATTCCAACCAGCGTTTTTTCCTCAACACAAAGCAAAACGAGACTAAAATCGCCCCAAAAACTACGAAACGCAGCGGATAATTCATGCCTAGAAAATAATTTTGCCAGTTGGTTTGGTAGCCGGTTTCTGTGCCGAACCAGCTTCCCAGAGAAATTAATGCAAACAACCAGATCAAGTGCGAATTGAGCTTGTAAGCAATGAAACCATACACAAAAACCGACAGTAAAAACAGCAGCGAATAATGGCCGGAACCGTTGTCAAAAGTTTTGCCGAGGTATGCGATGCAATTGGCCGTAAATAAAATCCCCAGGAAAATAATAGCTTCATTACTGAAAACTTTTTGGGGTGAAGTTTTCTTGAGTTTTCTTCCGCGGATAAATAAAAATGCGGCTAAAATGCCCGAAAATAAGCTGATTAAAATATCAGGTGTGTTGTACAGTTGTTGCAGCCAGCGAATCACTTTATCATCGATAATTAATGACGCAATGGCGATCAACCCACAAAATAAAGCCACCCAAAAAGAGTATTGTGCCAGTCGTTTCCAGTCAAAACCTTTTACATCATAACTGTTGCGCAGGTTTTGGGCGAGGTTTGGATCGATCAAACCCTGTTTTTCCCAATGGCCGATGGTTTCGTCCAGAAATCCACTTTCCTGTTTATCCAAATCCAATTTTTCCAAAGCCATAATTTATAGAAATGGAAGATACTGTTTTTATCGGTTAAAAAACAAAAGTACGTTTTCTTTATCGCGGCCAAGCTGTTCGGTCAGTTCTTCCAAACCGGCAAATTTTACATCGTGGCGGATGAACGCATGGAAACTCATTTGCAGCGTTTGGTTGTAAATATCCTGATTGAAATCAAAGATATTGACCTCGATATTCCGCGTCATGCCGTTGATGGTTGGGCGATGACCGATGTAAGCCATGCCTTGAAAAGCCTCACCCCGGCCCTCTCCGGGGGAGAGGGAGTTAGCTGCACTTAAATTGTTATCAACTTCACTTTCTACCTTTCGCCTTTCACCTTTCAACCCTTCACCTTTTATCTCCACCGTTACCGCATAAATCCCATCGGCAGGAATCAGTTTATAGCTTTCTTCGATAAAAAGGTTTGCGGTTGGATAACCCAATGTCCGGCCGATCTGATCGCCGCGGATGACTTTTCCGGTGATAAAAAAAGCATAGCCCAAAAACTGATTGGCCAAAGTGGTTTCGCCTTTCAATACTGCATTTCGGATGCGGCTGGAACTTACCGCAACTTCGTTCACATCCTGTTCCGGAATTTCTTCTACTTCATATCCGTAAACCGGTGCAAATTGTTGCAATTCTGTTAATCCGCCGCTGCGGTCTTTGCCAAAACGGTGATCATAACCGATCACAATTTTTTTTGTGCCGATACGGTCCACGAGCATTTTCCGGA